>SL_7KL_010_BRINEDRAFT_10001685_pt1 | contig 10481 bp, 12 predicted proteins | sample SodLak_010_BRINE_FD_10663 | JGI IMG/M metagenome (IMG submission 10663)
AAGTAATAAAATCACCCGAATCAGGAAAACTCCATTACCGTAATGGGGTTTTAATAAATCTGAATTAACAGTTAAGATAGCATTATACAAAACTCAACCCTTCTCACAACAAACAGAGGTAAAAGTAGAGACTGATTAAACTGGTGTTAATTAACGCCCCAATAAGCAGGCAGGCCATTGATGAGATGCGCATTTGGGCTCGTGGCAGCGGCTCGTCGCCCGGGCAACAAAATGCTCGCACTTCTTTTATGTCGAACTCAGTTGACGGAGGCTCAGGCTTTGATTGCGGGGATTATGCCTCCTGGGTGGATGGAATGGGCTGTGTTCATGATGAAGAAATAATAGTAACTCCTGAAGAGGGATGGATAGACGATCCATTTTTTGATCCTGAGTCATTAGATGAAGAGGATGATAGCGGCGGTTTTTATCCNCCCCAGCCGGATGACACCGAATGCCATGTGGCCTATGGCGGTGGCGGCGGTGTGGGGCCGGGCCCGGTGCCTGATCCTGATGCTTGCCCTATCGGACAAGTTAAAGATGCGAATGGGAATTGTATTGAAGGTGAAGTGCCATGTGTGGGTAACCCAATTAAGAATCCAAGAATTGCCCCGCAGGAAGTCAGCGGTGTAAATGGTGGACAATTTGGCCCTACTCGTAGCGGTGGTGAACAATTCCATAATGGAATTGATATAGAAAACGAAATTGGAAGTCCTTTCTTTGCAATGCATGGAGGGAAAGTCGTAAGTGTTGGTTATGAACCAGAAGGAATCGGTTATTTTGTCACCATCCAAAGTTATATCAACGGTGAGTATTACACTCATCAGTATGGTCATTTACAAAAGGATGGCCGCCCTGCCAATGACACAGATGTAAATGCCGGTACTGTAATTGGAGTTCAGGGTTTAAGTGGTAATTTAGAGGGTGCTGTTATTAGCGGAATTACTGTCCCACATACGCATATTGTAATTAGGAAACGAATCGGTTCAGGTTGGGATCTCAAAAACGATTACAGCGCTCCTGAAAATCCAAAGAAAATAATGACTACACAGTTTGACTCTCAGGGAAACCCATTAAGTACTACTGACTGCTAATAATAAAACAATTACAAAATGATGAAATTAAGAATGATTTTTTTACTCATACTTGCCTTGATAAGTGCAACCTGCATACAGGCCCAAGATGTAGTAAACACGATTCCTTGCAATGACTTTGAAGAGATCATGTTTAACGGAAAAACTATTGATCAGTTAAATGCTACTAATGCAGAACCCCAAGATGTTCAGCAACTTTTGGGTAATTACAGTTCAGTAGATGAGCTTGGAGAGAACAGAAGCAGGGCTTTTAACTACGGGGACAATCGTATAGGATTTACATACGATGTACAAACCTTTGTCACACGGATTACAATAACCAACGATCAGTGGCCTGTCGTTATTCAGGGCAATACTGTAAAAGTGGGAGATACGGTTGCCAGTCTTAAACAGGCATTTGGAAGTGAACTGATTATTGGAGAATCTCAGTATGTATCATACTCATTCGTTGCATTTGGATGTCCCGATATGGATATTGGAATCAATTTGGAAATAGATCCGAACACGAATACAGTGAGTAAAATTGTATACTTTGTGAGTCCTTAGAGACTATATGTACAATTTCTTACTTAACTGAGGCTCCATTCTTTTTGAATGTTAGTTAATACGATCCCAAGTAGATGGGGAGTCGGGGATGATCTCAAAGCGAATCAACGTCACTGCCGGTTGTTTGGTTAAAAGGTCGATATTGTATGACAGTGCGGCCACGACTGCTGTTAGGGTCAGCATCCAGAGAAGGTGACATTGCCTGAAAGCCACTTCTTACATGAATTTTTTAAATGGAAATACCCATTTCCGAAAAATTACAATTGTCATTCTAAAAAAGCCCCAATCCAACACCACTACAACTTTGTTGTTGAATCTCTCACCGATTCGTGCAATCTTTTTTAAAGATCGAATATTGACCCATAATAAGTGAAATTTCATCATGGCTGACTCAACACCCATTTCGAAAGAGAATCCTTATAAAATTGTTTTCGTTTGCCTCGGCAACATCTGTCGCAGCCCGACGGCTGAGGGCATCATGCAACACCTGGTGAACGAACGTGGTCTGCAGTCCTATTTCTATATCGACTCGGCCGGGACATCCGCCTACCATATCGGGGAGCCGGCCAACAGCAAGTCACAAAAAGTGGCGAATGAGCGAGGGTTTGAGCTCAAATCCAGAGCCCGGCGATTTGAAGCCGAAGACCTGGACGAGTTTGACCTGATTCTGGCGATGGACCGTGAGAACTACCAAAACATTCTGGCTTTAGACGGTAACGGCAGCTATTCCGAAAAGGTTAAACTAATGCGCGAATTCGATCCGAAAGCCGATAATAACGCCGAAGTCCCCGATCCCTATTACGGCGGTATAGATGGATTCAACAATGTGTTTGATATCGTTCAACGAAGCTGCGAAAAACTGCTTGACGAGCTGGAAGAAAGGGTTGAAAAGTAATTACGCCTTGTGCACCGAGTCGCCTGATTCGGGAAATGACTACTCTCAAGGGAGTATTTATTCAAAATTCATTTTGCTGCGTACCGCCTCATCAATGAATAGCACTTCAAACAATCTCCTCTGTTCGGCGGCTGCAGAGGTTCATTCCAATTTTCTACCCATGTTTCATCCCGATGGGATGAAGGAGACTTTGACATTGTCTCTTTATTAGGAGCACTTTTTGGTTTTTAGTTTACAATATTACGTAAAGATAACTCCCCTCCATGCGGCGGTGTCGCCCGATGCTTCGGGCCGCCGGAGGGAGGGGCAGGGGGTGGGTCGCCCTTTCAGGGCTTGCCTTTTTTTGCTGATCCACACCCACCATTGAAATGGTGGGCTAAAATGTATGGGCATGGCTACGCCATTTGTCGTAGCATGTAAAATCAAATAAAGAATAAATAAGCTGAGAGTGGATTTACTTTAAAGCTCCAAACCCCGTAGGGGTGACATATCATTAGCCCTGGGTGCAGCGTAGCGGAACCCAGGGTAATAAAGGCCAGTTATACAGACCGCCGAACAGAGAGCCTTGCTCGAAGCATTTAGCAGTTTTGAGGCGGGTACGCTCGTCGTTTAAGACATGGTATTTTTCTGAATTCTTAGGTTTTTTATTCGCATCTCAATCTTGCTGTAGAAAAGAATTTAGCCAATCCAGTGAGTAAAAAATACCATGTCTGCTGCTTGGTTTAAAACCAACGAGGCAGGCAACCCGTTGCACAGGCTACGCCTCAGATTTCCTAACTCCTCTTCAATCCATTACTTAAATTTCATGATATTTTTCCGGGTCATACTCATAAGCCTTTCGAAATGTGTCAGCACAAATAGAATAAACCCGACCTGGAAAATCAGCACGATTGTATCTGTCTGTTTTGGTGAAACTTGAAATTCCATCTGCGGAAACAAACTCAACAGAACAACGCCGCTAATTATGCCCACGATAAAAAAGAACCAGGAGAAAGCCACGCCTCTTCGATAGCCTTCCTGAATTGCCTTTTTTTCCAACTCAAGGCGTTCAATATTCAGCATCACATCATCTTCAATATCGGAAAAAGGTAAATTCTCCTCTCCGTGCGATAACAACTCTTTAAACAGTTTATCCTCTTCCGTCATCACTACACATCTTCCGGTTTCAGGTTGAAATTTTTGGATAGTTTTTCTCTCATGCTACTCCTTGCTCTGTGCAGAATTACCTTTGTATTTGAATTGCTCCAGCCGGTTATTTCACAAACTTCTTTTATGCTGTACTCATACAGATAAAATAACCTCAGAGCGAGGCTTTCATCAGGCTTCATAGCTTTTAAAACGGTTCGAATACAGTGCCTTTTGTGTTGCTCGTCTATAGCCTGGTGTACAGAATTCTTTGATACATCAATATGCTGTTCTTCGTTGAACGGGTGATTTCTATCCGGTTTTCGGCTGCGTAACAGCTGATATGATTCATTGACAACAATTCGATGAAACCAGGTTTTAAATGCGGCTTCTTTTCTAAACTCAGGCAGCCCCTCATATGCATTGATAAAGGATTTTTGGACCACCTCTTTTGCCGCATACTCCTCCTTCACGATCGATATCGCCAGGTTATAAGCATCGTCCTTATACTCCCTGATGATAAATCGAAAGGCCTCTTTGTCGCCATTTAATACCTGTTCTATGTAACGATCCGGCATTTACAAGTTATCCGTTATCTTTTCTGTCCATATAGTGTGCAACGATCATCCCAATTCCGCCAAACAAAAACATCATGATTGGCTGAAATTCAGCCCGAATATCAGTTATTTCATTTATTAAGGTCCCGGTAATCAGACCCAATGCAATTGCGGTGATCAATACTCCAAGCTTTAACCACGGAAAACGGAATGAAAAACTCCACCCATCTTTTTGTTCCGGCACTTGCTGATCTTTTTCAATCAGCAACATACGTTCTTTTTCACGTGATTTGTGAGTAAAATACCATGCCAGGAAACCTGCGGTTAAGAATGCCAGGAAAATGATCGTAAATACAATTTGATTCATGATTTTTGTCGCTCTTAGTTTTTGTTAAAGTTCAACTGTTTGATGCAGGAATCTTTCAAAAGGTTACAAATCAATTGATTTTTTTTGATGTATATGATTTAAAAGTGGCTCGCCCCTACAGGGCTTTTCAAATTTCTGTGCTGATCTATTACCCACCATTGAAATGGTGGGCTAAAATGTATTATCATGGCTACGCCATTTGCTCTGTTTGCGAAGTTTAAATGTGTTTAAGTGAGCTGAGTGTATACTTACTCTACAGTCCAAACCCCGGGTTGAGGTTTACGCCAGCATTAATTCCACCGAAAAGAGGGCATTGCTCGAAGTATTTAATAGCTGAGAGGTGGTAACTAAAGAGTTAGATAATTATGCCAATTCAAACGCGTTTTAACATATTTGAATCCGACCTTCACCAAAACTATATTTCTGTATGATTAAAAAGGCAGACATAGAACAGTTGAGTAATTCCGAACAATTGGAAACCATGGAGATGCTTTGGGAATCCCTCTCTTCTAAACCCGATAAACTCTCCTCACCAGATTGGCATGCAAAAGTTCTAAAAGCTCGCAAGGCTAAAATCAACTCCGGAGAAGAGGAGTATTTAACGATACGGGAGTTGAAAGATAAACTCAGCAAATAAAAAGAGACGGATGAAAAAAGTTATCGTCCTCTTTGATGCTGCTACTGACATTGAAAAAGGACGAGATTTCTATAATAAGATTGATCCGGGGGCAGGGGATTACTTTGTCAGATCCATCCTTTCCGATTTAGACAAACTATCCAATATCAGCGGAGTTCATCCGATTGTTTTCGGTTATCACAGAATGCTTGCCACTAAATTTCCTTTCGCAATTTACTACCACACTAATGAAAAGCGAATTGAAGTAGTAGCCGTTTTGGACCTTAGGCGAAATCCAATCGTAAATTATACTGATTTAAAAGAAAGATGATAATTCAAGGTGTCAGTTAACTCGTGGATTTTGGCGTTGCCCCGGTCTCATTTCAACAATTTAAAATTGTTCGCATCTACTTTTAGTGGCCCGCCCCTTCAGGGCTTTCTATTTTTTGTATTGATTTACCCACCATTGAAATGGTGGGCTAAAATGTATGGTCATGGCTACGCCATTATTTCCGTTCACGTAATTTAATTGCACTTCGGTGATCAATTGACTGCCAAAATTTTGTGTAAAACTCAATCCCAAACCCTGTAGGGGTGTCCAACATATAGCCTCCCGATCAAAAACATCGGGACAGGCTGGGGTTTTAACCCCGGGGATGAATACAAACCAAAATTAATACCGCCGAACAGAGAGCGTTGCTCAAAGTGTTTTGCAGTTTTGAGGCGGTTATGCACGGAGTGTGAGACATGGTATTTTTCTGAATTCGCATGGTTTTCTATTCGTATCCCTATCTTGCTATGGTTGATAATTTTAGCAGATCCTGAGGGTAAAAATACCATGTCCGGTTTACTTCCCTTTCAAAATCAACAGAACGCACTAAATACCCTGTCTTTTTTGATTTATATTCCCCGTGTCAGGTGACCCTTACTGCAACCCCAAACACATCACGCGAAATGAAAAACTTCAACCCATGATCCCAACAGAGCTTTCAACTCATCTTTCGGAAACCCTTGATCTGGAAATTAAAAGATCACAATCTGTCTCGGGTGGCAGCATCAACCGGGCGGCGAAGATCACCACGAATAAGGGTGACTTCTTCCTGAAGTGGAACCGCTCGGCGCCGAACGATTTTTTTGAGAAGGAAGCGGACGGATTGAAACGCTTAGACCAGGCCAAATCTAATCTTCGCGTCCCAAACGTTATTTCAACCGGCAAACCGGATACCAACCGACCGGGCTATCTGATGATGGAGTTCATTGAAGAGGGTCGCTCCGGTAATTCCTTTGAGTTTGGACGCCAACTTGCATTACTCCATCAAACCGGGGCTGAACAGTTTGGATTGGTATCGGATAACTACATCGGAAGTCTTCCACAAAGCAACCGTCAACATAGTGACTGGATTGAGTTTTTCGCACGAGAACGCATCGAGCCACAGATTAAAATGGCGATCGATTCCGGTAAACTGATTACAGATATCAACCAAAACTGGAACCGTCTTTCAGCAAAGCTCAACGATATTTTTCCGGCAAGCACCCCTTCCCTACTGCACGGTGACCTCTGGGGCGGAAATTACCTTTTTGATTCATCCGGCAGTGCTGTTCTGATCGATCCCGCCGTCTATTACGGTCACCCGGAGATGGACCTCGCATTTACCAAAATGTTTGGCGGATTTTCCGGTGAGTTTTATAGCGGGTATGAATCGGAAACCCCACTCGAGCCGGGATTTTCTGAACGTGTGCCAATTTACAATCTCTATCCGCTTTTGGTACATGTGAACCTTTTTGGCGGACACTACGCTACTCAGTTCAAATCAATCCTTAGGAAGTATTAAATAACGTGAATTCGAGATAAGAGTTTGTAAAGAAGTGTCCCCCTTTGAAGGGGGCAATGGGGGATGAAAAGTCGTTCATTTAAAGCGTAAAGATGAATGTTTGAGCTAAAGCTTAGCACAGAGGGGCATCCCCTCATCCCGACAGCTGCCGGGACTCTTCCCCCTTCAAAGGGGGACTTTCTAGCCTCATTTCCTTATCTCGAACTGTCGTTAAATACTTCAGTCAATTTAAAGTTATAGATCAATATATGAACGCCAGTAGCCGGATTAGAAATCATTCTATGTGTTTGGTAAAGGTGTGATTGTAAATGTAAATCTGCATTACTCAATACGAACTGATTTGAACACACCCCTCGATCATGCAGGTCAGTTTCGCTTCTGGCATTTCTCATTCCCCCTCTCCATAGGGGAGGAAAATCCCAACTCACTTTTAGATGCCACACAATCGCTGATATTCTATATAATTCAATCACATTACCATCTTTAAACCTTACGGTTGATCTTTCCAATTGGGTTATTCGAACTTTTTGCATAGTCTTTAAACAGTTTCGAAATAATGTTAACAAGCGGTTTCACTTATGCCACATATCAAAACATTCTCTTACGATGATGCCGATTCAGAGTTGAAAAAAGTTTATGATGATATCATCAAGTCGCGAGGAAAGCTGGCTGAAGTTCACAAAATTCAGAGTTTAAATCCGGATGCGCTGGTCTCTCACATGGATCTTTACATGAAGATCATGTTTGGCAAATCGCCGCTAAAAAGATACCAGCGAGAGATGATTGGGGTGGTTGTATCCGTTACAAACCGGTGCAGCTACTGTATTGAGCACCATGAACAGGCGCTGCTCGCCTACTGGAAAGATGAAGAGAAAACCGAACTGCTCAAGCACGATCGCGCTAATCTTGATCTGTCGAAAAACGATCGGCAGCTCTGTAATCTTGCCGAGAATTTGACCGTTAATGAAGGGCCCGATTATGCTCAATATGTGCAGCAGCTTAAAGATACCGGGCTGGACGACCGTGCCGTTCTGGATGCCGTTCAGGTAATCGCCTACTTCAATTTTGTAAACCGATTGGTTCTTGGCCTGGGTGTTGAGTTTGATGAGTCTGAAAAGAAGGGATATAACTACTAATACCGCCTATGGAATCGCCACAGAAGATCATTAGTCTGGTACCGTCACTCACAGAGCTTCTTTTTGATCTGGGGCTTGAGAATCGAATCTTGGGAAGAACACGTTTCTGCATTCATCCGGAAGGAAAAGTGGAAGAGGTGGAAATTATGGGCGGAACCAAAAACCCACGGGTTGATAAAATCCGGAACGCGAAACCTGACCTGATCATCGCCAACAAAGAGGAGAACCGGAAAGAGGACATTGAGAAATTGCAGTCCGACTTTGAGGTGATGATCACCGACATCAACACCATTGAGGATGCCCTGTTTACCATTCACGATATCGGGAAGCGTTGCGGGACTGAACAGGCCGCTGAAGAGCTGATTTCAGCAATACGGGCGGAGTATGAACATACGCCTGATGAACCGAGCCTATCCGTAGCTTATATGATCTGGCGCGATCCCTGGATGACGGTTGGCAGTGATACCTACATTCACTCTGTTCTATCCCACTGGAACCTGGAGAATGTTTTTGGGAATCAAACCAGGTATCCCAAAACCTCACTTGAAGAGCTTTCAAACAAAAAGCCTGACCTCATTCTGCTTAGCAGCGAACCCTATCCTTTTAAGGAGAAGCATATCCGGGAAGTTGAAGAGGCCTGCCCCAACTGCCGTGTATTGTATGTAGATGGTGAGTGGTTTAGCTGGTATGGCTCGCGTATGCTCCCCTCTTTCAAAAAACTGAACAGCTTCCGTAAAGCGATCGGTTAGTAAAATGTATTAAAACACAATCGCTTTTCGTTATCTTGCATTATGATCAAATTTATGTTTTCTGCTTTACTGCTTATATTCGGTTTTACTGTTGGGATGGCCGGCGCGCAAACATCAGATGATTTAACTCCCGAGGAGCGTGCTCAGGCCATGGAATATTTCATCCAGGGAATTGCTGATTTTGAAAATGAGGAGTATGAACGCGCACTCGACAACCTGACGGCTGCTCATCTCAAACTATCCGACGACTCCGGCATTAATTACGCACTATCGGACGTATACCTGATGATGGGTGATTTTAACAACGCATCATACTACGCCCAGATCGCGGCCGATATTGAACCCGAAAATCGATGGTATCAGCTTCAGCTGGCGGAAGTCTATCGACAATCCGGACGCTACGAAGCCATCATCGATATTTTTGATACCATACTGCATTATCACCCCGACGATGCTGATGTGCTTTATATGAAATCTCAGGCCTATGTTGAGTTTGGGGAGTTGGAAAAATCAAATGAGACTCTCGACAGGCTTATTGAAATCCGGGGCAGTGAATTCGAACTCCATCTCCGGAAATTTCAGAATTTCAACGCCATGCAGCAGCAGGATAAGGCCCTGGAACAGCTGGAAATCATGCACGATCTGAACCCTGGAAATCTATCTACGCTACACACCATCAGCCAGTACTACCTGGAGCTTGGTGACGAGGAATCGGCCAGGGAAACTCTTTTTGATGCCCGGGAGCGTAACCCGAGAGATCCTCAGACGCTTATCCTACTTGCTGAAATTTTTATTAACAACGAGGAGTGGGAAAATCTTGGAGAGACNTTCATCAGCATGATCGAAGATCCGTTGATCTATCCGAGCCAGAAGATGGAACTTGTGCGCTTTCTCTACATGCAGTTACAGCAACGCCCACAGAATTCCGTACTGGCCGGTCAAACATCGGAAGCCATTACCATATTTAGCAGGTCAGAACCGGATTATGGCCCCGCTCAGCTAATCGCCTCCGAGTTTTTCATTCAGCAAAACAACCCTGATCTGGCTTTAGAAACGCTGGAACGCGCATCCGAAGCTGCACCTGAAGAGCCTGATGTTTGGAGTCAGCGTTTGCAGATACTTTTTTCACAAGGGCGCTATGATGAAGTTATCGACCTTAATGAAAAAGCCCGGGAGTTTGCGCCAAACAACGCCTTTGTACTCTTTTTTACAGGAGCATCATACATGATGACCGATCGGTACGAAAAAGCCGGTGAACTGCTGGAAGAGGCCTCAAACGCACCAGGACGCAGAAATTTCAGATCCATCATCTACGGAACACTGGGTGATGTAATGCAGGAACTGGATCATTGGGATCGGGCAGTAGATGCCTATAATATGGCACTTCGGTTAGATCGCGATAATCACAATGCCCTCAATAACTACGCCTATTTTCTCTCGGTTCGGGGCGAAAGGCTGGATGAAGCACTTGAAATGGCCGAACGCGCCATCTCTTTTGAACCCGAAAATGCTGCCTATCTCGATACCATCGGGTGGATCCATTATAAGCTGGGGAACTATGAAGAAG
>SL_7KL_010_BRINEDRAFT_10001686_pt1 | contig 10479 bp, 9 predicted proteins | sample SodLak_010_BRINE_FD_10663 | JGI IMG/M metagenome (IMG submission 10663)
AAGAAATATCACCATTCAACAATAAATTTCTTCTTCTTCATTTATATCAAACCGGTTATAAAATGAGAAAAAAACCTAACCGTTTACTTTTTAGAACACTTGCAAAACTAATGTGGCCGGAAGTTTTAAATGAGAATGTAAACCCTGACGATTCTTATTTAAAATCATTAGTCAAAAGAAATGCACTTATCAGATATTATACCACACGTTTAAAACTCAAATTTGAATAAATTTGATGATACTTTTTTGCAATACTGTGCCAGCTAAACTTTATTGCCTCATCCCTGCATTTCTGTTTTACGTTATCAGACTTATTAAACAAGTATAGAATCTTCTTTTCTATTTCCGTTGGGTTATCAGGATCTACTCTGCAACTCACAGCGCCATCCTCAAAATAACCATCAATACCCTGCCCTTTACTGTGTATAACAGGAGTACCTTGTGATAAGGCCTCTAAATAAACAACGCCGAATGTTTCTCGTCTTGACGGCATAACAAATACATCATGGCTACGATAAATTTCACGAAGCTTCACTTTATCTTTAATGACTCCTGTACGATTCACAAAAGAGTAACCGGGCTGTGCGATTATTTTATTGATGCGTCTTTCGTCATTCCCGCCTCCGCCTACAAGAGTGAGTTCCACATCCATTCGCTTTGATAAACTATATGCGGCTTTTATCAGGTTAAATACATTTTTGTTTCTTGTCTTTTCACCAACATAGAGTAAACGAATTTTTTCTTTATCACTTTTTAAAGATAATGGGTATTCAAACCAAAATTCTTCTAAACCATTCGGTTGCACAACACTTTTACTTAAAACGTTGTCAGCAATTTCACCGGAGAGTTTTTTGAGTATTTTTTCTTTGTAGGCCGGGGATAAGAAAACTACTGCAGCAGCCTCTCTCAGTATTTTATCCCTTCTCCATTTTAAATCGGGCCTTAATTTCATAAATGCGTTATAATCAGCATTTCTTACAGATACTAGATAGGGTATTCTGTATTTTTCTTTAATCTTCAATGAAACTGCCCCATCACTATATAGAAAATGAGAATGAGTTAATGAAAAGTTAGCTAAATCTTCATTTGTTTCAAGAAATTGAAATGAATTCTTAACTTTTTTCCGAAATAAAACTCTATGCCGAGGTTTGAGTATATATGGATAATAATACGTTACACCGGGTAAAGTATCCTTTTGATTACCCCCCTTCTCTTGCAAATCTCTTACAGGAGCATAAACTGTTTGCTGATGTCCAAGTTCACTTAAATGTTCAATTAGATGACTATGCACTTTACGGGTAGCATAACCGGTATTTAAATGAAGTATGTTTAATCCGTTCATTTACTTTTTTTTCGTATTAAAGCGTATCTGTTGATCGTAAAAGATTTAGATCTTGGAGTAAATGTTAATCCAACAAAAAAGAGAACCGTCAAAGGATATCCCCAGCCTCCCATTGTCTCTGATTGAGCCCCCACAATTAGTAAAAGAACCAAGCTGGTAAGCGCAAGAGATTTTAATTTTATATCCCAACTTTTTAATACCAGGTAAAACAGTGATACATATATGGATATATGTATAATCAATCCTGCAGCCCCGTAATGCCAAAACATATAAAAATAATCGTTATCTGCTACTCTAAACTCAGGTCTTGAACCTAATCCAATAAACCATTTATAAAGTGAAGGATCATTAAGAAATGTAGCCCATTTACTCTCCCACATACTAAACCGTACAGCTATGGAGCTAATCTGAGATAAATCTCCCTGAAAAAGTATAAAAATTTGTGCCATATACCGTAAAGTATCAGATAAGGCAAAAATTACTATGAATAGAAGTATAAATCCGGATAGCATTACTACACCGGATTTTAGTAACAGCTTTCCATCGATTTTTGGTTTTGATAGCACAGTGCCCAAAAGCAATGCAACCGGAAATATCAAAAGTTGGCTTCTTGAGCCGGAAGCCAAAATTAAAAGGGTTGCGATGGTTAACCAAATAAATTTCTTTTTACCACTGCCTAAAAGCAGAATAATTAATGAAGCTTGAATAATTATAAATCCAAAGAAATTAGGGTTTTCAAGTGACCCCGTAACCCGAAATATCCTGCCTATAGCTCTTGATTTTTCTGCGCCATACAAAGATGTAAATAGAGGTAAGTCAATAGCCTGCGTAAAAGAAATTACAAACTGTCCAAGAATGATAATTACAGCCGAAAAATACAGTCCTTTATATATGCTTTTTTTACTCAGTTGCATGGCATAAATAATGCCAGTAAATAACAACAAAACAGGTAACAAAGGCCGAAAAATTGCTACGATGCCGGTTGTTCGAATCTCACTGTAATTAATGTATTGGCTTAAAGTCATCAAAAGAACTTGCAACAGAATTAAAAACAGAAACGGGTATACGAATCTAATGTTCGTATCTGATGACTTAATATTAAAAGGGCTGAAAATGACTATAGCACAAAAAAATGCAATAGTGGGGACAATCAGAAATTGAGCGCCACCAATTGGAGGACGAGGAATAAATACTATAACAAGTAAGGGTAGCATTACTAAAGCAACTGCCCATAACCTCTTCCAACAATTATTAATTTGTGAAGACCCTACTTTCATTTATCTGATTGAACTCTTATTTAAAACCGTAATTCTTAACCATTCCGAGAAATGAGCATACCAAATAATAAAAAGTACAGAAGATGCCCGAAGACGCTCAATTACTGTTAATTCGGAAGCTTGAAATACGTATAAAAAAGCTCTCAAAGGTGGTTTAGAAAACTTAAAAAAAGAAAAATATTGATCTTTTTTAGTTTCCAATTTATCAAGTCTACCTCCGGTCATTCGTTTAGTCTTATTTAATATCGCACGTACTGTTTTTCGAGCAGGATGTTTTACAATTGCACCTTTACAATAGACTATCTGAAAACCATGTTTCACCGCTCTCTGACAAAATTCCGTATCCCCGCCTGATTTTAAGCTGGAATTAAAATATCCTACTTGATGAAATACATCGCTCATTACAAATAAATTTGCTGTAACACCGAAATTTGCTTTCTCTACATATTTTTTCTGGGGAAATGCAATCGCCATATCTAACAACTCTGCATTTGATGGTTTTCTGTTGCGAGAAAAAACATCTATATGGCCTGCTACAAGGTGAATAGACTTACCTTCATTATTTATTAAATTTATTCCATTTAAAATCCAATCTATTTCCGGGATGCAATCAGAATCAGTAAATGCAAGTATTTTAGCTTGATTCCCTCTCAACCCTTCATTTCTTGCAGAGTATGACCCTTTAATTTTACAAGTTCGAACTTCTAATTTAAAATTATAATCAGGAATATTTGGTATATAATCTGATCCATTATCTACTACAATCACTTCAAACTGTTCATGAGGATAAGATTGTTCTCCAATTGCTTTAAGACAAGTAAATAGTCGTTTCCAATCATTAAATACGGGTATAATGATTCTTACCGTCGGATATTTCAAAATTTCACTTCAATTTTAATGAACCTTTAATGTTAGCAATACTACTTATCCATTTGATTACTTGTGCCACAAACCAAACTGAAAAAAAATAGGGCTTCATCTCTTTACTGCCCTTCGTTCGAATTAGTTTCCAAACATTTGTGGGCAAAACCGGTTTAAAAAATTTAGTTACAGATGATAATATAGAAACCCGTCCATATAGTTCTTTCCAGATCATGGGCTGGTGAATTCCCACACGCCATTGCTTTTTAATTAATTCAGAAAAAGTTCTTGCTTTTTTATAAACCAACGCATTTGGACAGAACTGAAGCTTGCAACCACTCTGTTTTGCCTTTCCGGTCCAGATGACATCAGCCCCGGACCTAACTCCTTCAGGGAATAAACCTACTTTTTCAAATACTTCTTTACGTATAAATAAGTTGGCTGTTTTTGCAACTCCCTTCCGGACGATAGATTCCTTCATTTTTATATTCGTCAAGGAATCATAAATCTTACCGGCAGTCATCTTGCCTTCAAAGTCAAATTGTACATCCCCTCCAATGATATCTGCTTCTTGTTTTTTTAGGCAATCCATTCCTGAATTGAACCAGTTTACTACAGGTATACAAGTTGAATCTAACAAAATAATAACATCACCGGATGATTTTTCAATCCCTCTGTTTCTGGCTGAATAAGGACTATTTAAATGCTTATGCTCCTTTAAAAGGATCACATCTTGAATACGTTGTACCTCTTTCACCGTATCATCTGTTGATCCATTATCCACAAAAATGATTTCGTATTCCTCGCTAAAGTCAACCTTTGAGAGGTTGTCAAATAATTTCCGAACAGATGAAGCATCATTATAAACTGGAATAATAATACTTGCTGTAATTTTATGTTGATGCATCTGTAATGTGAAGTGAATAGTTTTTTAAACGTGTCGCTTCGTAAATTCGTGCTGCAGACGTATTCTTATCAGGAGTATCCCCCTTCACCATCAGCTTTGTTTCAAAATCATAACAGGTTTTAATTTGCCAAGATATCCACTTAGAAATTTCTTCTTCAGAAACGTAGCCAAATTCCTGAAATGCAAACGCCATTTCAAAACCGGGTGGGTTATATGGAAATCCATACTTACTTTCGGGCAATTCACTTCTGAACCTATCGGAGTTCGCAAACTTTAAAGTCTTCCTAAACTTTTTGGATTCCCAAAAAGAATGGGCAGGCAATTCTCTTTTAAGCAGTGCAAAAGCGTATAAATTAAACCCGTGATAGCCTTCAGACTTCATTCTCATATACTTTCTTACCTTTGGTTTTTCCAAATATTTACGCAAAGTACCCTTTATAACTTCTCGCGGAGATAACTTCAAGAACATTCCTTTATGTCGAATGCAACCATCTTTATAAATTTCAAGATGATCATTTACCGATTGCATAAAATCTTTAACTTGATATTCAATGTCTTCATTGAATTCTATAAGCATCGAACCGGCTGCGGCAAACCATAATTCGTGATTAAATGTTTTATCAAAACCATTGAAGCTTCCATCTACATTTCTTCTTATCCAGCCATGGTAATAATCATCGTATGGATGCTCTAAAAACACTTCTACAGCTAATTCTATATATTTCTTTTCAGAAGTAGCTTTAAAGAGCTCAACAAGTGCTTCAATTGCCCATGCCTGACCAACCAAACCATTCGCAAAATCTTTCTCTGGATTTTTTCGACAGAAAAAAACACTGTCCATTGGGCGAGCTTCATCTGATAAAAGATATTCCCCGCATTTAACAGCTGCATCTAAAAACTGTTGATTATCGGAAATCTGATATGCTTTTAAAAAAGAAATACACCAGTGGGCAGTGTTTCTTACTGATGTCTCAGGATCATTATATGGACCATTGTGGCCGGGGGGCATTGAGCCATTTGATCTTTGAGACCGAATTGCATTATTTGATGAATCTTCAATTATTCTAAATAAATTCATTTCAATATTTAATTTTTCTCAAAAAATTTTTTAAAAGCTTATAATTCAATAAAGCTAAAGATTTAAAAATTTTTTGTTTTTCATACTTCAAAGAAATCGCATACTCTTTATATGATTTGAGTAATTTCCCTTCTTCTGCATAAGCATAAGATAATCTTCTATTAATTCTGCCTATCCTCTCATCAATAGCTTCTTGTTGAGCTTTCTCTTTAAAATATTTTTTCATATTTAAATAGGTTTTAAGTTGCATTTTTTTTTGCTCTAATTCACTTTTTTCACTCCAAACCCCTTTCTCATTAATTCTGTAGCAACCCGAATTAAAATCTAAATAAGCAGCTGGACCATATTCGGAGACTAATGCACAACGAACATTATCTCCATTTGGACAATCTACTAATACATCAGGTATTTTATCTGGCAAAGTAGAGGAACGAATTAATGAAGTTAACGTTTTTGGTTTATATTCTCGTAAAATCATTTCATGAGTAATAATAGGTGCTCTTTTATTCTCCCCCCACGCTAACTCATGAAGTACCTTCCCCTTTTCATTTACCACCGAATAATTTGTGCAACACATACTAAATTCAGTGTTATTTTCCATGAAATTGACCTGCTTTTGGAGTTTTAGTGGATCAGTCCAATAATCATCACCTTCACAAGTTGCTTCGTATTTACCTATTCTCCAGCTAAAAAACTCATCTCTGCTGCCAGTATATGTCCCATGCTTTTTCCTTATCTGATAGGTATTTTTTTTTTGGTAATATGCTTTGATCAATCCAGGATATTTCTTTTCATAATCTCTAACAATATCAGCGGTTTCATCGGTAGAAGCATCATCATGAATCAATACCTGGACAGGAAAAGTCGTTTTCTGCATGAATATCCCTTTAATACATTCCCGTATATAGTCCTCGTGATTATAAGTCATCGTGCGGATATGAACCAGTGGAACTGTTCCTTCAGGCCATTCCTGTTTAGTAACTGGTATGGGTTCAGATAAAGGTATATACTGATATTGATTGTCAGACATATAAAATACGAATAGACAGTTGCAATTGGAGTTATTGATTATAGCCTACGACACTTGGTAATTAAAGTGTGAGAGCTGTGTGCAAAAACCTATTTCAATTATTTTCATAAAACTATTGGTAATCTCAAAAGGAAAGTTTCTTGAAAGAACTTCCTGATTATACAAAACACACGCAATGCTACAAAAAATGGTAGATAAGTCCATTTTTCTTTTACTTGGGCTTATGAATTTAATAACATCAAGCATTCCAAATCCCCTTGGTAAGAATTTGGTTTACTTTTTCAAGATCGATTAACTTGCTAACTGGAGCCCTTAAAACAGATTCATTTGTATTACTAATTCCAGATTCAGGAAACTCTTTTTCCAGCCATAGCCCTAATGTAATACCTACTTCATCAAATCCTAAGCAAACTCTACCAGATGTAGCACCCGTAAATCTTCCATTAAATTCGTAAATGAATAATTTTCCAGATTGGTCTCTTTGGCATTGAATATTTATAGGCCCTGCCCACCCTGCACTTGCAATTTTTTCTATCCAGTCTTTACCTATCTTGTATAATTCCTGGTCATTACTTTTATTTACACCTTCGCTCTTGCCATATTTCATTATATGTTCAGTTACAAATATACCTCCAATATTTCCATTTGGTCCAATACAACCCTGAATCGAAATTTTCACCTCTTCAAACGTATGAAATAACGGAACCCCTTCTTTTTTTACTGAATCAACATAACTTGACACTTTTTCTGGATTGCCTAAATATTTCTGAAATATATAATCATCCCTGCCAATCAGTGGCTTTAACTGATTGGGTTCTACAAGCAATTTCACTCCTCTCGAGGCAAAGCCCCTTCTGGGTTTTGCTATAATTGGATATTGGTGTTCATTAATAAAATTATCAATATCAGATTGATCGGAATTGGAATAAATTGTAGGAGCAAAAGGCAATTTATTTTTTTTAGAGAATTCCCAACTTAAGCCTTTATCTAACATTGAAACTGCAACATTATGATCTCCACAAAGTAACTTACTTTTTAAATGAGGTTTTAATTCTGCCAATTCCGATACAAAAGCAACATCTTCATCTCTGCAAGGAATGATAAGATCAGGGTTAAAATCAGCAAGCACTTCATAAAAAACAGTTTCAAACTCCTTTTTAGCTTCAACAAGTGAGGGGCAGTAACATGCAGTATCGTATTCAAAAATTGCTGGCTCATCGGCTTTACTATTCATTACCATTAAATTTAAACCTTCTCTTCTCATTGATAATGATGATAGAATATTTTGTCCAACTAAACTCCCTCCAGAAAGGAAGAGCAACCTAATTTTAGTATTTTTCTCAGTAATATTATAGCTCATTTAATTTAAATAACTGATTTTCAAATTTTATATAATTCTAAATTTTTTCATAAGCTTCGAAATATCATTCAGCTCTGTAAATGCCCATAAATCGTTTAGTAATTCAATGATTTTATCATCCGGGAAGATATTATCTGTTAGTTTAGTGAACTTCTGTTCAATTTCAGAGTTAGTCATTGGATTAAGAGGATGACCCTTCGGTGATGATATTTCCTCGGTAAAATGTTCACCGTTCTTTAGAAAAATTTCACATTTGGACGGCCAGCTAGGTAATACTCCTTTATGCTTTTCGGTTAATTCAGGGTCCTCGCAAACTTCAATTTTTTGCATAATCGATTTTATTTTTTCATCATTTACCCTTACTGAATCGAAACTCTCATAAGATAAATTTCCGTCTAATAAAGAAACTGCAACTACATAAGCCATACTATTCTCTGCTTCTTCTCTGGTCGTTGGATTCCATTTTTCATATTTATCTCCAGCTCCCCCGCCTTGACTATGCCACCCTCCCCAATGTAGAGAAACTAATACTCTTTCAATTTCCTCCAATTTAGCTTTCTCTTTCAACATAATAACAGCCTGGGCTGGGCCTTGAGCATTATAGTTTGCTGGAAAAGTTTTAAATCCTGTTGATTCTAATGCACTCATTTCTTTATAGGGTTCCCCAATATTATTCAGGTTTAATGGCTCTAAATCAAACATTTGATAAAAACCACCTGATCCTTCAAACGGTTTTTCCGGTCCAGTCATACCAAAACTGGAAAGCCGAGAAGCCATCACAGACATCATTGAGGCATGAGCAGTAGCTGTGCTTTTCCAGTAAGAAATTTTACCTGTACGGGCAGCTCTCATTGGTATATTGGGTGTTATTGCTAACGCAATAGCATTTGCACTTTGCTCCAAATCTAAATTCAACACCACACTACATCCTACTGCTCCTGCAATAATAGCATATATTTGGTCAATGTGTTTCTTTCTTAAAAGATTACCATATAGTCCACCTCTTCGGATAGCAGCATATGTTTCATAAACTGCAAAGATGGCTTTTGCTGTACTCTCCCCACTTACTTTATTCATTTCTGCGAGCGCCAAAATAGCGGGTACAATATCACTTGGATGCCCTCCATTACCTGTATCATTAAAGTCCATATACCTAACCATTGCAGTGTTTGCAAATGCTGCATATTCAGGTGTAGTAGCTTTTTCCATAGAAAAAACAGTGCAACCTTTTGATACCTGAGCCCCTGATGCAAGTTTTCTTGCTATTTCCGCTGGCATGGAATGAATTGCCCCCATTGCACAACCAACCGTATCTATTAAATGTCTTGAAAGTGCTGTTTGTTGGCTCTTTGTCAGATTATGTTTTCTGACATTTTGAATAAATTTACATAAAGAATTTACAGTATGATCACTAATCATATAAATTATCAATTTATTAAAAGTAATTTTTACTAAATAGCAAAAGCTTTAGATAATGTTTTTCTTATCAATTGAGAAATAAACTTCTGTTCTTTTTCTTCTAAAGAAAAATAAAGTGGTAAGCATAAAATTTTCTCCGAAATATCTTTTGATACATTGGCTATTTTCGTTTCTACATAATCCAAGGTCTCCAAGCTTGGGTAAAAATATCGTCGTGGATAAATACCCTGCTTTTCTAATGCACCTTTCACACTCAAAGTAGTGGTTTCGCTATCAAAGATAATCGGGTAATAAGCAAAATTCCATTCCGCCTGTCCTATTATGTTTATTGTTCGCACTGGTGCATTAATGAGTAAAGAATCATAACGTTTGCACTGTGCTTGGCGGTTATTTAAAATCTTCTGTACGTATTTCAAATTAGTTAGACCCATTGCAGCATGGAATTCCGAGTTTTTACCATTAATGCCCACTCCATTAAATTTATCGAATCCGGCATGGCCAAAATTCCGCATATGGTACATGCGTTCATAAATTTCTTTTTTACTGGTAAAAACCGCTCCACCTTCCACAGTATGAAACAACTTAGTTGCATGAAAACTGGTAGTACTTACATCTCCATATTCAAAAACTGAGCGGCCTTTGTAGGTAGTTCCAAAGCAATGAGCTGCATCATAAATAACTTTAAGATTATGTTTTTCGGCAATCTTTTGTATTGCTTCTATATCGCAGGGATTTCCAAATACATGCGTAGCTAAAATCCCTGTAGTTTTCTCCGTAATAGCATCTTCAATAAGTGAAGGATTAATATTCAGGGTATTACGATCAATATCCACAAACACCGGCTTGCAACCCTCCCATACTATGGAAGATGTGGTAGCCACATAGGAAAAAGGCGTGGTAATCACTTCACCTTTTAATCCCAAGGCTTTGATAGCTATTTGCAAAGCAATAGTACCGTTCGATGTATAAAGAATGTGTTCTACACCCAAATGCTTTTTCAGATGTTTCTCCAGTTCCCGTACAAGTGGGCCATTATTCGTGAGACTTTCCCGTTCCCAAATACCATCAATGTATTTTTGATATTCTTCACGGGGTGGCATAAAGGGTTTGGTTACGGGTATCATACCTATAAATCTGCTATAAAATTATTAGTTAGTTTACAATTCAACTCAATTCTATTGCCCATATCTAATTCTAATACCGGC
>SL_7KL_010_BRINEDRAFT_10001687_pt1 | contig 10474 bp, 12 predicted proteins | sample SodLak_010_BRINE_FD_10663 | JGI IMG/M metagenome (IMG submission 10663)
AGCCAAACAGCTCACCGAATGGGCAAGAGACTCTATCCCGCAGCCGGACCGCCGCTCAACTCTTGAGTGGGCAGAGCAAGAAGGGTTCTCTCTCCCGGGTTCGTTGCGTTCATCCCGGTTCCGTATCGACATTGCTCCTTGGCTTCGTTTGCCGTTTGAGTTTCTGGACGATCCCGAAGTCCGGCGGCTGACTCTTATCGCAGCCGTGCAGTCTTCCAAGTCCACAGTAGGTGAGGTTTTCATCGGGCGTCGCATGGCGACCGACCCGGGCAACATGCTCTACAACTGGGAGGATGAGGGCAAGGCGGAGGCACTTTGGAACGAGCGCATTGAGCGAACGATCAGACAGGCCAAGCAGATTAAGCACCGACTGCCCCCGGCGAACATCAAACAGCGCCGGATGGAAATTCAGTTCCGAGATGGATTCTATTTTCGGATACAGGGCGCGAAGGCCGTCAAGTCACGGCAATCAAAATCGGTGCGCTACTTGGTCAATGAGGAGGCCAAGGACTGGGAGCCGGGGGCGCTCACCGATATGCGAGGCCGCGTCACTGCGGCATGGAATAGCTTTGAGCTAAACATCAGTCCGGCGAGTGAAGACGGTGACGAAATACACACGCTTTGGAAAGAGTCAAGCCAGCACGTTTTTCATCTGAAATGCCCGAAGTGTGGAAAGCTGCAAAAGCCACGATTCAGAACTTTCCCTGACAAACTGGGGGGGCTACACCTTTGTGACCCGAAGGACGAGGAAGCCTTGCGCCGGTGCAAAAACACCGAAACCGGCGAGTACAACTACACGGCCATAGCGGAGCACTGTTACTACGAGTGTGAGCATTGTGGGCACCGGATGAAGGACACGCCATCAGAGCGTATTCAGATTGCAAATACGGGCGAATACGTGTCGATGAACCCGGACGCGCTGCGAACCGACAAGGCTTGTTCATGGAATGCTTTGATCGTGCCGTGGATACCTTGGGTGGGACTTATCCGCGAATTTCACAACGCGGTCCGGGCGATGCGCTACGGTGATATTTCACTCTTCAAGGATTTTGTGCAAAAGCGGGAGGCCGAATTTTGGTCCAATCAGCGAGAAGAATTTTCCGAAGAAGATAAAATCACCTTGAACGACAATATAAAGAAAACGCGCGAAGGGCTGGCTGACAAAGATTTTAGATTCGCAACGGTCGATAAACAGCGTGGCGAAACAAAGCGCGGGGATGTCCCGCATTACTGGGTAGTTATCCGTGATTGGAGCACAACCGCAAGTGCCCTTGTCTGGGAAGGCCGCGTAAATACAGACGAGGAACTGGAGGACTTGCTAGCCGAATACGAAGTCGCGCCGGTATTTACCTGCATGGACAGCGGTGACGGGATGACGATGATAGACGTTTACCGGCTATGCGGTAAAAATGGATGGATAGCAATTAAGGGCGAAGACAGGGCATACTATCGCCACCCGGAGGAGCACGGAGGCGGGCGAAAGGTGCATAGCCCGGAGCAGAAAGCATTCACAACTGATTCCAACGGGCAGCAATACCCGATCCCGCTGGTGATGTATAGCAAGCAAGGGATCAGGGACTTGTTGCATTATTGCCGCGAAAGCGAAGAGTTTGACTTCCAAATCCCGGCAGACGTTTCCGATGACTACAAAAATCACATGACGGCAGAGGCGCTGGTAGATCACACGATCCCGAAAACCGGGCAGGTAGTGAAAATTTGGAGACAACGTAAAAAGCGAAATGACCTATTTGTCTGCGAATGCTATCAGGCAATGATGGCGAACCTTGCGGGGATTGTCGGAGTATTGCCCGAACAAAGGCCGGAAGAATTGCGAGTCGAAAGCCATCAGAGCCGAGGGTAGGTTAAGAATTTGTATTGACAAATAAACTACACTTTCGCAAGTTGCGGATATGCCGCAGTATCGGAGAGGATTTTTATATCGGGGTAGGTTTTCGGAGGAACAAATGGAGTCCATGCTAGCCGAAGCGCAAGCTGCCCTTATGGATAGCGGCCCGCAGTCAATCGTCTCATGGTCAGATAACGCGTCGAGCGTGAACAAGCAAATACAGATGAGCGCAGCCGATTGGCTGGACGAAATTGTGTATTCATTGGCACTTATCAACCCCGAAGAATATGCAGACCGCATAACGCCAAACCAAACTACCGCAGGGTTTTTGCCCCGGTACAATCGCACCACCGGATGAGCGTAATTACGACAGCAACCCGTTGGATTGGAGGTTTTTTCCCTTCCGGGCGCACACGGGCAAGCAATCCTTACCCTGCTAGCACGGTAGATGAGCAGCACCCAGCCCGCCCTGGGCTTTCGCTGGATCAAAAAGATTGGCTTTCACGTCAAAACCTTGAAGAAATCCGCAACTCGACCCGCCATATTTTCAACGTATTCCCGGCGGTATCCGGTGCAATTAGGGACATCGCGAGCAATGTTGTCGGTCATCACTGGCAAGCTCAATATAAGGGCACGGACCCGCGTTTTGAGCGGGTCGCAGAAAAGTATTTAGAAAACTGGTACAAGGTTTGCGACGTTCGCGGGGCACCTTATACCATGCAAACGGACTTGCGAACAATGGTGATCACCCTCCTGCGTGACGGTGAATTTTTTCTACACCTGACAAATCAAAACGGTTTCCCAAGTATCCAGTTTTTGGAGTCACACCGGGTAGGAACCCGATGGGACGAGAGCTTCAAAGGGCAAGTTATCGGAGGGCGCTTTGATGGTTTGCCGCAGCGCAACGGGGTAGCTTACAACCGCTATTCAAGGGCCGTTGCCTATCATTATCTAGGTGACTCCCCGGAGCTTGACGAGTGGATACCAGCGGGGCGTCTTATCCACGTATTTGATCCCGAATGGTTTTCTCAAGGGCGCGGTATTTCGCCTTTGGTTTATTGCGTGCTGGACTTGCTTGACGTTGATGATTGGCGAACAAACGAGCTTACTGCGCAGCGGATGCTATCCGCAATCGGATTGATCGAGCACAACGAAGACGCAGGCCCGGACACGTTGCAAGATCGGATGAGAAGGGCAGCAGGAAAAGCCCCCGAGCCGAACAAACCAAAAAGATTTATTGAAAATTTCCAATCGGGCATGACTCGATTTTTCAAGATCAACGGCGGAAATATAAAAGCCCTCGAAACGTCAAGGCCGAGCGCCAATCAAGCAAATTTTGAAGAACGGATTATGCGCGGATGTTTCCGGTCGCTTGGCTGGAGCTACGAGCAGGCCATCAACAGCAAAGGACAGACCGGAGCAAATGTAAGGCGGGACTTGGCGCAAAATCAAAAGACGGTCGAACACTGGCAAGGCGTGCTCAAGGGCTGTCCGTGGGTTCGCTGCGTAGTCTATGCACTTGCTGCCGCAGATGCAAACGACGCACTCGTCGATGACCAGGGCAAGGTAGAGCTGCCCAATGACTGGTACTTGTGGCGCCCGCAGTTGCCCCCGAGAATGACTGTGGACTACGGTAGGGACCGCCGTGCTGACTTGGAGGAGCTTCGCACCGGCGCAAGAACGATGATACAGGATATTCGTGACCGGGGAGGTGATGAGCGAACCCACATTCGCGATCAAATCAAATTTTACCAGATCAAAAAAGCCGAAGCCGAATCCGCCGGGATTACCCGGAAAGAGTGGCTGGAGGTATTTGGCAGCCTGCTCTATAACCCTACCGTAACCTTGCAGGAGCAAGAAGAAGACGATGAGGATGAGGATAGCGAGGCCGAACAGGAAGAAGAAGAACTCAACGCAAAAGCCGATGAATAAGATTTTGAATACACCATTGTGCATCACTGAAGAAGGTGCAAGTGCCCTACGATCCCTAGCTGCAAGCGGTATCCAGTTGCCGGACTGCGCCGAAAAAGACGGGGAACTGAAAAAAATGATTGGGCGCACGTACCTGGGCAACAAGATGCCTGAGCCTTACACCGTTGATGCAACCGCTGTTATCCCTATAGAGGGGCCTATGGTGCGAGGCATGGGAGTACTTGGCGATTATTTAGAAATGGCTGACATGGACGAAATAAAAAACTGGATACATGCCGCCGCTAACGATCCCGAAGTCAAAAGAATCGCCCTATCTATCCGATCACCCGGCGGCATGGCAATAGGCGCACCGGAGCTATTTGCCACCGTCAAACAGGCAACTGAGAAAAAACCTGTGATGGCATACACCGATGAGATGATGGCTTCCGCCGCTTACTTTGCGGGCGTCGCAGCCGATGCGATTTACGTTACTCCTTCCGCTATGATAGGCAGCGTAGGGACTTATCTCACCCTTGTTGACGATTCAAAACTGCAAGAGGGCATGGGGGTGAAATTTATTGTTATGCGCTCGGGTAAATACAAAGGCGCGGGCATTGATGGATGGACCGAAGAACAGCTTGCGGAAAAACAGTCTATCGTCGATGCGATTGACGAGCAATTTAAGGAAGCGGTATCCTCTTCACGGATACACATCTCAGAAAAAGACTTGCAAGGGCAGGTTTTTGTTGGTATCCGTTCGGTAAATACAGGATTTTCAGATTTTTTAACACAAGACCTAAAAGCTGCCATCGAGCACTTCACAACCCTAACCCAAAGCACCTATGAGCCTAGCGCAACAACTTGAGGAAACAAAAAATCAACTCACCAACGAGATGAATGCAAAGCAATCTCTCGAAACGAAAATTTCTGGACTGGAGTCTGACATCTCCGCGAAAGACGAGCGTATCCAATCGCTGGATACCGAAATCGAGAAGCTGAAAGGCGACATCGAAGCCGCCGAAAGTCTGCTTGAGGAGACTCGTGCAGACTTGCAAGGCAAGCTAGATGCAGCCACCACCAAGGCTGACGAACTCGAAGCGAAGGAGCAAGACATCGAGAAGCGTGCCAACGCCAAATTTGTTGCGATGCAAACCGAGCTTGGATCATCCCCACCCTTGGCGGACAGTCCAAAAAACGAAACCAGCGACCCGCTTGCGGGGCTCACCGGATTCGACCGAGCAGTGAAAGCACGCGAGCTGGAAATTTCCAAATAAACGCAATCACCCAATAACAACTTACCAACCTAATCATGCCACACACACTTCTTGACATCCAAAAATTAACCGGCAACGACCAATCTGTCGGCCTCATCGAAGAATCTCTAAAGTACTCTCCAGAGCTTGAGATTTTTCCTTTCCGCACGATCTCCGGGACCACATACAAGACCGCCGTTCGTACTGAATTGCCAACTACCGGCTTCCGCACAGCTAATGAGGGGCAAGCCTCCTCCAAGTCCATGCTGGATCAGCGGATGGTTCAGACTTACGTGTTCGGTGGCAACATCGTAGTCGACAAGGCCGTTGCCTTGGCTGACGAGCGAGGAGCCGCAGCTTTCCAGATGATGGAGGCGATGGGCATTGCTCAATCAGCGATGCGTAACCTTGGCAAGCAAATCTTCACCGGCACGGTGACTGATGAAAAAGGCTTTCCCGGACTAAAGCAGTCCACTCCGTTCGGCCAAAAAACCACCCAAGGCGACGATATGGTTATCGACGCCACCGGGGACGAAGCTGGTAAATGCGGTAGCGTCTATGCTGTTCGCTGGGGAATCCAAGATGTTCACCTCGTAGGCGGCCAGGGTAATGCCTTCCAGATGGGCGACTGGCGAGAACAGCTCGTCGATGACTCTAACGGCAACAGCTACGACGCTTTCGTAAACGCCCTCACCGGCTGGATTGGATTGCAAATTGTCAATCAAAACAGCGTTCGCCGTATCGCTAATCTGGATACAGCTAAAACGCTCTCTGATTCGCTCTTGGCTGACCTTCTCCAGACCTTCCCGATCGGTTATATGCCGGACGCCATTTTCATGTCTCGCCGCAGCCGCTCCCAGCTTCAAAAGAGCCGAAGCGTTACCTTATTCGGGCAAGGTCGCAACCGGCCCAACCAAGAGGCCATCGCACCGCTGCCCACCGAATACGATGGCATCCCGATTATCGCGACGGACTCCATTGCGGATGACGGGAATGAAGAGTCTTAATCCACTGCAACATAACACCGTAATTATTTAGCTATGCCTAATCCACTCGTAAAATCCGAAGCCCGTATCCAAGATGCGGCCCTCAAAGTAACCACTACCTTACCCGCTGCGGATGCAAGCGCAAACGGCAACTCTATTGACCTTGGAGCTGCCGGAACCGCCGCCTTGCGCAGCATTGAGGTAGAGATTGCCATCCCCGACTTAGAGAACCTTGCCGATGACAAGGATTTGACTGTAAAGCTGCAAGACTCGGCAGACGGCACTACCTTTGCCGACATCTCCGAGCTTGCTCCTATAGTCGTTTCCGGGGCAGACGGTGAGGGCAGCGATGCTGAAATCGTAAAGGTTCGCTTGCCATCCAGCACTCGCCAGCATATCCGGGCAACCTATGCCGTGGAAGATGACGGGGGCGACAATACCGGCGAGTCTGCCTCTATTGCGATCCTGAATTAGTATCCGTTTTCCAATGTCACTCAAGGCGCTCCAAAAAGAAAAAGAAAAGGACTTTCGCAAAGTATTACGCGAAGCGGGAGTCCCTTTTGTTTTTGAGCGTCACAATTACGATTGCCTACCCGGTCCAAGCGATGAGGATACTTATCAGCTTGGATCGGATGGCGGTGGTACTATGGAGACTTACGACCTTACCCTTACCACGCTTGCCAGTAATTTTGACAACCGGCCAAGCCCGGCAAAGGGTAAGTTTTTGGAGATCGAAGGCCGTAAAATGCAAATTGAATCGGCAAACAAAATACCTGGCTCGCCACTGCTAAAAATNAACTGTTCAAATTTAGATGAGTGATTCGATCATCAGCAAAATTGAATCCGGTATTGCAAAACTGATTACAGATGCGATGCCCGAAGGCTTTGCAGTTGTCCGAGGTATCAGCGATGAAAAGGGGCTGCAAACGCCTTATATCGTCGTAAATTGCAACGTGGTTTCCCGTCGAATTGAAGACCAAAACACCGGCAACCCACCCCAAGAAATCGAATGCACCATTGCGCTTAAAACAACAGCAGGAGAAGGCGAGAATGCCACCAGCGACAGCGAACTTGTTGACTACGATTTTCGGATGGAACAACTCTTTTTTCTTCCGTCCGGNGCGCAAGTAAGCCAAGCGATAAAAGAAAAAACGGACAACATCCATTTTTACTGCGTGCTCGAACCGTCCAGTTCGCCAACAGAATATGACGACGTTAAACGAAATATCGAATACACTTTTCAAATCTTAGCAAGGGACNACACCGCGCCCGTAACCACCTAACCACTACACACTATGNCAGATTTATTCGGAGAAACAGACGTAAGCTGGGGACTAGCCCAAGAAGTAGGCTTAATTGCTCAATCCTATTCAGGNGANCAGCAAAGNGAACAAGCGATGATNCGNGACCATGAGGGCAAAACCGTTGCTATNTCGGTTTACGATCCACANTTTGAGCACACNATCGANGGNTACATAACCACCGATGGACTCGCTGANGCGACGGTAGGGGCTTCGCCCACCATTGCCAACGCAATTTCCGCGACGGGTATTCTCATCACCACCTCGGTTTCATTCTCCAAGGAAAATGAGGATTTCAACCAGATCACCGTGACCGCCGTACAGTATCCGGAAGTCACTGCTGCGAACCCGCCAACCTAAATAAAATTAACAACTAACCCCGTGCCGGTTGCGGGCAATCAACCGGCCTATCAAAGAAAATGAAACAAATAAAATTACCAACAAACACATTCCAGACATCATCTGTACACGTTGCAGGAATGCTATATGCTCTAGGCTTCCGCCTTCGCAAAGACGCACCCGTTATTCGTATCATAGATGCGGATACAAAGCAGCATACGGATCAGTTTCACTTTAATCCAACGGCTGAAACAAAATGGGGCAAAGCAAGCGCCTTTGATTGTTTCAAAATTTGGCGTTTTGGGGGCGAGTCAGTAGAGGGAAAAAACATCCCGCCGGAGATTATTGAGATTATCGAGCACATTTCCGCAGCTCAAAAAAACCGTCAAACCATGATCGAGGTGGTGAAGTCAAAAGTCGAAGAGGGTCTTGTTAGTCAATACACCCGGCGAGTATTGGAGGATCACGACAATGCCGTTGTGTTGATGCCCCTGGATGCCAGTGAAGACCTTCGGCGAAAAATGAAAAACATGATCGAGAATTATTAAAATGAACGAAATCAGTAATTACACAACCGTCCAAGGAGTCCGCCTCAATCGCCCAACCGCTGCCGTTTGTGCCATCCTCGGAAAGATGGGCAACAGGTTCTACGTCGGCTTTTCCGAAGCTGAACAAAAAGCAATGGGAGGCGGTGCGGACATCCAGTCTCTAATGCGATACCAGGAGGACATATACCAATGGTATTTGCTTTGCACCGCAACAAGGGAACAGATCAAAGAGTGGTTAAGTGAGTCGCCCGAAGTATTTAGGGATGCGGTTTTTGAATACATGGCCAAGACAAATGCCGACACAGTTTTTCTGTGTGAATTGCTCGATGCGATTATCGGTCTGCAAAAAGAATTGCAGGAGAATGCCCCGCAGGTAATTGCCGAAAAGTCACCCAAGGGCAAAGGTGAATCACGCAAAAAAAAAGCGACGCGCCGCCGCACCTAGCACAGTACGTTTTCAATCTTATGCGATACTGCGGGATGTCAGAGGAGGAGGCTTGCTTCAACATCCCTTATGCTAGGGGGCTGCAATACGTCCATTGTGCTCTTTTATCCAACGGCGCAACCGTGAGGCTACCCTTGCGGCGCAAATCACTTGCGGAAGACATTATGGACGGGTATAAAAGTATTGATTTCTTGGATACTAAACCAAAGTCAAGTGATGATTAAATTTAAGACAGACGGCATAAAAGGGTTTCAGCAGGCGCTCAAACGCTACGAGCTTGAGTCTTCAAAAACGCGCGAAGAAGTCCTTATTCATCGAACCAACCGATTCGCTTATGCCCTCCACCGCATAGGCTCGGGCGTCGCAAGGAGCACGCAAAAACGGATACGCGCAACAAGTGCCCGTAAGATGCTCCCAAGGGGCAGGGGTGATCGCACCCGGCGACAAGAAAAAGCCCGCCGTATATTTGCTGCCGGATATGTTGCCAGCGGGTTTATCCCGGCGCTCAAGTGGTCGGCACAGCGAGCCGGAAGGACAAGGGCAAGCGTGCGCTCGGTTAATAAATTTTCCAACCCGCAGGGCAGCGTTAGGGCCGCTATAAGGCGCGGATATATTGATTTAATCAACTCAACACCTGGGGCCCCCGAAGCGGATACAAAGCACCGTATCAGCGCGAAGGCATACCGCAACCAAGAGAGAGATATGCAGCGTTATTTCCAGCGCCAACAAAACAGGGCGCTTAGAAGGGCATGGCGATGAGCAAAGAAGTCCGCAACAGAATAAGCCTTGACGCTTCTCGTTTTGAGAGGGGCGTAAGGTCCGTAAGAAAAGACACGTTATCGCTTAACAAAAATCTCCAAAGCTTGGGACAAGTCGCAAGGACCGGCGCAAAGAGCATAGGCATATTGGCGGGAGCCATAGGTGGCGCTTCAGCGGTGATAGCTGCGGGCGTGCGAAACGTGGTAAATTACACCGCCGAACTAAACCACCTACGACACATCACTGGCGAAACTGAGGGCAACTTGGCGATCTTGCAGGGAGCTTTTAAAGACTCAGGCATCGGTGCTGGAAATCTGGATACACGGATTAACCGATTGCGCCAAACAATTTCAAACGCCGAAAGGGGCAACACTAGAGCCACTGAAGCCTTTCAAAACTTAGGATTGAGCGTTGAATCAATCGGTCAAATGGGAGCGAGGGATCAACTTGAAGCCATCGGGGAGGCGATCACAAAAATTGAAAATCCGAGTGAGCGAGCAGCCGCCGCAATGGAGCTTTTCGGCCAGCGCGGAGCCGATATGCTTCAACTTTTTGAGACCGGCGCGATTGCCGACAGGGAGGGGCTTATGGGTGAACAAGCAGCCTTGCTAGAAAAAAATAGTGAGATGTTCGAGCGTGCTTCAACCCAGCTAAGCAGGGCGGGCGAAGTAATGCGCGGATTTTTCGTAGGCGTTGCTGATAGGATTGTGCCCGCAATCATGCCGATGCTTGACAAATTTGAGGCAATGGCCCCGAAGCTGCTAGAGTCGGGCCTCCGCTTCGGAGAAGGGCTGCGTGAAGGGCTGGCTACAATCCTGGGTATATTTGAGAACAATACTCTCGGCAAGATTGCAACGGAGTCGCTTAAAATTGCGGCAATGGAGTTTATCAATGCAGTTGTCCGGGGATGGGTAGGTATCGGCAAGGGGCTTTGGAATATGTTGAAATCAGTAGTCGGCCCTATGATTACGATGTTGCGCGAGGGGATGATTGGCGCGGCAACTTTTTTCGGTTCCAAAATTGCCGAGTACTTAGCCGATGCTACGAGCATGATTAGGGGCATGGGTGGAGTCACCAGGAGGCTTC
>SL_7KL_010_BRINEDRAFT_10001688_pt1 | contig 10473 bp, 8 predicted proteins | sample SodLak_010_BRINE_FD_10663 | JGI IMG/M metagenome (IMG submission 10663)
TTGGTAAAGCCCATGTCCTGCAGTCGCTGCACGGACATCGCGGCACGGCCGCCGGTTGCGCACATCACGGCCACCGGCTTCTCGCGCGCGTTCACCAGCGCGTCGATGCGGTGCGGGGTGTTGGGATCGGCGGCACCTTCCAGCAGGCCGCGCGGGACGAGGATGGAATTCGGCGCGTGCATCTTTTCGAACTCGTAGGGCTCGCGCACATCCACCACCAGCCAGTCCTCGCCGTTCTCCATCTTCTCGGCGAGATCCGCCGGGGCGATCTCCTTCACGTTCTTCCGCGCCTCGGCAACGAAATCCATCAGCTTCTTCTCGCTCATTCGAACATTCCCTTTTGCAATGAATCGGACTACCCCCCGCAGGAGCCTGCTTGCAGGCTCCTACACACGGGCTCTCATTCTACCGTGGGTGCGAGTCCGGGCGATTCAACCCTCGTCGAGCGCACCTTCCAGCGCAACGGGATCGGTCACCGGGGCCGCGCACTGCAACCCGCGACAGACATAGGCCCGCACGCCCGTCTCCGGGGCGGCTTTCTCCGCGAGCGCGGCGGGCAGATCGCCGGCCTGCGCGGGAATCGCGAAGGTCCACACCGGAGCATCCTGCGCCCGCAGTCGCTGCTGCCACGCGGGAAGTTCGTCGGCTGGCCCCCGCAGCACGACCAGGGCCGGCGCCTGGTAATGGATGTCCAGCGCGGTCAGCAGGCTCATGTGGCCCAGTGGCGCCTGCTCGACCATCGGGCCGGCGTTCGCCAGCGTGCGCTCGGCCGCCTCCAGGTAGCGGGGTTCGGACAGCAGGAACCCGAGTTTCTGCAATACCTGAGCGGCGGTCCCGTTGCCGGCCGCCATGGCATCGTCGGCATAGACCTTCGGGCGCTGGATCAGTGCCTCGTGATCCCGGGCGGTGAAGAAGAAACCGCCCTGTTCGCGGTCCTCGAATTCCTCCAACAGGGTGTCGGCCAGCGTGGTGGTCCAGGCCAGCAGGTCGCTGTCCCACTCGGCCTCCAGCAGCGCCAGCGTGGCCTCCAGCAACAGGGCGTGATCGTCCAGGTAGGCGCGCGGCATCGCGCCGGTCGCCCCCTCGCGCACGCTGGCGTACAACCGCCCGTCGCGCCACAGACGCTCGCGCACGGCGGTCATCGCCTCGCGTGCCAGGCGCAACCATTCCGGGCGCTCCAGGGCGCGGGCGGCACGCGCCAGGCCCGCGATCATCAGGGCATTCCAGGCGCCCAGGATCTTCTCGTCGCGATGCGGTCGGACCCGGTCCTCGCGTGCCGCGAGCAGGCGTTCGCGGGCCCGGTCCAGACGCGTGTTCGCCTCCGCCTCGTCGATCCCCAGCGCATCCGCGACGGTCGCCGCTGGTGCCACCTCGTGCAGATGCCAGCGCCCCTCGAAATTGGCCGGGCCGTTGAGTCCCCAGACCCGGCTGGCGACGGCCCACTCGTCCTCCGTCAGGAGCGCCTGGACCGTCTCCGGGTCCCAGACATAGAAGCGTCCTTCCTCGCCCTCGGAGTCCGCGTCCAGGCTCGAATAAAAGGCCCCGGAGGGATCCCGCATCTCGCGCTCCAGCCAGGCGACCGTCGGCTCCACCACCCGCCGCGCGCGTTCGTCGCCGTGCGCGGCGCGCTCGGCGTACAGCCCCAGCAACGGCCCGTTGTCGTAGAGCATCTTCTCGAAGTGCGGGATCATCCAGCGGGCATCCACCGAGTAGCGGCAGAAGCCACCGCCCACCTGGTCGAAGATCCCGCCGGCGGCCATCGCACCCAGCGTGCGGGCCAGCATGCGCTCCGCCTCGGCATCGCCATGGCGCGCCGAGTGCCAGGCCAGCCACTCGAGCGAGGCTGGGTGCGGGAACTTGGGGGCGTCCCCGAAACCGCCGAACTGCTCGTCGAAGGTCTTCGCCAGTTCGGCGCGCCCCTTGTCGATGACACTGAGGGCCGGGATCGCGCCACCGGCCGGGCTGTAGATCCGCCCCAGTGCCTGCTGCAACGAGTCGTTCTGGCGCTGGATCTCCTCGGGGTGCTCGGCGAGGAAATCGGACACCCGGGTCATCAGGTCCACGAACGATGGCAGGCCGTGGCGCGGGGTGTTCGGGAAGTAGGTCCCGGCAAAAAACGGCACCTGGTCCGGGGTCAGGAAGACGGTCAGCGGCCAGCCTCCGGGGCGCTGCGACAGCAGCATGTGCGCGTTCTGGTAGATGCGGTCGAGGTCCGGGCGCTCCTCGCGGTCCACCTTGATGTTGACGAAGCGTTCGTTCATCACCGCGGCGGTGTCCGAGTGCTCAAAGGACTCGTGCGCCATCACGTGGCACCAGTGGCAGGCAGAGTAGCCAATCGAGAGCAGGATCGGCTTGTCCTCGCGGCGGGCGCGCTCCAGCGCCTCCTCGCCCCAGGGGTACCAGTCCACAGGATTGTCGGCGTGCTGCAGCAGATACGGGCTGCTGGCCCCGGCCAGTCGATTCATCGCGCGGCCTCCTTGCAGGTGGATCGGGCTAGCGACATACAGGTGCATGCCAGGGCCCGGGCGAGTAGCATGTGCAGCCGGTTTTTCATCCGCAAGCGCCCATGCCCACACACCCGTTTATCGACCCCGTCGCCCTGTCCATCGGCCCACTGACCCTGTACTGGTACGGCCTGACATACCTGGTCGGATTTGTCGCCTTCTGGGCGCTGGGCGTATGGCGCACACGCAGTCGCAACTGGGACCCCCTGCACCCCTGGCAGGTCGGTGACCTGCTGTTCTGGGGCGTACTCGGGGTCGTCGTCGGCGGGCGGCTCGGCTATGCACTGTTCTACAACCTCGACACGACGCTGGCCGACCCGCTGAGCCTGTTCCGCATCTGGGAGGGCGGCATGGCCTTCCACGGCGGGCTGGCCGGCGTGCTGGTCACCTGCTGGCTATACGCCCGCAAGATCGGCCAGCCGTTCTTCCGTCTGACCGACTTCATCGCCCCCCTGATCCCGATCGGCCTGGGCGCCGGGCGCATCGGCAACTGGATCAACGGCGAGCTGTGGGGCAAACCCACCGACCTGCCCTGGGCCATGGTCTTCCCGGCCGCGGACTACATCCCCCGTCATCCGTCGCAGCTGTACCAGGCCTTTCTCGAAGGGCTCGTGCTGTTCGTGGTGTTGTGGGTCGTCTCGCGCCAGCCGCGGCGTACCGGACTGATCTCCGGGCTGTTCCTGACGCTTTACGGCAGCTTCCGTTTCGCGGTCGAGTTCGTCCGCGTGCCCGACGCCCATCTCGGCTACCTCGCCTTCGACTGGCTCACCATGGGACAGGTCCTGACCCTGCCGGTGATCCTGTTCGGCGTTGCCCTGATCGTCTGGTCGCGGCGCAACCCCCTGCCCGCACCCCGCCCGGCCCCGGAGACCGCCTGAGATGCAGCAATACCTGGACCTGGTGCGGCACATCCGCGACCACGGCACGGACCGCCCGGACCGCACCGGTACCGGCACGCGCTCGGTATTCGGCTACCAGATGCGCTTCGACCTGGCCGACGGCTTCCCGCTGGTCACCACCAAACGCACCCATCTGCGCTCGGTAATCCACGAACTGCTGTGGTTCATCGCCGGTGATACCAATGTCGGCTACCTGCGCGAGCACAAGGTCCGCATCTGGGACGAGTGGGCCACCGCGGCCGGCGACCTCGGTCCCGTCTACGGCGCGCAGTGGCGCAACTGGGCCGGCCACGACCAGCTTGCCGAACTGATCGACAACCTGAGGAACCGCCCCCACTCCCGGCGCCACATCATCAGTGCCTGGAACGTGGCCGACCTGCCGGACGAATCCATCTCGCCACAGGCCAACGCGGAGGCCGGGCGCATGGCCCTGGCGCCCTGCCACACCCTGTTCCAGTTCTACGTGGCCGACGATCGCCTGTCCTGCCAGCTCTACCAGCGCAGCGCGGATGTGTTTCTCGGCGTGCCGTTCAACATCGCCAGCTACGCCCTGCTGACCCACATGCTCGCGCAGGTGGTGGGCCTGAAGCCCGGCGAGTTCGTCCATACCTTCGGCGACGCCCACCTCTACCGCAACCACCAGGAGCAGGTCGAAGAACTGCTCGGGCGCGAACCGCTGCCGCTGCCAACCCTGCACCTGAACCCGGACGTCACCGACCTGTTCGCCTTCACCTTCGACGACATCGAGGTGCGCGACTATGAGTCCCACCCCCCGATCAAGGCCCCCATCGCGATCTGAGCGTTCCCGGAGTCCCCATGCCCCAGCCCGAGATTCATCTGATGGTCGCGCTCGATCCGGATCACGTGATCGGGCGCGACAACGACCTGCCCTGGCACCTGCCGAAGGACCTGCAGCACTTCAAGCGAATGACTGCCGGTCACCCGATGATCATGGGTCGGCGCACCTTCGAATCCATCGGACGGCCGCTGCCGAATCGCCGCAACCTGGTGCTGACGCGCCAGGCGGACTGGCAAGCGGAGGGTGTCGAGGTCTATCGCGATCTGGATGCGGCGCTGGCCACCATCGAGGCCGGCCCCGCCTTCGTGATCGGCGGCGCCGGCCTGTTCGAGGAGACCCTGCCGCGCGCCGACGTGCTGCACCTGACCCGGGTGCACGAGTGCCATGCCGGCGACACCTTCTTCCCCGCCCTCGACCCCGCGGACTGGGATGTCGTCTGGTCCGAGCACCACGAAGCCGACGAACGCCACGCCTGCCCCTTCACCTTCGAACGCCTCGAACGCCGCCGCTGAACGCGACCCGGCGCCGTCCAGGGACCGTGCGGGCCCGGGTGTGTACAGCACCCGGCGGCCGAAGGTGGCCCTGGAACGCAGTGGTACACGCCCCAGGGCTCCACGCCCCTCCTGCTTCGTCATCCCGGAAACCGCGTAGCGGTTATCCGGGACGTCGGCGGCCGGGGTTGCCCCGACGGGGGAGATCCCGGCTCTTCGCTTCGCTGCGGCCGGGATGACAGTACAGGGGCAAGGGCCGGGGACGGTGACATTCCAGAAAGGCCCGGATTAAAGCGACCTGCGGCGGGCTATTTGCGCCCCTGGACGATCCCCCTGACTGGCTGACCCTCGTGGCTAATCAGGAACAATCTTTCTCTGTGCCCCCTAGGGTGCACAATCGCCCGGATCCTTAGCCCGTTCTTCGTGCCTTCGTGCGCTTCGTAGTGAAGAACGGTGTTGTCAGCGCCCGCCAAAGTGGGGGATCAGGCGGCCGGGCAGCAGGTGGACCAGGATGAAGCCCAGCATCGCGGCGACCACGATGGTCGGGCCGGTCGGGGTGTCGTACTGGAAGGAGCCCCACAGCCCGGCCCCCACGGCCAGCATGCCGATGATGCCGGCGAGGATCGCCATCTGCTCGGGGGTGGCCGCAAAGCGCCGGGCACTCGCCGCCGGGATGATCATCAGCGCCGTGATCAGCAGCACGCCGACCACCTGCATCGCCGCCGCGATCACCAGTGCGATCAGCAGCATCAGGCCCAGCCGCACCAGCAGCACTGGCACACCCTCCACCTGGGCGAGCTCCTCGTGCACCGTCAGCGCCAGCAGCGGGCGCCACAGCAGGATCAGCAGCAGCAACGCCACGCCACCGCCGATCGCGATGGACATCAAGTCGTTGGTGCCCACCGCGAGGATGTCACCGAAGAGGTAGGCCATCAGATCCACCCGCAACCCCTCGATAAAGGTAACGGCGACGATCCCCAGCGACAGCGAACTGTGCGCGAGAATACCGAGCAGGGTGTCCGAGGCCAGTTCCTGGCGCCGCTGCAGCAGTACCAGCAGGATGGCGATGGCCACGCACACGATCGTGACCATCAGGTTCAGGTTCAGCCCCAGGAGCACCCCGAGGGCGACGCCCAGCAGCGCCGAATGGGACACGGTATCGCCGAAATAGGCCATGCGGCGCCAGACCACGAAGGCCCCCAGCGGCCCCGCGACGGCGGCCACCATCAGCCCCGCCAGCAGGGCACGAATCAGGAAATCGTCGAGCAGGCCATCCATCATCGGGAATCGCCCCCGGGACCGGGCCGGTGGGCATGGCCGCAGCCGGCGTGATGTTCGTGCACATCCCCGGCCACATCGTGCACGTGGTCGTGATCGTGCCGGTAGACGCCGATCCCCTGCATGTCCGTCTCCGGGAACAGGCGCTGGTACTCGGGATGCCGCGAAACCTCCTCCGGCCGGCCGGTGCAGCACACATGCTGGTTCAGGCAGATCACCGCGTCGGCCCCGGCCATCACCAGGTGCAGGTCATGCGACACCATCAGCACCCCGCAGCCGGTCTCGTGGCGGATGTCATCGATCAGCTTGAACACCTCGCCCTGGCCGACAATATCCACCCCCTGGGCGGGCTCGTCCAGCACCAGCAGGTTCGGACGATTGAGCAGGGCGCGCGCCAGCAGCACCCGCTGCATCTCGCCGCCGGAAAGCGACTGCACCGGCTTGTGCAGCAGATGCGGCACGCCGACCCGCTCCAGGCCTTCGCGCAGGACGGCCTCCGGGGCCCGCTGGCGCAGCGTCAGAAAACGCCGCACCGACAGCGGCAGCACCGGCTCGATCTGCAGGCGCTGCGGCATGTAGCCGATGCGCAGCCCGCGCCGGCGTTGTACCCGGCCCTGTCCCGGCTTCCACAGTCCCAGCAGCACTCGCAACAGCGAGGTCTTGCCCGCCCCGTTGGGGCCGATCACCACGGTCACCTCGGCCGGGCGCACCTGGACCGAGACATGATCCAGGATCACCCGCCCGCCGCGTTCCAGCGAGACGTCGCGGGCGGCCAGCAACGGCGAGGCGTCCGTCGCCGGTTGCGCGTGCGGGGAAGGGGTTTCGCGATTCATATTGGTATACTATAACGTTATTGAATCCGATGGAGAATCCGCCCATGCGCTCTGCTGCCCGCCGCCCGACCTTCCTCGCCCTGCTCCTGGCCCTGGCGTTTCTGGTGACGGTGGCCACGCCCGCGCAGGCCGACAGCCCGCGCATCGTCGCATCGATTCTACCGATTCACAGTCTGGTTGCCGCGCTGGCCGGCGACACCCACGAGGTGGAACTGCTGGTGCCGGCCAGCGCCTCGCCCCACGGCTATTCCATGCGTCCCTCCGAGGCACGGCGCCTGCAGCAGGCCGACCTGGTGGTCTGGGTCGGTCCGGAGCTCGAGGGCTTTCTGGAGCGCTCGCTGCACGGGATCGCCGACCGCGCGACGGTCATCAGCCTGATGCACGACCTCGATCTCGATCTTCTGGAGGGCCGCACCGGGGGCGTATGGGAAGGCCATCATGACCACGGCGACGATGGCGGCCATGGGCATGACGATCACGGCGATCACGGACATGACCATCATGCCCACGACGATCACAACGGACACGCGGACCACGCACACGACCATGACGCGCACGACCACGCTGCTCACGGCTCGGATGATCATGGACACGCCGCGCATGACGACGGGCACGGGCATGCACATGGCGATTACGACAGCCACCTGTGGCTGTCGCCGGCCGTCGCACGGGCCATCGTCGAACAACTCGCGGAGCGCCTCGCGGAACTCGATCCGGAACAGGCCGCAACGATCCGGGACAACCGGGACGGCCTGCTCCAGCGCATCGACGAGCTGGACGCCACGATCGCCGAGCAACTGGCCCCGGTACGCGACCAGCGCTTCATGGTGTTTCACGACGCCTACCAGTACTTCGAGCAGCACTATGGCCTGAACGCGGCCGGCTCCATCAGCGTCGATCCCTCGCGCATGCCCGGGGCCCGCCGGCTGTCCGAACTGCGCGGCCGTCTGGCACAGGGCGATGTCGCCTGCCTGTTCACCGAACCGCAGTTTCGCCCGGCGCTGGCGGAAACCGTGGCCGAGGGTACCGGCACCCGGCTCGGCATGCTCGACCCCATCGGCGCGGAGCTGGAGCCTGGCCCCGATGCCTGGTTCCTGCTGATGCAGGGTATGGCGGACGGCTTCACCGACTGCATGGCACATAACGGCTCCTGACGGACACGCGGCCCCACCTCCGGAAGCCGCGCATCGCCGCCCCACCCTCCTGTGCCGTCACCCCGGAAACCGCGTAGCGGTTATCCGGGATCTCCCACGCCGGGACAGCCCCCAAGGCCGGATATCCCGGCTCTGCGCTTCGCTTCGGCCGGGGTGACCGAAGGGAAAAGGTCCGGATGCCCCACCGCGGTCAGAGCAGGATCAGCCCCCACACCAGTGCCGCCAGGAGGAAGCTGACCAGCACCGCGGCCGAGGCCATGTCCTTGGCGCGGGCCGACAGCGGATGGCGCTCGTCGCCAAACCGGTCGATTGCCGCCTCCACCGCCGAGTTCAGCAGTTCCACCACCAGGATCAACAAGGCACTGCCGGCCAGCAGTGCCCGCTCCACCCCGCTCTCGCCCAACCAGATCGCCAGCGGCAGCAATACCGCGAGCAACGCCAGCTCCTGACGAAACGCCGACTCGTGTTGATACGCCTCGCGCAGCCCGCGCCAGGAATATCCGAAGGCATGCAGCACCCGACTCAGGCCACGCCGGCCACTATGCGCCACCCGGATTCCCCTCGGTGCGCCCGCTCATGCGGTGGGCGGCGGCGCCAGGGCCACCCGGTTGCGGCCCTCGCGCTTGGCGCGGTAGAGCGCCTCGTCGACGCGCCGCAGCAGCTCGCCGCGCGGCTCGCCGGAATGGAATGCCGCCACGCCGAGGCTCACGGTCACCTGGCCCGCCCGGGGAAAGGCATGCCCGGCCACGCGCGCCCGGACCAACTCCGCCACCCGGGCGCCTTCCTCCGCGGCGGCGCCCGGCAGCAGGACCATGAACTCCTCGCCGCCCCAGCGGCCGAGCACATCCACGCTGCGCAGGCGCTCGCCCGCGACCCGGGTCACCTCCTGCAACACCACATCCCCGGTGGCATGGCCATAGGTGTCGTTGACCTTCTTGAAGTGATCGAGATCGAACATCACCAGCGCGAACCCCTGTCCATACCGCTCGGCACGCCGGACTTCGCGGTCCAGCAGGCTTTCGAAATACCGCCGGTTGGCAACCCCGGTCAGGCGATCATAGAAGGCCTGACGCTCGAGTTCCGCCTGGTTGCGTTCCAGCTCCTGCTGCGTGGCCTTCAGCTCGGTGATATCGACCGCCGTCCCGGCCACCCGGGTCACCCGACCCTCGGTGTCCGCAATCGGGTAGCGGCAGACGCGAACCCAGCGCTGCTCGCCGTCCGGGCGCCGTATGCGGAAGGTCTCGTCGGCCGTTCCGTCGCCGAAAGCCCCGGAGAGAAACACCGCCTCCACCCGAGCGCGGTCCTCCGGGTGCACGGCCTCCAGCATCGCGACCGAGTCGCGGTACAGGTGCTCGCGGCTGTATCCCCAGACCCGCTCGTAGGCCGGATTGACGTAGAGGATCGATTCAGCGTCCTGCAGCCAGAAGACCTCGTTCACGGAGCCGGCCAGTTGCCGGAAACGCGCCTCGCTCTCGCGCAGGGCATCCTCCGCGGCCTTGCGTTGCGAGATGTCGCGCAGGATGGTCGAGATCTGCCGCACCTGCCCGTGATCATCACGGCGAACGATGATCACCTGGGACACCGGCACCTCGCGGCCTTCGCCATCCAGCACGGCGGTCTCGCCCTGCCAGATGCCNTCGCGCACCGCCACCGGGGCCGCCTCCTGCAGGATTTCGTCCGCGGCCCAGGGCGGATGAAACCGCCGGATCGCGCCCTCCAGGGACCCCACCTCGGCCGGCAGGCCCCGTGTGTTCCAGCCGGTCTCGGGGTCCCACGGCTCTCCGGAGGCCGGTGGCAGCCCGAACAATGCGCGCCCACCCGCATTCAGGAACAGCATGCTACCGTCCGGCCCGTGCATGCCGACCACATCGGGGGTGTGCTCCAGGATCCCGACCAGACGGCGCAGATTTTCCTCCAGCGCGCGGCGAGCAGTCACGTCCTGCACCGTCCCGATCAGGCGTCGGGGCTTGCCCCCGGTATCGCGCTCGACCGCGCCGCGCGTGTGGACCACGCGCTCACGGCCATCGGGCCGCAGGACGAGGAAATGAATGTCGAAATCCCCGGTCTCCAGCGCCGATTCCACCGCGGCGGCCACGCGGTCCCGGTCGTCCGGGTGCACGGCCTGCAGGAAACCCGCGTAGTTCGCCTCCCGATCCTCCCGCCGCAGGCCGAAGATACGATAGACCTCGTCCGACCAGCGCGTGCGATCCNCCTGGATCGTCCAGACCCAGCTCCCCACGTGCGCGATGCGCTGCGCCGCGGCCAGTTCCTCGCCACGCTCGCGCAGGGCCTCCTCCATCGCCACCTGCTCGGTAATGTCGATCATCACCCCGTGCCAGACGATGCTGCCGTCCGTTCGCAGGACTTGCGGCGTCGCGCGGCCCTCGACCCAGANCGTCCCGCGTATCGGGTGGCGGACGCGGAAACGCACCTGCCAGGGCCCCAGCGAACGCGCCGACTCCTGGATGCTGACCTGGATCCGCGGAAGATCCTCGGGGTTCACCCGGGCGAAGGC
>SL_7KL_010_BRINEDRAFT_10001689_pt1 | contig 10470 bp, 10 predicted proteins | sample SodLak_010_BRINE_FD_10663 | JGI IMG/M metagenome (IMG submission 10663)
CCTGTCAGATGCTGAGCTTGGAACAAAGAAATACGAGCTTTCAGGCAGGGCCCTGTAACAAGGCCAGCCACGGCGACGGTTACTGCATTGCGGCTGCGCCTCCATTCCGTAACCGCGCGTGCTGAGAGGCGTTAGGGTGCAAGGAGACACGGAGTGGTAGCGCTAGACTTTGATTTATTGCCAGACTTTTCAATTCGGCCACTATTCATCACGCTCGAGCCTGGTGTCGATGAAATGTTAGAGCGTGAATTTCCACTTGCGTATGCGCGCTTGGAATCATCAACCAAGTTCACTTGGTACATTCATTCAGACTCATTGCACGCTGATGAGCCGAAGGCAACGCGCATCAGAGAAGCATTGCTTCGTGCATCATTAGCTGAGTATGCGTCGGCAGATGAGGCACTTAAGCGTGGGAAATCCGGGAAATCCGGGACACCCTCAGACTTGGGTGAATGGCCTACTTGGTCTTATGAGTATCAGGGCTGCGTTTCAAGAATGGGTTTTCAGAGCAAGAAATCTAGGACACCCACAGATTCATGACTCAGGTTCGAAGTTTGAGGGTGTCCTAGACTTCCAATCAAATACACCCGGGCAGTAAATATGCGGGTGTCCATAAGCTTTCTCTTCTGGGGATTCCCTCACGTCAGCGGCAATGCTTTCCGGTGCGCAATCTAGATGCGCAAACAAGTTGTGCATATAATAGGTTCATCGTTTTGCACGAGGACTGAATCATGCAAACCCCTGAAGCGAGCAAATCCGCCCGAAAGCCGACGAACCTGTCGCTCGACAGCGCCCTTCTCGTGGAGGCAAAAGCTTTGGGGATCAATGTCTCACGGTCCGCGGAGGCGGGAATCGCGGAGGCCGTGAAACGGCGTAAGCAGGAGGTTTGGCTGAAAGAAAATGCCAGAGCCCTGGCAAGCTCGAACGCATACGTTGAAGCCAACGGTTTGCCTCTCGCGCGACACCGCCAGTTCTGATGGCCCGTTTCGACGTCTTCGAAAACGCGGGTGGGGCCGGCTATCTGCTGGACGTTCAGTCGGACCTTCTCAGAGGCCTGAATACCCGCGTTGTTGTGCCGCTCTTGCCCGAATCCTCCGGGCCGGTCCCTGCCCAGCGGCTGAATCCCGTCTTTGGCATTGAGGGGCAGCAGCTAGTCATGGCTACTCAGTACATGGCTGCTGTACCCGAAGGTGAACTCCGTTCTCGCGTTGGCAGTCTTGCTGAGCGACAGCATGAAATCTCCGCGGCATTGGACATGCTGTTTTTGGGATTTTGATCACGAGTAAGGGACACCCAGTTACTCGATACGGCGAAGTTCATGGGTGTCCCGTATTCGCCTTTCCGCGGCAGGCGGGGGCGTGCAAGCCGAGACGACGCTTGCGGACAGCGTCATCGTGTACGCTCTACTGCGAAAGGGGGATGGCGAGGAATAGTGGAGGCTGGGGCCGCCAGTCCCTCAGCCGACGGCTTTCCCGTATCGTCTTGCGAGGGGCCCTGCACTCAGGCCGTGGACCACGACAGAGGCGAAAACGACCATGCTGGTGAGTGTCCAGACCAGCGCTCCTTCGTCGAGGCGCCCACTGACCAAGGTGGTATAGAACAACGCGCCAATCCCCAATGGTCCAAACCAGCCCACCAGCCAGGCATCTCGCCACCCGAGAGACGGGGTCAGGCGATACAGCAACAGCAGCACGGGAAGGCGCCGAAAGATCAGCACGGCCACTACGGCGAGCAACCCGGTCCAGCCTAGCCGGAACCACTCGTCCCAGGGGATCATCAGCCCGAACAAGGTAAAGGCAGGCAGTGTGAAGAAGCTGTTCACGGCTTCCTGTACGTTTTCTTCTTCGGCCCGTTCTTGCGCGCCGACGAACTGGTCGAATGCCAGGCCAGCCGCGAAAACGGCGAGGATGGCCTCCACGTCAATCAAAACGGCCGTGCCCAGCACAAGCAGGGTCAGGGCAAGCGTGTAGGCGAGAAAGGAGCTCTTTTCCACGCTGTGCTGATCTTCCGCATGATGGAGCAGCCGCCCGGCCAGGGCGCCGATTACCACGCCGAGCATGACAGCACCCAGGATCTTCCAGAGGAAGACGTGTACCAGCCAGATGCCCAAAGCCGTTTCCCCTGATTGGGTCATCAACAGTACCGGGAGCATCACCAGCAGGTAAGCCAGCCCGTCATTGCTTCCGGCTTCCGCCGATATGATGTCGCGGACATGGGGGGAGAGGTTTTTCTTCGCGACGCTGCCGGTCACGATGGAGGTCGCTACCACAGGGTCCGTGGGGGTGACCGTGGCGCCGAATACCAGCGCCGCCAGCAATGATATTTCCAGCACCCCAAAGGCGATGAAGCCGGATATCAGGGCGGTTAACGGTATTAGCACGCCCAGGAGGATCGCCAGCGTCTTCCACTGTTTCTTAATGAATCCACGCGGCAGTCGCAGCGATATTCCCATCACGGCAATCGCCAGCGTAATGCGAGCCGCTTCCTCCATGATCACGTCGGGCTCCCCCCAGCGAGCGGGGCTGAGTAGGTCCAGAGCCACAGGGCCGAGCGCTATCCCGATCAGCATCATCAGAAGCGGTGGAGCCAGGGGCGTTCTCTCGATGGGGCGGGATACAAGCGCCAGTAACAGAATGGATACGCCGACGACGGTGATTGCGATGTACAGCTCGCTCATGCTAGGTCTCGGTGGTGATCCCAACGGTGGCGACACGGTGGAATAAGCAGCGGCAATCGGGCCTCAGCGAAGATTGCGCCTGAGCCGGCGATGCACCGCAGTGGCAGCGGTCGCCGCATGACCCAGGCCGAAGGGAAATCCAGGACACCCACAGATTCCTGACTCAGACCTCGGGTATCGGATGGTTACGGATTAGTTCCAGGCAGCCGCTCTGCTTTTCTTCTTATACGCCTGTGCGTCCACATCGCGACATCGCTGATCCAGTTGATGCACGATGCGCGCGATCTGTGCCTCTGTGAGGCTTTTTCCGGTGCCAACCTGCGGGATCCATTTGTCCGGGTCCCGTCCGTTGAACAGCATCACCTCGGACGGGGCTTTCTGTTCGACATACCAGCCCGGGAAAATCAGCGCCGGTTTCACGGGAACGGGTTCGCCGGTGGCCTCGGAAAGCCACTTCGCCAGCCATCTGGCCTGTCGTGTTGCCTGATCCAATGGCTTGCGTTCGGACCATCCGGGAAACTGAAGACGACCCTGTTCAAAACGCATCCTTGCTATAGCTTGGCCGTCCTTGCCGAGTGGTTTGGGGCGCCCCTTGGTCTCGATGGCGACCACGCCCGTGGGGCCCACGGTGACGTGATCGATGTTGAAGCCGTCAGCCGGTACGTCGTGGAACACGTAATAGCCTTTCCGGGCGAGGGCGTTCAGTTCCTGGGCCATGGCCAGTTCGCAGTCGTAGCCGAGCTGCATGTTCCGGCGACGCTTCATTAGCTGGATGACGCGGTAAAGCAGGTAGACAAAGAACAGGCCGAATACGACGGCAGAGAGTGCGATGAATGTAACGCCCGGACGGTTTTCGCTGAGCGCCCATTGGCCAAAAAAGGCCGAGGTTAGTGCAACGGGTGTCATCACCATGAACAGGACCCATTGGTCCAGCGCGGTCTCCAGTTTCTTGATTTGCTGCGAGAGGGAATGGCCCGGAGGGCGTAACAGGCCAGTGCTCAGGGGTGTGCGACGGGGGCGTCGTCGATAATCCAGGTAGCGCCAGAGGGAGATGCTTCCCAAGACGATCGCCACCACGGCGGCAAGCAGAACGATGTAGATGAGAGCAGGCTGCAAGTTGGAAGTCCTTGTCCGCGATACAGTATGGCCAAGGTTCCACCCACCGGCCCATGTCCGCAACTGCTGGCGTTCGGTGCCACGACAGAAGCCATGCAAGCGTCGGCGAACGGAAAATCCAGAAGACGCACGAACGGGCCGTCAGGCTTTCGGCTTTACTGCGACGGCTCTTCCAGAATCCCCTTGAATTCGCCCAACACCTGCAACTCCCCGGCGATTGCGCCTTCCAGCACGATGTCCTCATAGCCGTCATTTAACGTGTCGCAGGCGAGGGTGATGCGGTAGTGATGCCAGTCGCCATCAGGATCGATGGCCTTCTCGCTCTGATATGTTTTGACGGTCAGACCGCCATTATTGTCCGGGTCCTGGATGTCGCGGTGGTAGACGAGCATGACGCGGCCGCTGCGGGAGCCGCCGGGCGTTGCTTCGAACAGGCACAGGGATCCGTTGGGGATGCGGCGGTTCATGGATTCACCGACCACCCGCATGGCGAACAGGCCGTCATGGGCACGGTAGAGGTCCGGGAGTACGAGCCAGGTGTCTGCGCGATCGAGGTTTTCAGTTCCGGCGAAGCCCTCTGAGAATCCTCCGGCAGCGGCTTCCAGGTCGATGAACGGGATGGCGTTATCGCCTGGCGTTACGTCTTCAACCGGGATCAATCTCGGGGTGTCTGGGTTCAGGTCTTGGCCATCAGCGTTTGCTGTCCTTGCAGTCGAGTCGTGCGTTGACAGGTTTCCGATTGCGGCTGGTTCCTCGGCGGAAAAGGCCGCAGCAATCCGTTCCCTGAAATACTTCTGTGTTTCGGGGTCGGTGCAGTAGATGAAGCAGCCTTTCAGACCCCGGCTCATCAGCGTGCGATAGGTGTTTCTGATGATGGCGTCTGCGCGGGCATCGGCGTATGCCGGTGATGTCTTTCGAGCGCCCTTGTAGCCGTGCAGCGAACGGTCGGTTGAGGCGCGCTCCGACGGTTGGCTGATGACACGGCCATCGCGAACAACCAGGTCCGGTCCGATGATCACGCCCACGTAATCCATCTCCAGGCCCTGCACGGTGTGAATGCAGCCGATCTGATCGATGGAGTGGGGCTTCTCCAGGTAACGCCCCTCGTCATTGTCCAGGTTCCATTGCATGCGGAAGTCATGCTCGGGAAAGGTGATGTCCCAGGCGTTCGGGTCCTTCTTGCTCACCCAATTCCAGCAGTAACCCGCGACCAGGCGGGCCTTCCGGCCTTGCTGATCCATTTCAATGATGCGGTCGCGCAGCGTTGTCGGTGAATCGACGACTTCCAGGTGGTAAGGGATGTCGGCGAGATCATCCTGAGCTGTCTGGCGTATCTGGAGAACCTGGTCCAGCCAGCTCAGGTAGCCGTCAGAGCCGTTGCACCGGAACTGCGACTGCAGCACGGCGCGCTGGATGGTTGCCCCGTGCTTCCGGGCCCAGCATTCGATGTCTTCGACGGAGCCGGTGTCCTTCCAGGTGACCTGCTGGGATTGGTCGATGAAGAACACGCTGGTCTTCGCGGTGCGAATGATGTCCCGCGTCTGGTTGGTGCCGCTCTTCTGATACTGAGAGCGTTCCACCAATCTGTGGGCCTCGTCCACGAGCAGGACGTCCATGCTGTCGGGCTCGGTGCTGTCGTAGGAGCCCGAGCCTTTGAAAAGGTTGGTGAACCGACTCTTGGTCAGGGTCCCGGTGAGCCGCCCTTCGTAGACCTGACGCGGTGCCCGGTTGGGTGTGATGTAGTGGACGGTCTGGTAGCGGCTGGTCAGCTCCGAGAGCAGGTTCATGGCGACGACGGATTTTCCCGTGCCCGGTCCGCCCTCGACGATGAGCACCTGCTTGCCCGCGTACTGCCCCAGGTCGGCAATTTCGAGAACCGCCTCGAAGACGAGCTTCTGATCGTCGATCATCAGAAACTCGCGATTGCCACGCATCAGCCGGGCAAGGGAGTTGGCCAGGTCCCGGGACGGACGAATGCGGCCCCGCTCGATCCGGTAGAGCACCCGGTTCTGATCCCCGTAGTGCACGTGTTGTCGGATGAATTGCCGGAGCCGTTCCGAATCGTGGCGAAGGAAAACGGGGGCACGATCGGTGTGGCTGCGGTAATGGGCATCATTGACGCCGGTGCCATCGGCACAGTTGTGCAGGTAGGCGCAGGGTTTCAGGCGTATGGCGTCGTCTTGCACCGTGACGTTGAAATCTTCCAGCAGCGACGCGTAGCTCCAGGCCTGGTAGGACGGATGCGTGGTTTCCCGTATGGCACCGCCAAGCAGGGTGCGGACCACGGCGTCCTTTCCCGTCGGCTCGACGCTCTCCCACTGCTTGAGTTCGATGATGACGCAGGCTTCCCGGCGTTCTCGATCCAGCCCGGAAACGATGATGTCCACCCTTTTGGACGTCTGTGGAATGCGGTATTCCACGGCAACGCCGGCATCGTCCGGGATTGCCGCGTCCTCCAGGACGTTCTTCATGTATTGAAGGGATTGCTCCCAGGAGCGTCGCTCGCTATCGCCAACGCCCACCTGCCCGCGGCGTCGCATGGCGTCCAGGATGCGATCCGAGATCAGGTTATGGCGGACATCGTCAATGAAAGCCGTCTTGTCGCTGCTGTATACGAGCATGAAGGGTCCAGCGCTTAGAGTTTGTCGTATTTGTCGCTTCGGCCACGTGCCCGATGGGCGGGATATTTGAGGGCGTTTTCCTCGATCTTGTCAGCCACGGCTTGCATGAGATCAACGTCCAGGCGGTCGGCCAGAAGCATCAGGTAGATCTGGACGTCGGCCAGTTCACGACGCACGTCGTGTCGCGTGGTGGCGTCGAGTGCATCGGAGGCCTCGCTGCTGAGCCACTGGAAATGCTCCACCAGTTCACCGATCTCGCCCGTCAGCGCCATCGCCAGATTTTTCGGAGAGTGAAACTGCGACCAGTCGCGTTCATCAACGAAACCGCGAAGCTGCCGGATCAGATCCTGATATTCAGGCGTTTCATTTGGCTTCTGCACGTTGCCTTTCTGCCCCGATGTTGACTGAAGGGTGTCATACAGCTCGATCTTGCAGAGTTGCTGAGGATAGGTCGAGGCTGGATGTCGCTTCACGATATCTGTTCCGGGAGAGACTGGATGCGGTTGAGGTCGTTTGCGTTCCATACTCGACAATTAAGGCCATATGAGTGGTGTTACGCGATGGAGATTGATGCGGACAAGATTGACGAAGCAGTGCTTGCGTTGCTGCATCTCACCTTGCACGACGGCGGCCGAGCATGGAAATCCTTTGATTGGGAGGCGATGAATCGACTTCATGAGAAGGGGTTTATCGAAAACCCGGTGAATAAGGCGAAGTCGGTGGTTTTCACCGAGGAAGGACTAAAGGAATCAGAACGTCTATTTCTGGAGCGGTTCGCCAAGTAGCAGGCGTTGGGTCTAGGTTCGTCGTCCAGCGCCACATTCCGCGTTCGACGATTTAGAGGACACCCAGCTACTCGATAGGATGAAGTTCATGGGTGTCCCGTACTTCGTGGCTCCCGGTGTCCGCACTCTCTAGCGGTGGGAATGACGATGCCGATTCCAACGAACTACACGATCCACCAGCTTACGCCCGACGATCTGTCATTCATGGACGGCCTGCTGGACACGTTTGGTTCAGTCTTCGACGATCTGGTGACCTACTCCGGAAATCGACCGACTCGGGACTACACGCAGCAGCTTCTTGCGCGGGACGAGTTCATCGCGCTTGTAGCGCTATGCAGTGGCGAGGTGGTCGGCGGACTTACTGCGTATGAGCTTCGCAAGTACGAACAGGCGCGCAGCGAGATGTACATCTACGACCTCGCAGTTGCGCAGGCGCATCGTCGCCGGGGTCTTGCGACGGCGCTGGTCTGCAGAGTGACGACCCTTGCCGCGGCACGCGGTGCGCATGCGTTGTTCGTACAGGCGGATACGGGCCCGGAAGACGCCGCGGCCATCGCGCTTTACAACAAGCTAGGCCGGCAGGAACGGGTGCTGCACTTCGATATTTCGGTCGATCAGAACGAAGGGAAATCCAGCGAAGGGAAATCCAGGACACCCACAGATTCCTGACTCAGATCTCGGGTATCGGATGGTTGCCTGATCCAATCACCATGAAAATGGTCACCCATAATCTGGGTTCGAACAGTTCCCCGAGCGCGGCCGGGCGCTCAACGATCCATTGCTTGCGATGTCTTAGGTGCGGGCGGTTAGCCGATCGAAGCCGCACAGAAAGGCGCGGCGAACACAGCGTGTGGTGTAGGGGTAATACGGCGCAGTCTGCGGGCAGCCCCCGTCCCTGCGGGCGCGTGGCATGGTCATCCGCCCTGATGACTGATGCGATTGTGGTTAACGAAAACCTTGGCAATCTGAGGACGGTAGTCAAAGCATGGGTATCCATCACCTTTCACGATTCGTCTGCTGGCTGCTGACGAAAGCCAGTGGCGTCCCGATGCTGGAGCAGCGCGCCGATGAGGAATGGGGCGGCCAGGCGGACTGCGAGGCTTACAGGGCGGCCACACCAGTGCTCGCTCCCCGGCCACCGCGACGGACTGCCTGATGATCGACTCCATCCTCGCCTGGGCCAGCGAACACCGCGAGCAGGCTGTCTTCCTAGTGCCTCTGCTCGCGTTCATGGAGACCTGCATCGGCTTGGGCCTGATTGTTCCCAGCCTGATGATTGTGGTCGTTACTTCAGTCTTCTACGCCAATGATTGGGCCAACATCTGGCTCATGGCCGCCATGGCGATGGTGGGTTCGTCGCTGGGCGATCATGTGGGCTTTTACGCGGGCCGAGGGATCGGCCAACGCATCCATGGTTGGCGCATCATGGAGCGTCACGCAAAGCGCTGGGAACGTGCTGAGACCATGGTGCGTCGTTACGGCGTTTTTACCATCTTCATTGGCCGTTTCATCCCGGCTATCCGTAGCATGGTTCCCGCCATGATGGGCATAACGAGATTCGACCGCTTGCGCTATACCCTCTACGACGTGGCGGCATGCAGTCTGTGGGCGCTGGGTCTGGTCGCCATCGTGCAGGGCGCGCATACACTGTTCCTGCCCTCCTGACGCCCGCTGACTGAAGTCTGGGACACCCTCAGGCTGTTCTTGCGTGATGTCTGTGTCAGATTTGGAGTTTGAGGGTGTCCCAGACTTTTCCAGACTTTTTGCACGAGCACGTCACTCAGGTTCGAAGTTTGAGGGTGTCCCAGACTTTGTTTGAGGGTGTCCCAGACTTCCTCCCAGACTTCTCTCCGGTCTAAGCCCGCGCTTCATCGGAGCACCAACTGGCGGAAATGCTGTTTATACTCGCTACTGGTAAACAAGCGAGGAATCAAGATCGTGCTCTATGTAGATATTCCAAGCCAATCAGAACTGGCTCAACTTCGAGCCGATCGCGGGGCTGCCCAGGTCAGCATCTACCTTGATGTGACTCCGGAAACGGAACAGATTGACGCTGCGCGGATTCGCCTGAAGCAACTGACCGACGACGCGGTCGCGCAACTCGAAGGGGCCGGTGTAAACCAGCGGATCATCTGGCCTGTGGAAGAGCAGTTGCAGGATCTGATGGATGACGACGATTTCTGGCGCTTGCAGGCTAATGGTTTGGCCATTTTCGTTACTCCTGACACCCTGCGCAGTTTTCGCTTGCCGAACCAGCTGACCGAAACGGTGCAGGTGTCGGACCGGTTTCATCTCAAACCGCTTTTGAGGGCGGTCTCGATGCCCCAACACGCCTTCATTCTGGCGCTGGCCGAGAACGAGTTGCGGGTGATTGAACTTCTGGGTTATCAGGCGGCGCAGGAAATTCGCGTGCCGGATCTTCCAAAAGATGCCGCGTCGGTGGCAGGCACGGCCAACGTAAATTCCCGCAGCTATTCAGGACGGCGGGGTGGTAGTGAAGGGCAGAAGTTGCTGTTGCGAAAATACTGCCGCGCCATTGATGCCGCACTTCGCGGGTTTTTGTCAGGCCGGACTGAGCCGCTGATCGTTGCTGCAACCGAACCGCTATTGTCGATCTATCGCTCGGTCAATACCTATCCGGCTCTCGCGGGGCAGGTGATCGAAACGAGTCCGGTACGCATACCTGCCCACGAGCTTGCTGCGCCGGCCCGCACGATTCTGGAAAAGCTCAATGCGGAGAGAATCGAAGAGTTTGCGGCGATCTACTCTGCGCGGGAAAATGAGGGGCGCGCGACAACGCAGATGACAAGAGTGGCCCGCGCGGCGACCTTTGGGGCTGTCGATACACTGCTGGTGGACATGGATACTGTCGTGCCGGGCACGGTTGATGATCAGACCGGCGAAATCACCATAGACGAGTCAGCCAATGGCGAGAATTACGGGATTGTCGATGAGATAGCGGCTCGCGTGCTGGCCAATGGGGGCAAGGTGCTGGCAGTGCGCCGTGCAGATATCCCGCAACAAGCCGAGCTTGCCGCGGTGCTGCGCTTCGCGATCTGAAACGTGCATAAAGGATCGCCAACGACCTGAACTGGTCCGAACCGATTCGATCGTCGCGAAAGGCGACGACGAAATCGACCCGAGGCTCTTCAAAGGGACAATCGTATGCTCTTTCAGGAGTTTCGCTGATGCCGAAACAGACTCTCGTGTTTGCCGCGCTGCTGATCGTCCTTGGCGTTGGGGCCTTCCTCTCGTCCGGCAGCGAAACCGC
>SL_7KL_010_BRINEDRAFT_10001690_pt1 | contig 10466 bp, 10 predicted proteins | sample SodLak_010_BRINE_FD_10663 | JGI IMG/M metagenome (IMG submission 10663)
GCCGATCTGTTCGAACAGGCCGTCGCCGCCCTGCGCAAGCGCGCCGAGCCGGAGGGCGAAAACCCGTATTACGGAGAAGCTTCCGAGGCCGCCCATGTCTATGGTCCGGCACCGGGCAGCTACGGCGCGGGCGTCGATCATCTGACGGAAGACTTTTCGCGCGAGACGATCGACAAGGCCGGGCAGGACTGGCTCGCGGCCTCCGCCTTCGCCTATGGCGGCGACAAGGCCGGGCGTTACGACAAGGCCGGCCTCGAAGCGCGCGTGGCGCAGGCCTCGGCCTATGTGCATGCCCATGATCTGGCCGAGAGCGATCTCCTGAGCGCGCCCGATTACGCCCAGCATCAGGGCGGTTTCGCCGCCGCCGCCCGCNGCCTGCGCGGCACTGAAGGCGGCGCACCCGCGCTCTATCATCTCGACACCACCCGCCCCGAACAGACGCGTATCCGCGCCACGCATGAGGAGATCGCGCGGCTGGTACGGGCGCGGGCGAGCAATCCGCGCTGGCTCGCCGGCCAGATGCGCCACGGCTATCGCGGCGCGGCGGAGATCGCCGCCACGCTCGACCAGATGGCCCGCTTCGCCGCCCTCGCCGAGGTGGTGGGAAGCCATCATTTCGATCTCTATTTCGACGCGACGCTGGGCGACGAGACCGTGCGCGACTTCCTCGCCAACGCCAATCCGGAAGCCTTGCGCCAGATGCGGGCGCGGTTCGAGGCGATGCGCGAATACGGCTACTGGAAACCCCTGCGCAACAGCGTCATCGCCATGCTCGCACAGGATTCGCTTTCGCCTGAAGAGGACGCGCGCGATGCGCGGCTCGCCTCGTGAGCACGCCGGCACCCGCGAGCGGCTTCTCCCGCAAGGGCTGGTGCCCCGGCGCCTGGCGCCCGATGCGCTCCGGCGACGGGCTGATCCTGCGCCTGCGCCCACCCGGCGGCAGGATCACCATTCCCGATCTGCGCCGCATCGCCGATGGCGCGGCGCGCTACGGCAACGCCGTCATCGAGATCACCCGCCGCGCCGCGCTCCAGATCCGGGGCATCGCGGATGAGGATGACGCGGCCTCGCTGCGCGCGGATCTGCAAGCGGCAGGCCTCGTCGATGACGATGCGCAAGCGGAAAGCGCGCGGCAAGTCGTGCATGATCCGCTCACCGCATCCGACCATCCCGGCCTCGCGCTCGAGCGCGCCCTCGTCGATGCCGCGCGCGAGGATCCGGCGCTGGCTGCGCTGCCGGCGAAATTCGGTTTCCTGATCGATGATGGCGCGCCGCGCCGCCTCGCCGCCACGCCCGGTGATATCCGCATCGAGCGCACGGGGGATGGCGGGTTCTGCCTGCGCGCAGCCAGCTGCGATGAGGCCGTCGCGATCACGCCGGACAATGCCGTCGCGCATGCCCTCGCCCTCGCCCGCGCCTTCGCGCGCCACCCGGCTGTCATCGCCGGGCGCTTTCATCGCATGAAGGCGCTGATGGCAAGCGGCGAAGGAGCAGGCCTCTATCGCGATGCCGGGCTCGGCCTGCTGCGGCGCACATCACCCGCCGATCCCGGCGCACCGCCGCGCCCGGGCGCCTCGCGCGGCGGCGTCCTCGCCGCACTCCCCCTCGGCCAGACCGACGCGCAGGCCCTGCATGACCTCGCCGATCTCATCGACGGCACAGACCTGCCGCCGCCTCGCCTCACCCCTTGGCGCGCGCTCTGGCTCCCCGATGCCGACCCCGCTCTGGCAGAGGCGCTCGCCGCAATCGGCTTCATCACCGATCCGGATGACCCGCTCACCGGCATCGATGCATGCCCCGGCGCGCCGGCTTGCGCCTCGGGCATGATCGAAACCCATGCGCTCGCCCGCGAACTCGCCGCCGCCCTGCCGCCCGCCATGCGCGATCGGGGCATTCATATTTCAGGCTGCGGCAAGGGTTGCGCGCGCTCCGCGCCGGCGGCACTCACGGTGATCGGCACCGCGCAGGGCCATGATCTGGTGCAGAATGGAACGGTGAGCGATAAACCGGTTGCGCAAGCGCTCTCGCGCGCGGCGCTGATCGCGCAATGCAATGATGCCGCGATGCGGCAATGACGGGAACGGGAATGGGCCACGCATACGAAAAGAACGGCGCCGCGATCTACGAGCGCTCCTTCGCCATCATCCGCGCCGAGGCGGATCTCGCGCGCTTCGATGCGGATGAAGAGAAGGTCGCCGTGCGGATGATCCATGCCAGCGGCATGGTCGATCTCGCGAGCGACATCATCTTCGCCCCCGGCTTTGCGAAAGCGGCCAAGGCGGCCTTGCGCGCCGGCGCGCCGATCCTGTGCGATGCGCGCATGGTCTCGGAAGGCGTCACCCGCGCCCGGCTCCCCGCCGATAACCCGGTGATCTGCACCCTCCAGGATCCCCGCGTCCCCGATCTCGCAGCGCAGATGGGCACGACCCGCTCGGCGGCGGCGATGGAATTGTGGCGCCCGCATCTCGAAGGCGCCGTCATCGCCATCGGCAACGCGCCGACATCGCTCTTCCGCCTGCTCGAAATGCTCGACGATCCCGCCACGCCCCGCCCCGCCGCGATCATCGGCATCCCGGTCGGCTTCGTCGGCGCGGTAGAATCGAAGGAAGCGCTGATGGCGGATGGCCGCGTCCCCGGTCTGATCGTGCGCGGACGCCGGGGTGGTTCGGCGGTGACGGTCGCGGCAATCAACGCGCTGGCGAGTGAGCGCGAATGAGCGGGACCGGCACACCTTCCGGCACCATCTACGGCGTCGGCCTCGGCCCCGGCGATCCGGATCTGATGAGCGTCAAGGCGCATCGCCTCGTCACGCAGGCCACGGATATCGCCTATTTCCGCAAGAGCGGGCGCAAGGGCCGCGCGCGCACCAGCGTCGAAGATATCTTGCCGGCGGATGTGCGCGAATTCGCCATGGAATACCCCGTCACCACCGAAATCCCCCTCGACGACCCGGCCTATGCCGCGACGCTGAAGGCGTTCTACGAGGAATGCGTCGAAAAGCTCCTCGCCATGGTGCGCGCGGGACGCGACGTGGTGGTGCTCTGCGAAGGCGATCCGTTCTTCTACGGCTCCTTCATGCATCTGCATTCCCGCCTCCTCGGCCATTGCCCGGTGGAGGTGGTGCCCGGCATTACCGGCATGTCCGCCTGCTGGACGGCGACGGGCCAGCCGATCACCTATGGCGACGACGTGCTCTCGATCCTCGCCGGCACGCTCGACGAGGAGAGCCTCGTCGCACGCATGCGCGGCGCCGATGCACTCGTGGTGATGAAACTCGGGCGCAACCTGCCCAAGGTCCGCCGGGCGCTCGAGCGGGCGGGCCTCACGGAGCGCGCCTTCTACGTCGCCTATGGGGCCATGCCGCAGCAGGAGGTGATGCCGCTTGCGCAAAAGCCGACCGATGATGCGCCGTATTTCTCGATGATCATCGTCCACGGCCAGGGGCGCCGGCCATGAAAGGACGGCGACCATGAAAGGGCGGCGGCCATGAACGAGAGCGCGAAAGGTCACGTCAGCATCATCGGCCTCGGCCCCGGTGCGGAAGGGGCGATCACGCCGGATGCGCAGGCGGCGCTGGCAGAGGCGCAGGACATCATCGGCTACGGCCCCTATGTGGCGCGGGTGCCGCTGCGGCCCGATCAGCAGCGCCACGCTTCGGATAATCGCGTCGAGATCGAACGCGCCCGCCATGCGCTCGATCTCGCGGCAGAAGGCCGCCGCGTCGCCGTGGTCTCCTCCGGCGATCCCGGCGTCTTCGCCATGGCGGCGGCAATCTATGAGGCGCTGGAGGCGGATCCTGCGCGCTGGGAGGGCGTCGCGATCAGCGTGATCCCCGGCATCACCGCCATGCTCGCCGCCGCCGCGCGGCTCGGCGCGCCGCTCGGGCATGATTTCTGTGCCATCAACCTGTCGGACAACCTCAAACCCTGGGAGCTCGTCGAAAAACGCCTGCGCCATGCCGCGCGCGGCGATTTCGCCATGGCCTTCTACAACCCCTCCTCCCGCTCGCGCCCGTGGCAATTCGCCCGCACTCTGGAGATCCTGCGCGAGGAATGCGGGCCCGATACCGTCATCGTCTTTGCCCGCAACGTCACCCGCGAGGACGAGCGCTTCGCCATCACCACGATTGGCGAGGCAGAGCCGGAACAGGCGGATATGCGCACGGTGGTGATCGTCGGCTCCTCCCTGACGCGGCTGATCCCGCGCGGGCAGGATCGCCCGATCGTCTACACGCCGCGCTGGGCGGGGGCGCCGCCGGAGGGTGCGGTATGATCGAGCCAGTCGATCACCTGCGCGACGCTCTCAACGCGCGCCCGCGCCGGGATATCCGGTCGCGCGATCATGATGACCGGCAGGCCGAGGCTGCGCGCCGCCGCGATCTTGGCGAATGCCCCCGCGCCGCCGGAATTCTTGGCCACGATGATTTCGATCCCGCATTCGCGCATCAGCGCCGCGTCTCCCTCCACCGTGAAAGGCCCGCGCGCGATCAGCGCCGCGACCTGCGGCAGCGGCAGCGCCTCGCCCGGCTCGTCGATCAGCCGCACCGTGTAGCGATGCTGCGGCGCGCGGGCGAAATGGTGCAGATGCAGCCGGCCGATGGCGAGGAAGACGTTGCGCGGGGAGGCCTCTCTTTGCGCGAGATATTCCGCCGCCCCCTCCAGATCCGAAACCTCGATCCAGCGATCCGCCGCCGTCGCCTGCCATGCGGGACGCTCCAGCGCGACGAGGGGCACGCCCGCCCCGGCGCAGGCTGTAACCGCGTTGGCGCTCATCTGCGCGGCGAAGGGATGCGTCGCGTCGATCACCGCATCGATCGCATGGGCTTGCAGATAATCGCGCAGCCCCGCAACGCCGCCGAACCCGCCGACGCGGATCGCCACCGGCTGGGCTTTCGGCTGCGCCACGCGCCCGGCATAGGAGAGCGTGACGCCGAGATCATCACGCGCGGCGAGCGCCTGCGCCAGCGCGCTCGCCTCCCCCGTGCCGCCGAGCAGGAGGATGTTGCGGGTTCGCGCAGATCGGTTATCGGAGGCTTTCATGGGTAATGACATGCCCGATAAGCGCCCCGCCGATCAAGCGGCATCGTCGTTGCCCGCGATCAGGGTGATCGGGATCGGCGAGGACGGGATCGCCGGGCTCGGCTCGTGCGCCCGCGCCGCGCTCGAATGTGCCGATCTGGTCGCCGGCGGCGCCCGCCACCTCGCCTTTCTCGATACCGATCCGGCGCTCACCGGCAAGGAGCGCTTCGTCTGGGCCACGCCCTTTGCCGATTCGCTCGAAGAACTGCTCGCGCGCCGCGAGGCCGAGCCCGCGCGGCGCATCGCCATCCTCGCCTCCGGCGATCCCTTCTGGCACGGCGCCGGCGGCAGCCTGATGCAGCATCTGCCGATCGACGCGCTCACGATCCACCCCGCCCCCGCGACCTTCTCCCTCGCCTGCGCCCGCCTCGGCTGGCGGCTCGAAGAATGTGTGACGCTGGGTCTTCACGCCCGCCCGATCCGCCTGATGCGCCCGCATCTGCATCACGGCGCAAAGCTGATCGTGCTGGTGCGCGACGGCGCGGCGATTGCCGAGGCCGCCGGACTCCTTTGCGAGACCGGCTGCGGCACCTCGCAGATCACCCTGCTCGAACGCCTCGGCGGCCCGCATGAGCGCATCCGCAGCCTGCACGCGGATGCGGCTTTGCCCGGTGACATCGCCACCCCGGTCGCCCTCGCCATCACTGTCGAGACCGCCGCCGATGCAGCCCTGATCCCCCGCGCGCCGGGCCTGCCCGACGATTATTTCGCCAATGACGGCCAGCTCACCAAGCGCGAGATCCGCGCGCTGACGCTGTCCGCGCTCGCGCCACTTCCCGGGGAATTGCTCTGGGATATCGGCGCCGGGGCGGGTTCCGTCGCCATCGAATGGTGCCTTGCCCATCCGCAGAACCGCGCCATCGGCATCGAGGCGCGCCCCGACCGGCTGGAGCGCGCGGCGCAGAACGCGCTGGCGCTCGGCGTGCCGCATGTCGATTTCCGCGCCGGGCGCGCGCCGGATGCGCTCGACGGGCTGGAGCCGCCCGATGCGATCTTCATCGGCGGCGGCGCCTCGCGCGAAGGCGTGATCGATGCCGCGCTCGCCGCGCTCAAGCCCGGCGGGCGGCTCGTGATCAATGCGGTGACGTTGGAGACCGAGGCGCTCCTGATCGATCTGCATGCGCGGCTCGGCGGCGATCTCACCCGCATCGCCATCTCCCGCGTCACCCCGGTCGGCGAGATGCGCGGATGGCGCGCGGCGATGCCGGTGACGCAATGGTGCTACCGGCGATGACGGACACGCCCTCCCCCTTCGTCATCGGCCTCGGCTTTCGCGGGCAGGCGAGCCCTGAGAGCCTCGATGCCGTGCTCGGCGCAGCCATCGCCGCCGCCATGGCGCAGGCGCCCGGCGCGCGCCCGCCCCCCGTTCTCGCGAGCGCGAGCGACAAGGCGCAGAGCCCTGTGATGCGCGCCCTCGCCGCCCGCCACGACCTCACCATCCTCGCCCTCGACGCGGCGGCGCTCGACGCGCAGGCGCACAACGTCACCACCCGCGAAACCCGCGTCACCCGCCTGCCCGGCGGAGCGAGCCTGTGCGAAGCGGCAGCGCTCGCCGGGGCCGCGCAAGGCGCGCCATCGGGCGAGGCGCGGCTGATCGTGCCCCGCATGATCGGCGCCGACCGGATGGCCACGGCGGCGGTCGCGCTCGCGAATTCTATGCAGAAGGACAAAACATGAGCGTGCATTTCATCGGCGCCGGACCGGGCGCGCCCGATCTCATCACCGTGCGCGGGCGCGATCTCGTGGCGCGCTGCCCGGTCTGCCTCTATGCCGGCTCGCTGGTTCCGCCCGAGATCATCGCCCTGTGTCCGCCCGATGCGCGCGTGATCAACACCGCGCCGATGGATCTCGATGCGATCGAGGCGGAATATGTCCGCGCGCATGAAGCCGGGCTCGACGTCGCGCGGCTGCATTCGGGGGATATGTCGGTCTGGAGCGCCATGGGAGAGCAGCTGCGCCGGCTGGAGGCGCGCGGCATTGCCTATACGATCACCCCGGGCGTGCCCGCCTTCTCCGCAGCCGCAGCGGCTCTGGGGCGCGAATTCACCCTGCCGGAGGTCGCCCAGAGCCTCGTCCTGACCCGCACTTCCGGGCGCGCCTCGGCCATGCCGGAGGCCGAGAAGCTCGAAGCCTTCGCCGCCACCGGCGCGACGCTCGCCATCCATCTCTCGATCCATGTGCTCGACGACGTGGTCGAGCGCCTGATCCCGCATTACGGCGCCGATTGCCCCGTTGCCATCGTCTACCGCGCCTCATGGCCCGACGAGCGCATCCTGCGCGGGACGCTGGAGACGATCAGCGCCATCCATGCCAGGGACCCGGTCGAGCGCACCGCGCTGATCGTGGTCGGGCGCGTGCTCGGCGCCTCGGATTTCCGCGACAGCGCGCTTTACGATGCCGGCTATCACCGGCGCTATCGCTCAGGCGGTGGTAATGGCGGCGCTGACGACGGGGGTGCGGGCGCGTAGCTTTCCCTCGCGGTCGAAGATCGCGACATCGACGCCGATATCGGTATCGCGCACCAGCCGCGCGGCAGTCTTCACCCCATGCGCCGCGACCGTGCCGGCAATCTCGATCCCCTCCGCATCCGCGCGCTGGAGCACTTCGAGGGCGGAGTTCATCTGCGGGATGGCTGCGACGAGTTCATCCGAGGCCCCCGCCTCCCCGGCAAGGCGCGCGAGATGCACGAGATCGACGCTGCCCGAACGCGAATGCAGGTCGATCAGCCCCTGCGAGAGCTTCACCATCTTGGCGAAACCGCCGGCGATGGTGACGCGGGGGATCGGGTGCTTGCGGATATATTTCAGCATGCCGCCGACGAAATCGCCCATATCCATCAGCGCGATCTCGGGCAGATCATCCAGCGCCGCGATGGCGCGCTCGGAGGTGTTGCCGGTCGAGCCCGCCACATGATCGATCCCGGCGGCGCGGGCCACATCCACGCCGCGATGGATCGAATGGATCCAGGCGGCGCAGGAAAACGGGATGACAATGCCGCGCGTGCCCAGGATCGAGAGACCGCCGATAATGCCCAGACGCGGATTCATGGTCTTGCGCGCGATCGCCTCGCCATCGGGAATGGCGATCTCGACCACCGCATCGGCGGGTACGCCAAGCGCCTGCGCTTCCTCTTCGATCGCCTGCGCGATCATGGCACGCGGCACCGGGTTGATCGCCGGCTCGCCCGGCGGCAGCGGCAAGCCGGGCAGCGTCACCGTACCGACCCCCTCCCCCGCGCGATAAGCAATGCCGGCACCCGGCGCGTTGCGCGTGACCTTCGTGATGATCAGCGCCCCGTGGGTGGCATCCGGATCGTCTCCGGCATCCTTGACGATGCCCGCGCGCGCGAATCCCTCGCCGAGATCATGCATGGCGAGCGAGAACGCCACCCGGTCACCGCTCGGCAGGGCGATCGTCACGGGATCGGGGAAATCGCCGCGATGCAGCGCATGGAAGGCCGCCCGGGCGGCGGCGGTGGCGCAGCTTCCCGTGGTCCATCCACGACGCAATTCGGTCTTCGGGCCTGTTTTCTCCATCAAATGCGTTATAGGACCGTGCGAGGTTTCTGTCAGGAGAAATGCAAATGGGCGATACGCCGAATCCGGCACCGGCACCGCGCGGCCTGATCATCGCCGCGCCGCGCTCCGGCTCGGGCAAGACCACGGTGACGCTCGGCATCCAGCGCGCGCTCAGCCGGCGCGGTCTCAACGTCCAGCCCTTCAAATGCGGGCCCGATTATATCGACCCCGCCTTCCACTCGGCGGCGGCGCGGCGCTCCTCCTTCAATCTCGACAGCTGGGCCTTCACCCGGGCGCAGCTCGCGGAACTGCTCGCGCGCGGGAGCGACGCGGATATCGCGATCGCCGAGGGCTCGATGGGCCTGTTCGACGGCGTGGCGCAGCCCGGCGCTTCCGGCGACGGCTCGAATGCCGATATCGCCGCCGTGACCGGCTGGCCCGTGATTCTCGTGATCGACGCCTCCGGCCAGGCCCAATCCGCCGCCGCCATCGCGCTCGGCTGCCGGGTCTTCCGCGACGATATCACGCTGGCCGGCGTCATCCTCAACCGGGTCGCGAGCCCGCGCCACGACATGCTCCTGCGCAAGGGCATGGAGAAGGCCGGCATCCCGGTGCTCGGCGCCATGCCCAAACGCATGCCCAAACGGGCCGATCTCGTCCTGCCCGAGCGCCATCTCGGNCTNGTCCAGGCGGGCGATACCGCCGATCTCGCCGCGCGGCTCGATGCTCTGGCGGATTTTGCGACGGACCATATCGATCTCGACGCGCTCACGGCGCTGGCGACGCCCTCGCGGCTTTCCATGAGCGAGACCCGCGCCGCCCCCGTCACCCCGCCNGGCCAGCGCATCGCGCTNGCCCGTGACGCGGCCTTCAGCTTCGTCTATCCGCATCTGCTCGACGGCTGGCGCGCGGCGGGGGCCGAGATCATCCCGTTCTCGCCGCTCGCCGACGAAGCGCCCGACCCGGCCTGCGACGTGGTCTGGCTGCCCGGCGGGTATCCGGAACTGCATGCGGGGCGGCTCGCCCAGGCGCAGAACTTCCGCAAGGGCCTGCATGAATGCGCGCGCACGCGTCCGGTCCATGGCGAGTGCGGCGGCTATATGGCACTCGGTGCGGGGCTGATCGATGCCGATGGTACCCGGCATGAGATGGCCGGGCTGATCGGGCTCGAAACCTCCTTCGCCAAACGCTCCATGCATCTGGGCTACCGCCACGCCACCCTGCATGCGCCGATACCCGGCCATGCGCCGGGCGCGGCCCTGCGCGGGCACGAATTCCATTATACCACCATCCTGGCCCAGCCCGACGAGCCGCTCGCGCGTGTCGTCGATGCCAATGGCAAGGACGTGCCGGAAACCGGTTCCCGGCGCGGCCATGTCACCGGGTCCTTCTTCCACCTGATCAGCGCCATCGACGCGGATAGCAACGGAGCCTGAAGACGATGTCCGAGACACCCGCGAAGGGCGGTCACATCACCATGATCGGCGCCGGCCCCGGCGATCCCGATCTCCTGACCATCCGTGCGGTCAAACGCATCGAGGCCGCCGATGTGATCCTGTTCGACGATCTCGGCGCCGGGCCGCTGCTCAAGCATGCCCGCGCCCAGACCGAGCTGATCGCGGTGGGCAAGCGCGCGGGGCGGGTCTCGCCCAAGCAGTCCCAGGTCAGCCGGCTGATGGTGGCGCATGCGAAGATGGGGCAGCGGGTGGTGCGGCTGAAATCCGGCGATCCGACGATCTTCGGGCGCCTCGACGAGGAGATCGTCGCCGCCCGCGAAGCGGGAATCCCCTTCGAGATCGTGCCCGGCGTCACCGCAGCGACGGCGGCGGCGGCAGAGCTCGGCTTCTCGCTGACCAGGCGCGGCGTGGCG
>SL_7KL_010_BRINEDRAFT_10001691_pt1 | contig 10460 bp, 6 predicted proteins | sample SodLak_010_BRINE_FD_10663 | JGI IMG/M metagenome (IMG submission 10663)
AATTTCGATTTAATCACCGCAATGATAACTTATACCACATACTGCTTAAACGTCTCAGAAAAGATCCTCTTTGAGTCGTTTGCTTCATAAGACCCTTGTTATTTTGAACGGATGTAATTTCGGCTAACAAAGAATCTTTCCATCATGGGCAGCAGACAATCCAAGATCCCCTATTCCGTGCTCGACCTGGCGGTCGTTACACAGGGTACAACCATTTCCGAAACCATTCAGAAGAGCAGAGATCTGGCAAAGCATGTTGAGAAATGGGGGTATCACCGCTTCTGGATGGCGGAACACCACAACATGGAGAATATTGCGAGTTCAGCGACGTCCGTGTTGTTGGGTCATATTGCCGAGGCTACTTCTACCATTCGAGTGGGATCGGGCGGGGTGATGCTGCCAAACCACTCTCCCCTAGTTATTGCTGAACAGTTTGGAACGCTGGCTTCGATCTATCCCGGCAGGATTGATTTGGGGCTCGGCCGCGCACCGGGCACCGATCAGGTAACCGCAAACGCTATACGGGAAAACCGAATGCGAGAAGTCCAGCGATTTCCACAAAATGTACAGCAGCTGCGGACCTATCTGTCAGCCGATAACCGGGAGAGTCGTGTGAGGGCCATTCCCGGTGAGGGGACGGATGTGCCGATCTGGATATTGGGTTCAAGTACCGATAGCGCCCACCTGGCCGCTGAATTGGGATTGCCTTATGCGTTTGCCAGCCATTTTGCGCCTCAGCAGTTGATGCCGGCACTGAAAATTTACAGGGAGCGGTTCAAGCCGTCTGCACAGCTGGATGAGCCGTATGTAATGCCCGGAATAAATGTGGTAATTGGGGAGACGGTCGATCAGGCCGAATTTTTGTCTACCTCGATGAAACAGATGTTTATGGGAGTAGTAACCGGAGATCGATCTCCGATGCCTCCACCTGTTGACGATATGGGTGAAATATGGAATATGCATATAAAAGCAGGTGTTGAGCAGATGCTGCGATATTCGTTTGTGGGCGATAAAGAGCGGGTCAAAAAGAGGGTGGATGATTTTATAGAGGTAACCGGGGCTGATGAAGTGATGATGGCATCTTATATCTATGATCATGAAGAGAGACTGAAATCACATCACCGATTTTCAGAAATAATGCAGGCGGAAGAGTTTCAAGCAGGGTGATTGGTTTTTACAATTTTTTTTGATCTCATCTTATGGTGTTAAGATTATCAAGTATATCGATCAAGGGAAATAAATTACCTTGAATTTTTCGGTTATAGAGATTTTAACGTAAGGGTTTTTACTTATTGATATATGTCTATAAAACAGTGGTTAACAAGTCGACTTATGAGGCCTTACTCTCAAATTGGTAAAAATCGAAGAGATATTAACAGGGGTTTACACTGTTAACTGATCTGTTTAGCATGCCTTATTTTGTAAATTTATGTAAAAAATTTAGTGTAAATCTCTGGTCGTAAGCGCTTTTTTGAGCGTTTATCTGATGTGGAGGCAGATTGCTGTTCTTGGTGCGATTGCTATTGAGATGTTTTAAAACGTAGTTGAAAAGTGTTGTCCTAAACTAAAATGCACACCTTAATATTTCTTAAAGTCAACTAAATTTATATGGATGATTGTTTCAAACATATATTTAATTATTTGGTTAAAATTGATTTAGTCGGTTTTAAATACTTATTTAGTCATTGAAGTAGCCTTAAGTATTTACACTAGATATTCTTATTGTTAATTAAATCACAGATAAAATGATAAAAAATCGCTACACACTAAAAAAAATAACTACGTTTTGTATCTGTGCTTTCTTCTTCTTTTGTACTGAAGCGTTTGCACAAAACGGAACACTGACCGGCGTTGTCACTGACGCTCAATCAGGATCAACCCTAACCGGTGCAACTATCTTTATCCCATCCCTCGACAGAGGCGCCGCAACGGATATCGATGGTGAATTTCAAGTCACAGATATTCCTGCTGGTACATACACTGTGAATATTAACTATGTAGGTTACAGACAAGCTCAGGAGGAAGTTACAATTGAAGCCGGGGAAACAACTACTTTGACTATACAACTCAGAATTGACCGCCTCGGACTTGATGAAGTTGTTGTAACAGGAACTGCTGGAGAAACCCGCCAGCGTGAAATGGGATCAACCGTTTCACGTGTCAGTATGGACGACGTTCATGAACCAATCTCAAATGTTGACGGTCTTTTGTCCGGGCGTGTTTCAGGAATGACTGTGAATCCCGGGTCAGGTACGATGGGGGCAGGTGCAGCAATACGTCTCCGTGGAAACGTAAGTGCTACTCAGAGCAATCAGCCACTAATCTATATTGATGGAGTTCGGCAGGGAGCAGACTCGTATCCGCTGAATCGTTCCGAGGGTGCCGGCTTTTGGCAGAGTGCACAAGCTACCACCAGCCCTCTAAATGATATCAATCCAAATGATATCGATCGTATTGAAGTGATAAAAGGAGCATCTGCCACAACTTTATACGGATCTGAGGCAGCAGCCGGTGTGATTCAGATCTTTACAAAACGAGGAAGGGAAGGTGAGCCTCAGATTACGATTGGTAGTAACCACAATTTTGACCGTGTGCAGGCCTTCGGTTCAGATGAAAATCCGTATGTGAACATGGAGCCCTTTCTGAAAACTGCATACAGCCAAAAACATAATTTATCAATTAGTGGTGGAGATAGTGATGTGCAGTATTTTGTATCTGGAGCCGGTGGAATCGATCAAGGGATTCATCCTAATGATGAGGGCTTTAATTTTGATTTCAGGGGTAATTTCACATTCAGAGTATCCCCATCTATTACTGTAGACTGGAATAATTTCTATTCTAAAAAAGATCTTGAAATGACCCATGTAGGTAATAACTTATACAGCATCCAGTTTAATGCCTTCAGAGCCCCGGGTAATACTGTTGGATCAGGCGATCCTGAAGTGATCGGGAGAGTACTTGATGCTTACATTGGTCAGGAGCAGACTCGAATGAACAGTGGGGCAACCATACGATATGTCCCAAACGAAGAGTTCACTCACCGACTTACTCTTGGAATTGACAGAATGTTTATGAGCAATTCTCATGTTACGCCGTTCGGTTATATTTTACAGTCAGAAGGATCAATAACCGAACAAAATTGGACAAACGAGTCCTATACGATTGATTATGCCGGCTCATTCAATTCCAACATTGGATCAGAGCTAAAGAACAGATTATCGTGGGGAGGCCAGTTTATTCACACCGAAGATAAACTCCTTGACGCCTATGGACGTGGTCTTCCCGGCCCGGGAGAGGCAACCGTCAGCAGCGCATCTGAACGACTTTCGTTTAGTGAGCAATTTAGAGTAATAGATGCCGGCTTGTTTGGTGAAACTATGTTTGACTTGAAAGACCGATATTTTTTAACCGTTGGTGCCAGGGTAGATGGGAACAGTACTTTCGGTGAAGATTTTGGCTTTGAAGTTTATCCTAAGGTGAGTCTTTCATATGCAATATCTGATGAAGATTTCTATCCTTCAGACTTTGGTCAGTTAAGACTTCGTGCTGCATTAGGCTGGGCAGGACGTGCGCCGGGTGCCTTTGATGCTGTTCGAACGTTTAATCCTATAAGCTTTGGTGGAGAGGCAGCATTTTTACCACAAAATGTAGGTAATCCAAATCTGGGGCCTGAGCGGACTCGTGAATTTGAGTTTGGATTTGAGTCTTCACCCTTTGATGAGGCATTATCCGTTAATTTCACTTACTACAATCAGCGGACACAAGATGCACTTTTTAATGTGCCTCAAATTCCTTCTCAAGGATTTACCGGCAGCCAGCTCGAAAACGTTGGTGAGTTAAAAAATGAAGGTATTGAGCTTGAACTGCGCGGACAACTCTTAGAGCAGAGAAACTTCTCACTTGAACTCGGAACCAGTTATTCTACTAACGTCAGTGAAGTCATTAGTACTGGTGGAACAACAATTTTTAACCTGGTTGAAGGACAACCTATACCTGTAGTACGTGGTACTATGGTGACCAACAGAGATCAAGTTGCAGATCCACAGTTCGAGCGGGAGCAATTTTTCGGGCCCTCAATGCCAACACACATTTTCGGTCTCGATTTCAATATGACGCTTCCACAAGGAATCCGGTTTAGCGGAAAAGCGGAGTACAACGGTGGGCACTATATCAGCCAGGGTTCACAGTGGGCAATGGTTGACAGAGGAGCCGGTGCACCGGGATGTGCGTCTGTATATGCACAGGTTCCACATGGTGATTATTCCGCAGGTGCCGCAGATGCGAATAATCTCACAGCATTTCAACGCGCCACATGCTTTTCTGAAAACCTTGAAACAGGACTTTGGATTGAACCAGCTGATTTTATTAAAATCAGAAATCTTTCACTAAATATTCCACTCAACTTTCTTACGAGCGATTTTGTAAGGTCTGCAGTTGTTTCATTTTCAGCCTCTAATATCAGGCTGTGGACTCACAGTGAATTCACTGGATTTGACCCCGAAATGGTTTCGAGCCGTGAAGGACTTACAGCTCTAACTACTGGTATAACCGAAACCACACCAGCACCCATGAGTTTTAATACATCCCTTCGCATTGACTTTTAAATCGGCTCAAACCCAAAATATTAAATTATTGAAATTATGATGATTAAATATAATCTGAATAAACTGCTATTAAGCTCTTTCATCTTTTGCGTAGGTGCTATCATCTACGCCGGATGCGAAGTAACAAATCCCGGTCCCGTACAAGATCAATTTCTAAATGAACCAGGTGCTTTCAGCGCCGTCGCAGAAGGTGCAAACTTTTCAGTCTCAGAAGCTCTTGGACTGGTCTCCTTCATGGGAGAGGAGTCGATCAAAAACATTACACGTTCAGGACGCAACTACTGCTGTCCTAAAACACCTCCAAATGTAGGTGATTTCCGAAGAGAAGCAGGCGATATGAGTGACGTTTGGAATGCCACCCAGCAGGCTAGGTGGGTGGCCGAAGACGGATATCGCCGTTTTGTAAATGAGCTGGGTGAGACTGAAGTAAAAAACCTTGAGGAAGCAGCAAAAATTACTCTTTATGCCGGATACGCCAATCGAATACTTGGTGAAAACGTATGTGAAGCGGTAATTGATGGCAGCGATATTATGCCGTATACAAAATACTTTGAACGTGCCGAGGATGCATTTTCAACCGCTATTGAGATTGGAAATAATGTTGACCGATCAGATATTGTTACTGCAGCCTATGCCGGACGTGCATCGGTAAGGGCCACCGGCCTCAATAACTGGCAGGGTGCTATGCAGGATGCTGGTCAGGTAGATCAAGATTTTAGCTGGGAAGCGATCTATTCCTCGCTTGAATCATCTCAGTACAATTTAGTTTATGAGCTTGGCTCCGGTGATCCATGGGGTGACTGGACAGTTTTCGACTCGTTTTTTGAAGTTTACTACAACGAAACGGGTGATCCTCGCACAAGTTGGGAAGACACTGGAAGTGATGAAACTCCTCTTGGCCTTCCTCTTTTCCAACAACAGAAGTATACATCTCGGTCTGATAACATAAATCTCTCTTCTGGACGTGAAATGGTTCTGTTAAAAGCTGAAAATGCACTCAGAAATGAGAACTTAACTGATGCGATGACTTATATCAACCAGCTTCGGACGAGCGTTGCCAGCGACAACACCGGAGAAGCCCTTGATGAGAGAACAGCCGACACCATTGAAGATGGCTGGACCGCTTTGAAAGAGGAAAGAAAAATTGAGTTGTGGTTGGAAGGGCGTTATATGTGGGATCTGCGCCGATGGATTGCCGATAACACGCCTGGTGAACAGGTAGATATGAGCGAACGTATTCGGCTTTGTTTTCCCATTCCAAACAGTGAAGCAGATACAAACCCAAATTTCGGAAGAGATCACCAAGATCCCATAAATCCAATTTATGCTGGTGATTAATAAATTGTATACCGTTTAAAATACTTAAATAAAAAGACGGCTGCTTTGAGAATGCCGCCGTCTTTTTCTAATCGTGTTCCTCCTGGAGGGCTAAACTCTATAAATGGTTATAACTTTTTAATCAAATTCAGATGCGCATGTAAGTAAAAAGTTAGAATGTTTGGAATGTTCAGACAAATCTTAAAAAAAGACGTTGAGTTCATTGTTATCGGGTGGAAAAAAATGATTTGAAGTTGTAAAGTGAGGCTAAAGATTCAAAAAGATAATCGGAACTCAGACACTTCTTTCTAAGATGCAATATTTCTTTTTGGGATTAAAGGATCATTTTGTTCCGTTTGGTGTTGTCACTTTTTTCTCTTATTAACTGGTATTAAACTATATACTTAATCAATCATTTATTATGAAAACAGTTACGGGTTTTATTGCATTGTTATTTTTTTCAATGTTCATTTTTTCTTCGTGTGTAGAATCTTCCAATCAGGAAACCACTCAGGAGTTGTCTGAGTACGACCAATTTTGGCAGATGCTTGCCCATCATTGTGGAAACGCATACGGTGGTGAAATTACAAGTAAACCGGAAGGTGCTGAACTTTTTGATGGGCGTGAATATCTTGTAGTTCACTTCCGGGAATGTGATGATGAAGAGGAGATGAGACTCCCCTTTCACGCTCAAAACCTTGACGATACCTGGGACAGATCTAGAACTTGGGTTTTATATCATCACGGCGAGATACTTGAACTACGTCACGATCACAGGAATCCCGATGGTACTGAGGAAGAGAGTACTTGGTATGGTGCGTTTAGCGGGGATGTTGTAAGTGCAAATCAGACAGAATTCATCCGTGAGCGTAGCCCTGAAAGCGATGCTCCGGAATCAGGATGGCGAATTGAGATTGAGCCAGATGAAAGATACACATATGGTACCATTCGAGATGGTGAATGGAGTTGGAGACTCGATTTTGATTTGACTGAATCGGTCAATACACCACCTGCCCCCTGGGGATTTGAAGAAGAGTAATAACTCAGGTTTAATTGTTATTATAGAAGTAAACGCCTGATTTGCACGGACACTTCGTAAATGTTCTGCTTATTAAATTTAGTAACGACATACGTAACTAGTAAACCATCAGTGGCAGTGAATTACGACACACTTGAAATAATTAAAGTAAGCTCTCAATATGAATCTTTCTTTCCCGGAGAGAAAAAGAGAGTCCCTTATTTATATATAAAATCATGTAAACAAGTAAGTATTTCATCTTATGCGAATAATAATATCTTCCTCCGTATTGACCATAATTTCTTTATTGTTAATTATAGCCTGCTCGCCCATCCACGAAGCATTGGTGTCACCTGAAACGGACGTGCATGAAACCCGAGAGGCTCTCAACGCCAATTATTGGGTATATGTTGGTGCTGAATCGGAGGATTTAATTCATCGTATTCGACTTGGTCCGGATGGCGCGGAAGTGGAACGCACAACTCCTGTAGGGGAGATATTTAACAAAATTGAAGGGCCTCATGGGTTGTCAATCAGTCCAGATGGCGAATATCTGTACATGAGCACAGGACATGGTTTCCCAGATGGGAAACTTTGGAAAATACGACTAGGAGAAGAAGCGGATGAAGTAATTGAGGATCCAATAGGTCTGGGTAAGTTTCCGGCAACCGTAGATGTAACTCCAGATGGCCGCTACGCATTTATTGTGAATTTCAATCTACATGGTGAAATGGTGCCATCCACAGTATCAGTAGTTGATCTTTCGGAATTTGAAGAGGTTAGACAAACCGAAGTCGGTGTCATGCCTCACGGAAGCCGTATCTCACCTGATGGCGAGTATCACTATTCCGGAATGATGATGGATGATCATTTGATCGAGCTTAGCACCGAAACCTTTCAGGTTAATCGCCGCTTTAATGTCGCAGTGGGTGAAGAGGGGCCAATAGACAAAGAACATTATGATGTTCACGAAGATCATGAAGGTATGGAAAGATCAGCGCCGCACATGAGCCACGATCCAAGTTGCTCACCTACTTGGGCTCAACCCTCGGCTACCGGCGAACATATCTATGTGGCATGCAACGCCGAAGGTCATGTGCTTGAAATCTCTTTTGATACTTGGGAGCACACCCGAACATTTGAAACCGGTCAGGGTCCCTATAACATTGATGTAAGCCCTGACAACAGTATTCTTGTCGTCACATTGAAACAGGGTGATGGTGTGGAATTCATTGATCGTGAGTCGGGTGAAACTCTTGCTCGGCTGGAGTCTAGTACCACAGTAACACATGGTGCAGTAGTTTCACCCGATAGCCGGTATGCGTTCATTTCCGTGGAAGGTGTAGGTGGTGAACCCGGCAAAGTGGATATATATGATCTGGAATCTTTCGAACTGATTGACTCCGTGGAAACCGGTAAACAAGCCAGCGGCATTGACTTCTGGAAAATGGAACCAGTCAATTAACAATCTGTTTTAAACACCTCAGTCTATTATTAATCGCAAAATAAACCAATCCGATATGAAAAATCATTCACCCCGCTATTTCCCTTTCCTCAACAGTTTCCGGCAGGGAGCAATGACTTTCAATTTGATACTTCTACTAATTCTCTCCGGTCTGCCCACGGCCTTTGCGGCTGAAGACACCGAAGATAAGCACAATGGTGAAGGTGTGGTAACCCATGTGGAGGTCAAGGCTGCTCACGGCACCATGTACAAAGGTACTGTATTGGATCACTATGCTGATGTATTCAGGACTAATGACATTATAGATTTTGATGCGAAGGTCACTTGGTCTACCTCTGACTCTGATATCGCCACTGTCGACCGTTTTGGTAATGTGAAGGCTCGCAGTAACGGTGATGTTACGGTTTTTGCTGAAGCAGAAGGTGTTCGGGGCTCTATTGAATATACAATTAGTAAACTACCAGCTGATGGTATTGAAATAATTGCACCGACCGATGAGGCTAGAACTGGTGATGTGCTGAATTTTGACGTACGCCTAGTTGACAATCAGGGCAGCAGTATAGAAAATCTGGATGCTTCGGTGAGCTGGAGCGCACGGTACACTCCAGCCCCCAAAGAGGACCACAGCTATCGCCAAAATGAAGCTGTTGGCACCCATACAGGTGCCTCCGCCTTGATCGATGATAAGGGGCGGTTTGTAGGAGAGAAAAAAGGCCAATATACTATTGTGGCCAACGTCGGTGATCTTAGCGATCAGGTTACGGTAAAACTAGAGGCCCGAAACATGATTCATGAAGTTACTAAACTTGGGCAGGGGCGCGTTAATGATAAGCATACATCCGACTTCTGGGTATATGAAGGTAAGGATGGTAGAAATTATGCTATCACAGGCACCTGGGGCGCAGCAGGTTATGCCTATTTCTGGGATGTCAATGATTCTGAAGATATCGTAAAAATTGACTCGATTCAAGTCGACGCCCGTACCATTAATGATGTAAAAGTTTCTCCTGATTCTCGTTACGCTGTATTGTCCCGCGAAGGCGCATCGGATCGCAGAAACGGGGTTATTATTGTAAACCTTGAGGATCCGCAGAATCCGAAAATCGCCTCCACTTATGATGAGGGGCTCACGGGGGGTGTACATAATGTCTTTCCTACAAATGATCATCTTTTTGCGCTTTCCGCAGGTGAGAAATTTGTGATTTTGGATGTAACGGATATAGAAAATCCAAAATACGTTAGTGAATATAGCTATCACGAAGAGGACGCGCGAATACATGATGTGCACGTAAAAGATGGCATTGCATATGCTTCACAATGGCAATATGGTACGGTAATTGTTGATGTGGGCAATGGTCGATGGGGTGGCACAATTGAAGAGCCTGAGTTTGTGACTAATATCGAAGCTCCGGGTGGACGTATTCATGCCACATTTCCCTATTATTCGGAAAGTGCAGACCGTTTTTACTTGTTCCAAGGGGATGAGGTGCTACAACGCCGGCAAAGGTCACTTGGTGCCGGAGGTTCGCGAACTCTCCATGTCCAACCCTTTGACCTCGAAACTGGTGAGGGAGGCCGACCGTCGCACAGTGATGGTTATATACACATAGTAGATTGGACTGATTTTGAGGATCCAGAAACCGTAGCCCGTTATCATGTGCCTGAATACGGCACCCATAATATGTGGGTAAAAAATGATGTACTGTATCAGGCCTATTATGAAGGTGGTGCTCGCATGGTTGATGTTTCAGGTAAATTGAAGGGGAACCTGGCGACTCAGGGCCGGGAAATGGCGGTATTTAAATCGTTTGATCCTGACGGATATATTAAGAATGCACCCATGGTGTGGACAGTCTATCCATTTGACGATAAGATTTGGTTTTCGGACTGGAACAGTGGACTATGGGTATTAGAAAAAAAACCTCTGGACTAATAGCGGTTATATATAGTGTAGCAGGTACTTCCCAAAAAAGTGTGTCTGTAGAGTAGAATAAAAAAGTCTTCTTGTGTAGGTTTGGCAGCGTCCAAACCAACCAAAACCAAAAACACAAGAAGA
>SL_7KL_010_BRINEDRAFT_10001692_pt1 | contig 10458 bp, 9 predicted proteins | sample SodLak_010_BRINE_FD_10663 | JGI IMG/M metagenome (IMG submission 10663)
AATCACGACTTTTTTGGCTCTAAAAATCGTAGGAATCGCCTTTTCTACAAACATCTGGGAAGCCTCATCAAAGATAACCAGNTCAAACATTGCATAATTCAAAGGAATGATTTCTGAAATGACTTCAGGAGTCATCATCCAAACTTTCACGTTTGAGAATAATTCAAGTTGAAATTCTGAGATAAACTTAGAAACACTTCGTTTTCTGCTAGATTCGATGCGTTGTTTAATATCCATAATACGTTTAGAATTAGAAAAATTGAGCGCATCTTCATAAAGCTTCATTGAAAAGCTTTCTTGAGACAGGGTTTGTTTTTCACTGATTAAATGATGCAGTTTTTCCATATGACGTTTATAGTTATTAATATCATAGACTTTATCTTGATTGTTCGCTTCAAATGATTCAATGTACCCTGTATAAACAGAAGCAATAATGTCGTGATGATAAGCATCAATGTCATTGAACTGGGTAAAAGGCGCTTCATACATTAATAAATTAATATACGTTAATTCATCACTTGTCAAATTTCTTAGTTGATAATTTGCTCTTTCAAAACTATGATATTTATCTTTGATTAAACGATAAAATGTATCATCTTGAACCAGAAGTTTGATGAACGTTTTGATATGTTTTTGTTTTTTGAAGAAAAAAGGAATCATCGATGCGTGGGTTTTAATGTAGTGTCTCAATTTCATTTTTCTTCTTAACGGCAAGCTACTTTTATACGTTTCTTTAAATTCATCGAGTGTTTTATAAAATTTGGTGCGTTTTATTTTTTCACTTCTCGTTAAGGAAATGTTCATGTGATGGATGATTGGATAATGTTCTAAAGCCGCTTTAAATGTTAAAATAGCACGCAATTTTTTCCGTTCCTTAAATTTTTCTTCAAGTTCACCAAGCATTTTAAAAGAAAGCGGTTGAAACGCATTTTTAAAGATTTCATAAATGGTAAGCGGCATCAATGTTTCATTGATTTGGCGAGATTGTAAGTACCGCTCATAAATTTTATATAATGGAACGTCGACGGTTTCACTCTTGTAAAACGTTTGATATAAATCTCTAAGTTTATCTAACGTATTTTCTATTTTAGCGTTCAATGTTTCTGGGTCGTTATTTTTACTTCTCGTGGGAGCTGGGGGATCAATTAATCCATTTAATTGTCCGTAAAAGGCCGTTTTATCATGCGCATCATCCATAAACAAAGCAAATCTTGATGCATAATTCAAGCGGGTTTTGATGACATCAAGGGCGACTTTTTTCTCAGAAACTACTAACACATTTTCACCCTTATTCACTTGATTGGCGATCAAAGAAGTAATGGTTTGACTTTTCCCTGTTCCTGGTGGTCCCCAAATGGCTAGTTTGTCATGAAAATCTACTAAATTTAAGACTTTTTCTTGAGAATAGTTTAAATCATTAATATACGTTAAGGAGGATTCTTTAGGGGAGATATCTTTAGAAATATCAAAGTCAATCTGTTTGGAATAGTCATAGGGTTTATAAGGATCATCAAGGAGGCCTTCTAAAAGATCATTATACGTTTTATTATTTAATATGGCGGTAATATCTTCTTGAACTTTAGAAGAGTATATTTTAAACCGCCCTAAAACAATATGGTGTTTGAGTTCTAGTTTTCCTTTTCTCATCCATTTAAAATCGGCTTTAACGGTGTTTTCGTATGGTTCAAAATTTCCATGAAATTTTTGATACGAAATTTTTATATGATTTTTCTCATAAAACGGCAATAATACTTTTTCTACCGCTAAGAAATTTAATGTGTCACTTTCAGGTTCATCTTTAATGGTATCAAAGTGATTAAATTTATTATTCGCAAGCAATAAATCGCGGTTAATAACCACATCTTTTTCTTTGTTAAAAGATAAGTAAAAATCATATCCTTTTCTTTCTAAAATCACTGGGAAAAACATTAAAGGCGCTTTGACCTCAAAGCCTTCACCTTGTAACCTTCCTTTTACAAAAGGATAGGCGATATGCAAATTATACGCCCCGTCTTCTTTGGCTTGACGGTTCACTTCTCTATATAGTAACGTTAAATTTCTATAAAAAGTGTCTTCTTCTTTACCAAAAGACCCTTTTTCTTTATTCGTTAATTTCAAAGGACTTTTAGAATGACTTTTCATGAAAGTTATTAATGATTGGTCTAAGCTGGATTCATAAAGATCAAGCCCATATTTTTTAGAAAGTTTCGAACTATATAGGTTTCTATTTCTTCTAGAAATATTTGTTAGACGGTCTTTATAATCTGAAAGCACTCGTTTGGATTGTTTAGAAAGCGATACTTGGTTAATCGTCGCATTTTTATGTTCATAAATAACACGCAAAAAATCTTCAGCATAACGCGAGACAAATACATCACCAATCCCTTGAATTGCTTTAAAAGCACTTTTCTTAAGGGGTTTTCTTTTGGCGATTTCTTTTAACGCTTCGTCTGAACAAATTTTTGGCATTCTTCCATCTTTTTTATCTCTTTGTTTAAGCGTATCTCTTAGTTGAGATAATTCTTCTAATAGTGGATCTTTTTTTAGTGGCATGATTACACTTCCTGTTCTTTTGTTCACTACTCATTATATAGTGTATCATATCACTGGAATGTTAAGTACATAAAAAAGGTTTCAGTCGTTGACTGAAACCTTTGAATTTAGGCATTAAAAATGTCTTTTAAAATATTTACCGCCCAATCTAAGTCAGCTTTCTCAATGACTAAAGGCGGCGCTAAGCGAATGGTGTGAACATGAGTTTCTTTTGCTAAAATCCCTTTTTCTTTCATCGCTTCAGTAAATTGTCTTGCGCCACCTGCTTCATCTTTAAGCTCAATGGCAATGAATAATCCTTTTCCTCTTACTTCTTTAAAGAGTGGAGAGTTAATATCTTTTATGGCGTTTAAAAAATATTCTCCCAATTCTTTTGAACGTTCTGGCAATTTTTCGTCAAGCAATACATCTAAAGCAGCTTCACCCGCTACACAAGCAAGTGGGTTACCACCAAAGGTAGACCCATGAGACCCTGGGGTAATCACTTCCATAATCTCTTTCGTAGTGATTGCGGCGGATACAGGAATAACGCCACCACTTAATGCTTTACCAACCAGTAAAATGTCTGGTTTAATGCCTTCATGTTCATAGCAGAATGTTTTACCTGTTCTTCCAAATCCAGTTTGAATCTCATCTAAAATCAGTAAGATATCGTGCTTATCACAAATTTCTCTTACTTTTTTTAAGTAGCCTTTACTTGGAATAATAACCCCAGCTTCGCCTTGAATAGGTTCGACTAAAAATGCAATGGTATTTTTGTTAATTTGTGCTTCTAAAGCGTCTACATCATCGAAAGGAACATGTTTAAATCCCGGTGTATAAGGGCCATAGCCTTTTGTGGCGTTTTCGTCGTTTGAAAAACTTACAATTGTTGTTGTGCGGCCATGAAAATTTTTATAAGCGGTAATAATTTCAGCTTTATTGGCTTCTATGTTCTTCTTAGCATAACTATATCTTCTAGCGATTTTAATTCCGGTTTCAACCGCTTCTGCCCCTGTATTCATCGGAAGCGCCATGTCAAATCCGCTGACTTCACAAAGCTTTTTTAAAAATCTTCCTAATCGATCATTATAAAATGCACGTGAGGTTAACGTTAAAGTATCGAGTTGGTTTTTCACTGCGTCAACAATTTTGGGATGTAAATGTCCATGATTCACGGCACTATAAGCCGAAAGACAATCTAGATATTTATTGCCCTCAGGATCCCAAACCCAAGCCCCTTTTGCTTTTTCAATCACAACAGGAATTGGCTTATAATTTTTTGCTCCGTACTGTGCTTCTAACTGCATACATTCTTTAGATGATAACATGATCACACTCCTAATTTATTAGTTTTAATGATGGTTAAGTAAGCGCATACATTTATATAATAGGGTATTGAATGTCATTTGTAAAGTTGATATATTAATTAAGTAAAATTTCTTTATTATTTAAAATTTATTATAATGTAAAAGTTTATAGGTTATACCGGTTTAAATAGTAATATTTATATGTTAATATGCACACAGAAACAAAAATTTTTAAGGAGTTTTACTTATGGTAAAAAAATGGATTTTAATCATTCCACTAGCACTTTTATTTGTAGGAACACTCGCTGCATGTGGATCTGATGATGAGCAAACAGTTGTAGCAACCGTAAATGGAGAAGAAATTTACGAGAATGAATGGCAACAAACTGTTGACCAAATGACGATGCAATATACACAAATGGGTATGGACTTAGAAAGTGAAGAAGGTCAACAAATGTTAGAAATGATTGAAGAACAAGCACTTGATTCTCTCATTCAGCAAACCGCTGTGGTTCAATACGCTGTTGAAGAAGGTGTCTCGGTAAGCGACGATGAGATTCAAGAAGAAATAGACGCAATGATTGAACAACACGGTGGAGAAGATGAATTCGAAAGTGTCTTAGAACAAAATGATCACACGATGGATTCATTCAGAGACTTTTTGTATGATGAATTAACTATCGAAGCTTATTTAGATGAATATTTAGATGAAGTTGAGGTAAGTGAAGAAGAAATTAATGAATATTATGAAGGGTATGCTGAACAATTTGAAGATGAAGATGAAGAGCCTGAAGATTTAGAAGACATTGAAGATGAAATCATTAATCAGATTCAACAAGAAGCACAGCAAGAACAAATTCAAACATTAATCGAAACCGCAATGGAAGATGCAGAGGTTGAACGTAAAATTTAAGCACTTAAAAAACACTTGAAAATTTCAAGTGTTTTTTTATGAACGTATTAGCTTCTTAAATGCACTATAAACTACTGGTGGATAAAACGCTATATAGATAAGTATAATAACAATAATTCTATACCAAAAAGGGATGTATAAGTTGCTGTATACGTTTAAAAAAAGTGTCCCAAAAGATAAAACTAAAATCATATATTGAAATCCATGGCGCCTTGGTTTTAATAGAATCGAGATTATAGGAATGCTTAGAAAAATTATTTGAGCGTTATCCCAAACACCAAATTCTAAGCCAGCCATTAAATATAAAAGGGCTGCTAAAAATGGTAGAGTATTTCTAGTTCTTTGACGCAATGAGCCAATCATCAAAAAACGACTCATTGGAATCAATAAAAAAATTAAAACACTACTATAATAATACTGATTGGTCAATAAAATAAGCGATAGACAAACAATGATCGGTGGAACAATGAAAAAGAGAATTAACCGATACTTATTTTTAATCATAATTTTATTTAGCATTTAAGATTCAATCTTTAAAACTTTATACGGTTTTTTAAGGGTATACCCTAAACTTTCAGCCAATTTAACGCTACCTAAATGTGCCGCATCCCAATAAGGAACTTTATTTGCTTGCAAGCATTCCTTTACAAAATAAGCCCCTAACACTTTAGCAATCCCTTGTCTTCTATAATCTTGATGGGTAATGATTTCTATATCAAATCCTTCATTAAACCTTGAATAACTTGACACACCCCCAATTATTTTACCCTCTTTATACGCAACATAGCCTAATCCATTGGTTAAATAATCATTTTTATCCTTGAAGTTTTTTACAAAGTCTTCGCCCCACTTACTTTCTAGCAGTTGATCATAAAATGCGCCATTAATCGGTAAAATTTCAAAGTTTCTAGGCGCTTCAATAATACTTGTTAAATCTGCAACGTTTATAGATTGATGATCCATCGCATACCGTGTTTTATCACTTACTGTTGATGGGTGATATGTTTTTATGAGTGTTTTGAAGGCTTCATGGCAATGCACTTCTATGTTTGATGGCAGCTGTTTTACCAATTCTTTTGAAGAAGGGATTGTTGCATCACCAACTACATAATAAGTCCAACCAACATGCCCATAAGCGAGTTTTGGGGTGTTTAAATCATCACAAAATATTTCACCGTGATACCCATGAATTAATGCATCTAAAGTTGGGTCATACGTTAAGTCAGAAAAAAGTGGCCAAAGATTTCCCATATCTTTTACACTTGCTTTTTTAAACATGTTTCCACCTGCTTTCATTACTATGTTATAAGAGTTTTCTTTGTTTTACAACCTCACAAAAAAAGAAGTCTAAAATTTAGACTTCTCAACCTAACATATTATGCTTTAATTTTTGTTCCTGAGGTTCCTTTAATTGCTTCTTTTGCTTTACTTAGTGAGGCAATCACACTTCTTTTATTTGGATTATTTTCAACAAAACGAATGGCAGCTTCTACTTTTGGAAGCATGCTTCCGGGTGCGAAATGTCCTTCTTTGATATACGCTTTTGCCTCAGCCACAGTCATTTCATCTAAAGCTTTTTGATTGGGTTTATTAAAATTCACCATGACACGGTCAACCGCTGTTAAAATAAATAAGTAATCTGCGTTTAATTGTTCTGCAATTTTAGCCGAAGCAAAATCTTTATCAATAACAGCCGCAACACCTTCATATCCATACGCTTTTTTCACAACAGGAATGCCACCACCCCCTACAGTAATCACTACATTTCCATTATCAACCAAAGTTTTAACGACATTTTTCTCAACAACATCCAAAGGTTTTGGACTTGCAACAACTCTTCTATAGCCTCTGCCGGAATCTTCAACCATTTGATAGCCTTTTTCTTTTTCTAAAACCTTGCTCTCTTCTTCTTCATAAAAGGGACCAATCGGTTTTGTAGGATTATTAAACGCTTCATCAAACGCATCAACTTCAACTTGTGTAATCACGGTTGAAACGTCTTTTTTTACCCCTTCTTTATTCAATGCTTCTTGTAATGCATTTTGCAAGTGAAATCCTATATACCCTTGACTCATCGCCCCACATTCAGGAAATGGCATAGTCGGGAGACTACTATTTGTTGAAGCCGCTTCAAAGGCATTATTGATCATCCCAACTTGCGGACCATTCCCGTGTGCAATAATTATTTCATGGCCTTCTTTAATTAATTCAACCAAAGGCAATGCAGTCTCTTTAACCAATTTTCTTTGTTCAAGCGGACTGTTTCCTAACGCATTTCCACCAAGTGCAATCACAATTCTCATATTCATCCTCCAAATTAATGTTATTCTCCACGTAATTAATCATATCATAGAACAATGTTTCAAAAGAGTATTTTTAACGAAACCTGTACCTTGTTGTATAAGATATCCTTATAATGGCAATACTTAAGGCTACAAAGTAAAATGGCGCTGTATAATACATGGTATTTCCAAAAAGTGCTGAAACGTTATAGCCTACAACGATAGAAAAGAGTAAAACGTTCATTAAATCATGGGTCCCTTTATCTAAAACAAATTTCCATGCATAGCTAATAAGAACCCCCACATAAAGCGCAACGCCTATAATCCCTAGCGTAGCATAATACTGAATAAATTCATTATGTGCTCGGTCATTATTCACTCCATCTTGTGCATATAATGTTCCTAAATTATCTGGTCCATACCCTGTTAAAATATTCATATTCCCATAAGATACCCCTAATGTCCAAAGGCGCCACCTTCCACTACCTGCACGATAAGAATCTTCATCACCACTAACAATACTACTTACATCTTCACTCACCCTAGAAGCCTCGCCTGAGAGATAAGCGACTTCAAAGCTTTGATACAAAGACGCAATCATAAAGACACTCACGATTGCGATGAGTTTTCTAATCATAGTTCGATGTTTAAGTATAATAAAGACACTTAAAATAATTAGTCCGCCCAATACCCCAAGATAAGGGCCCAAGGAACGATTTATAATAATTGTTAAGGTATTAAGTATAAATCCAATAAGTATAATAACACTCAACCAATCAAAGCGCTTTTGAGATAGTAAAAACGCTGGTCCAACCAATAAAGCAATCGTTAGGTAATATCCATAATGATTTGCATTATGAAAAATAGATGTCCTTTGTCTTAAGGTAAACCATTGATTAAATAATTCTAGATCTAAAATACTAAACACTGCTAAAAATAGTGATCCTATTAAAAACACACTCACAATAATCTTGAAATGTTTCATCAATTTTATATGACTAGAAGCACCCACAAACCCAAAATATGCTCCCCACATAATAAGTCCTTCTTGTCGATATGACGTTCCAAAAAATGATAATCTAATATTTTGTGAAAACAAAGTCGCAACGATAATCCAAACAAAGAACCCTACAAGAAATATAAAAGGCATGCATGTTTTAAAACCATGTTTCCATTTCAATGAGTGTTGATCCATTTCAACGATTTTTTTCATAAAAATGATAAGACTTAAAATAAGAGATAAATAACCTATTTGAAGTAAATATGTAGACCAATATCCACCTAGCATTAATGTATCAGGCCCAAACCCTAAAGCATTCAAATCAGTAAAAACAAGACTCATTAAAAGTCTTAAAATAGGCGAAAAAGCCAATAACAAAATAAGCATAAACGCACACTTTTCTAAGAATTCATTAGGCATAGCATTTAAAAGGTCTTTTAATGTCTTATATTCATTGATTTTTTGTCTGAAAGCTTTGATTTTTTGTATCATGAAAAACTCCTTATTGGGAATCTTTAAACGAAGTCGGCGCAATATTAGGTCGATTTAAAATAATATTAAAACTGGTTTTAAAAGAAAATTTCTTTCTATTTTTATACCGTACCATTCCATTTGCTTTTCTTTCAAATAAATCCTTATTATTGCTTAAACAAAAACGTTCATATAACAAACTAGATTTATGGACTAACCGGTAGTTATACCATTTTTCAAATAACTCTAAAATTGGATAATTAATCGAGGTAACACTGATTTGGTGCGTTTGGACATCTGGATGATTCACAAACATAAAAAACTTATTGGCAAAAATCTTATCAATCAGTGCCATCGAAACGAGCTTTCTATCGATCAAATAATTTAGAATCATAAAAAACATTAAATAATTCCCCATAGCCATACAATCATCTTTACGAATACGTTTTTCCATATTTTCATCTCTTGCTGCTTTTAATAGCTTATAACTTGTTTTAATTTCGCTATCTTTATGAAATGAATCATTTAAAGAATAAATAAACTCAGCCCGTTTAATTTTATGGTCACTTCTCAATTGATACAAAATCGCTAAAAACCCAAAGACTGCAGAAAAAATGGTGACACGATTTTGAACTTCTTGTGAAGAAAACTGTGCCATTAATATCACTAAAAGCACAATCGCAACAATGATAAATAAATTAAAAACAACACTTCTTTTACGCATGGCATTCTCCTTTAATAAACTTAATTGTTACATCAAGTATAGCATTTTTTCATTATTTTAGTTAGGGCTAAAAATACATTAAATATAAGCTTAATTAAATGGTGATTGACATTGTAAGTTTATCCATTTATATGTATAATATTNAAGAAGAAGGGAAGAATACATCTTTTGTCTCCGAGGGGGATCACAATGTTTAATGAAAGAAATATTAAATTATTTGTATACATCATGACGACTATTTTTTTAATGACTATGGTTTATCAAGCGTATCAAAATATTTTATTGCTTTATAGATATCATCAAATAAACGCAATAACCATAACTTATTATGGAGTCATAGGGTTAATTATTCTTTTGACTGCTTTCATGATGTTTATCGCATTTAAACCATCCATGAAAAAATTTCGATTAATGATTATACCTATATCGCTTATCGTTGGCTTACAATGGGTTTTTGTATTAATGTCAGGTTCAAGTATTTTTTATATTTCATTAGGGGGATCAACATTTTACCTGCTTTACTACTTATATATTGTCTTCATCAAAAAGTTTTCCCATCCTGTGTCTAATTTTAGGTTTAACGCAACATCGTTTGCGATGCCTGCAGTGTTCATTGTGAATACAGAATATCAAGGAAACTTTAATAATATCTATTTTATGCCTGCAGAATACTTTGGATACATGGCATTATTCTTTGCTTATGCTGCAATCATTGGCGCATCATATAATTATTTTNCAATGCCAAAANAAGTTCCNCATNAGAAAAAAGATNTTTANGATGAAATCTTATATAAAAGAAAAAANACGATGCATTAAGTAAAAAACAACTAAAAAGGTAAAGCAATTCAACACTGCTTTACCTTTTTATTAGCGTATGATTAAGTAAATAAGAAAAATGACAATCCCACCAAATAAGAAAATAGAAAGTAATAAAAACCATAGAGGAACAGCTGGCGCACCTCTTCTATACTTATAAGAAGTTCTATACATATGATTTCTATGATAGTGATAATCTTTTTCAGTCGAGCGATGTTGATTTGAAATTTTATTTCTCATACTCTCACCTTCCTTATAAGGCAAATTATATCATTTTAATCTTATTTATAAAACTTAGATCTTTCACAATTGTTCAGTAGGTTCATTTTATCAATAGATTTCATCGTGATATAATATTAAAGAGGTGATAAATTTGGAAAATTTTAATTTCTATAGTCCCACAGAATTTG
>SL_7KL_010_BRINEDRAFT_10001693_pt1 | contig 10457 bp, 9 predicted proteins | sample SodLak_010_BRINE_FD_10663 | JGI IMG/M metagenome (IMG submission 10663)
GTTCGGTGGCAGCCACCCCCTGGGACACCATGAACAGCAGGCCCGCAACGACCGTGCCTGCGAAAGCGCGCATGGAAGAACCCATGTTGAATCCCCTGTTGGTTGTGCCGACCTTGCGGCGAATGCTCGTCATCATTTTCTTCCCCCCCAACCGCTAGTCGGTCAGCGCCACCGAGTTTTCACGTTCCACGTGACCGCCGAAGGCATCCGGCACGATCTCGACCAGCCGGATCTGGGTCGGCGTGATCTCGATGATCTCCCCGTGGTTCTGGCCCATATAGTTGCCCGCAGTGACGCGCTGAACCCCTCGATCCGGGGTCCGGACCAGGGCGTAGCGCACACCATGCTGCTCCAGCGACCCGACCATCCGCAGCGAATCCAGCGGAAAGCCCTCGAGGAACTCGCGCGGGCGGTCAGGATCAATCTCGGCGTCTCCTGGCTGCCCCTCGGCCGCGGCGAGCTCCGGCTGGGCGATCACCGACGAGTCGAAAGGCGACCGGGTATGCCCCGGATAGAGATAGGGCTCGTGCGGCTCCAGGGTGGGGATCGGCTCGATCCCGCTCCCCGGGCGCTCCTTGACCTCGGCGATGTACTGCTCGAGGTCACGGTTGTCCTGAGTACAGCCCGACAGCAGGATCCCGCCCGTCAGGACCATGGCCAGTCCCGGCCATACCGCTCGCATGGAAGAATGCCTCATCAGTTCTCCTCCAGGTAGCGATAGGTGCGGGCGACCGCATCCATCAGCAGGTCGTTGTCGGAAGCGCCCGGACGGATATGCATGTTGTGCATGGTGACCACGCGCGGCAGGGCCGAGACACCGCTGACGAACTCCGCGAGATCCTCGTAATCGCCCCTGACGCGCAGACGGATCGGGACCTCGGCGTAGAAGTCGCGCCGGTTCTCGCCACGCGGCTCGAACAGCTCGATCTCGAGACCCGCCTGCAACCCTGTCTGCGAGACATCGACCAGCAGGCTGGGGATCTCGGCGCTGCTGGGCAACAACTCGAGCAGCGAGGCGAACATGCGCTCCATCTCCTCCAGCTGGTCCTCGTAGGCCTGGAGGTTGGCAGCCCGCTGCTGCTTGTCCTCGAACTCGTCGCGCAGCTGCAGTTCGCGGCTCTCCGCGCGCTCGAGCTCTGTCCGCTGATCGCCGATGAAGAGGTAATAGGACAGGCCGAGGATGGCCAGGACGATCACGACCAGGATCAGGCCCTTCACGCCCCAGGAGGCTTCCCCGATGTTGTTGAAGTCGACCTGCTTGAGTTCATTGAGATCCATCAGGAATCCCCCTCTTCGGCATCCGGCCGGGTCTGCGTGGCATCCAGACGGAAGTCACGCACCTGGAGGCGACCCTCCTCGCGGGTCTCGATAATCTGCAGGTTGGAGCTACCCAGCCAGGGCGACCCATCGATCCGGCGCATCAGCGCGGAGATCCGGGTGTTGGACTCGGAGCGCCCGACCAGGCGCACATTCTCGCCTTCCTGGCGGACCTCGTTGAGGTAGGTACCATCGGGCAGGGTCTCGACCAGCTGATCGAAGAGATGCACGGCCTCGGGCCGCTGCGCCTGCAGGGTCTGGATGACTTCCATTCGGGCGATAAGGGCCTCGCGCTGTTCGTCGAGATCGCGAATCCGGGCGATCTGACGATCCAGTTCGCGGATCTCGCTTTCCAGCATCTGGTTGCGCGACTGCTGGTGGTCGATCAACGCGCCGATAAAACTGTAGCCAACGAAGGCAAGCAGGACGCCGACCACCGCGGCGCCACCAACCGCGGCGAAGAACTGCTTGCGCCGCTGTTCGCGTGCCTTCTCGCGCCAGGGAAGGAGGTTGATATAAATCATGACGCATACCCCCGCACGGCCAGGCCACAGGCCGTCATCAGCGCCGGGGCATCATTGGCAAAACGTTCCTGGTTGACCCTTTTGGCCAACGCCATCCCGCGGAACGGGTTCGCGATCGATACCGGCGTGCCGGCGGCCTCCTCGAGCAGTTCGTCCACGCCCGGGATGGCCGCACAGCCGCCCCCCAGGAGGATGTGATCGATGGTGTCCTGCGGGCGGGTCACGTAGAAGTACTGCAGCAGCCGCTGGATCTGGTCGACCATGGTCTGCTTGAAGGGCTCGAGGATGGAGCTTGCGTAGTCGGTCGGCAGGTCGCCACTCATCTTGGCGGAGCCGGCCTCCTGATAGTTCATGCTGTAGCGCCGCATGATTTCCTCGGTGAGCATGCGGCCGCCGAAATTCTGCTCGCGGGTGTACACCACGCCCTCGTCCTGACTGACGACATACACGGCGGTCACCGAAGAGCCGACATCTACGACCGCCACGATCGGCTTGCTCTCGCGGTCGGGGACCTGCTCCATCAGGCGCTCGGCGGTATGCTCGATCGCGTATGCCTCGACGTCGATCAGCTCGGGGGTCAACTTGGCCGCCTCGGCAATGGCCACGCGCGAGTCCACGTTCTCGCGGCGCGAAGCGACCACCAGGACATCGACCATCTCGGGGTTTTTCTCGTTCTTGCCGAGGACCTGGAAATCCAGGTTGACCTCTTCAAGCGTGTAGGGGATGTACTGATCCGCCTCCACGAAGACCTGGCCCTCGAGCTCCGCATCGCCCAGCGCGGCCGACATCTGGATGGTCTTGGTGATCACGGCGGAGGACGGCACAGCCATCGCGCAGTGCTTGAGGCGGGTGCCGGAGCGCTTGACCGCCCGGGCGAGGGCATTACCCACGGCCTCGGTGTCCTGACAGACCTTGTCGACCATCACCCCATCGGGCAGCGGTTCGACCGCGAAGGCCTCCACCCGAAAGCCCTTACCCTGTCGCGTCAGCTCCAGCACCTTGACGGCTGCCGAGCTGATATCCACGCCCAGGACCCCTTGTTTGGATTTTCCGAGACTCAGCACACATCCCCCTGTATACCCCGACGAAAGTAACTGGTAGCGTTACAATCACGTATGCTAGCTGGTTCACAATATACACCGCGACTTCAGGGTTGCAAGTCGCTTTGAAAGCGACTTCTCATCTTGGCCTCACTTTTTTTGCTGTCATGAATCCGCTCCTTAAGATTATTACGGCGCTGTTGGCCTTGATGCTGGCAGCCGGAATCGGCCTGTCCATCGCGGCGGCCGCTCTCTATGTTTACTACGCGCCGAGCCTCCCGGAGGCCGACGCCGTGCGCGATGTGCGTCTGCAGACTCCACTGCAGGTCCGCAGTGCGGATGGCCGCCTTATGGGTGAGTTCGCGGAAGAACGACGCATTCCCGTGCCGATTGACGCGATCCCGCAGCAAGTTCGCGATGCCTTTATTGCAGCGGAAGACGAGCGCTTCTATGACCATCCGGGTGTGGATGTCATGGGTCTTGCCCGCGCCGGACTGAATGTGATCTCCACCGGCGGCGAGCGCAGCCAGGGCGGCAGCACCATCACCATGCAGCTCGCGCGCAATATCTTCCTGACGCGCGAGCGGACCTACGAACGCAAGCTGCGCGAGATCTTCCTGGCCATCCGCCTGGAACAGGAACTCGAGAAGGATGAAATCCTCGAGCTATATTTGAACAAGATCTATCTGGGACAGCGCGCCTACGGGATCGAGGCCGCCTCGCGGGTATATTTCGGCCGCTCGCTGGATGCGCTGGAACTGGACGAGATTGCCACGCTCGCCGCCCTGCCCAAGGCGCCATCGACCACCAACCCGGTAAGCAACCCGCAACGGGCCGAGATCCGTCGCAACTACGTACTGCGGCGGATGCTGGAGACCGGGGTGATCGACGAGGATGCCTATGCCTCCGCCATCGAACGCCCGGTGCTGTCCGAACGCCACACCACAGCCACCGAGATTGATGCCCACTGGGTCGCCGAAATGGCGCGCCAGATGGTCGTGAACCTGTGGGGTGACGACGCCTACCGTCGCGGCCTGCAGGTGCACACGACGATCGACTCCCGCCAGCAGGAAGCGGCCAACCAGGCGCTGCGCGAAGGATTGCTGGAATATGACGAGCGTCACGGTTTTCGCGGTCCCGAAATGCGGCTTCCCGACAATACCCTGGAGGACGCCGAGGCACGCGAGCGCGCGCTGATGGCCATTGGGGTGCACGGAAGGCTGCTGTTCCCGGCCGTCGTCCTGGGGCAGGGCGAAGCCGGGGTACTGCGCGTCGACGGCGGCCGCATTGGCGAACTGGAAGTCCTGCCGGAAGACCGCGAATGGGCCGGATCCCCGGCGCTTGAACGCGGCGACGTGATCCGTATACGTCCCTATACCGACGGCCGCTGGCGCCTGGCGCAAAAGCCGGAAGTCACCGGCGCCGTGATCGCCCAGGCCCCTCAGGACGGCGCCATCCTGGCACTGGCCGGCGGGTTCGACTTCTTTGAAAACCGCTACGACCGCACGACCCAGGCACAACGCCAGCCCGGATCCGCGTTCAAGCCGCTGGTCTATGCCCTGGCCCTGCGCGAGGGCCACCGGCCCGAAGGGACCGTGATCGACGCGCCGATGGTCTTCAACGACCCCGCCCTGGGGGCCGAATGGCGCCCGCAGAACTACTCGCGGCGCTTCCACGGCGAGACCACCCTGCGCGAGGCACTCGCGAATTCCCGCAACCTGGCCTCCATTCGCCTGCTCGACCGCCTGGGCACCGGAAACGTGCACCAGGAACTGACGCGCTTCGGTCTGGACCTCGAAAGGCAGCCGAACAATCTGTCCATGGTCCTGGGTACCGGCTCCCTCACCCCGCTGCAGCTGAACAATGCCTATGGCGTGTTCGCCAGCGGCGGCCGCCTGAACAGCCCCTGGATCATCGCCCGCATCGAGACGGCGGACGGCGAGACCCTGTACGAGGCACCGACCGAACGCGCCTGCCCGGCGCCCTGCACAAACCCGAAGGGACAGGATCTGCCGCTGGTCGCCAGCAGTGGCCCGTTGCAGTACACCGATCCGGTACCGGTCCTGGATCCCGGTGTCGCCTGGCAGATGAGCGACATGCTGCGCAGCGTCATCACATCCGGAACCGGACGGCGGGCCATGGAACTGGGCCGGTCCGACCTGGCCGGCAAGACCGGCACCACCAATGACTACCGCGATGCCTGGTTCGCCGGGTTCAACGCGGAGCTGGTCGCAACTGCCTGGATCGGCTTCGACGACAACCGCGAGCTGGGCCCGCGCGAAAGTGGCGGGCGCGCGGCCCTGCCAATCTGGACTCGCCTCATGGGCAGCGTGCTGGGCGACCAGCCGGAACGGCCGGTGGAGCGCCCCAACGACCTAGTGCGGGTCGCCATCCTGCCGAACGGCCAGCGGGCCCCCAGCGACGACGCCCCGGGCGCGCGCAACCAGTGGCTGCTACCCCACCAGATCCCGGAACGCGGACACGTCATTCCGGGGAACGGCGAGAACGGCAGCAGCGGGAACCAGCAACCCGAACTGGTCTTTTAAATGGCCAGCCCCTCGCGCGCGCGCCAGGAGCTGGCCCAGGAAGCCGCTCGCATCATGCTCGACGACGGCATCCGGGACTTCGGCCTGGCCAAGCGGAAAGCCGCGGAACACCTGGGCGTGGACGCCCGACACGACATGCCCGGCAACCTGGAGATCCAGGACGCCGCCATCGAACGCAGCCGGCTGTTTGCCAGCCCCGCCAGCCGCGCCGCCTACCGCAGCCGCCTGGAAGCGGCGCTGGTCGTGATGGAACGCCTGGAGCACCTGGAACCGCGGCTGGTCGGCCCGCTCCTTCAAGGGCTAGTGGAATCGCAACCGCTGCTCAACCTGCATGCCTTCGCCGAGACAGTGGAAGAGGTCATCCTGGAGATGGGGGATCGGGGGATTCACTGCGAGACCGGCGAGCGCCGTTACCGCAGCCGGCAGGGGCGCGAACAGCGCATCCCCTTCCTCGCCTTCCGCGGACCGGACGACACCGATGTTGAGCTCACGGTCTTCCCGCTGGACGGCCTGCGCCAGGCGCCACCGTCGCCGGTGGACGGCCGCCCGATGCAACGCGCAACCCGCGCGGACGTAGAGAGGATGCTGGCGGAGGCCGGCGCCGAAGAGGCGGCGGCCACGACGGAATAGCAACCGGGCCGTACGCTCGCGCCGGGCGGACTAGCGTCGGTAGTTGGTGACGGTGTCCACCATCGCGGCGACCCGCTCCGGATCGATCCCCGGATGAATGCCGTGGCCAAGATTGAAGACATGACCCGGTCGCGGTCGAAACCATCCAGCACCCGCTGGGTCTCTTCGCGGACTACCGCCTCGGGTGCGTACAGCACCGACGGATCGAGGTTGCCCTGCAGCGCAACGCGATCGCCGACCCGCCGGCTGGCCTCGGCGATCTCGATGGTCCAGTCCAGCCCCAGGGCATCCGCCCCGGTATCCGCCATCATTTCCAGCCAGGCGCCGCCACCCTTGGTGAACAGCGTCACCGGGACGCGGCGGCCATCGTTTTCACGGATCAGCCCGTCGACGATGCGCTGCATGTAGGCCAGCGAGAACTCGCGATAGGCCCGCGGAGTAAGCGAACCACCCCAGGTGTCGAAGATCATCACCGACTGGGCGCCGGCGCGGATCTGCGCGTTCAGATAATCGGTCACCGCGGTGGCGACCTTTTGCAGCAGGGCGTGCATCGCCTGCGGCTCGCCGTACATCAGACGCTTGGTCTCGGCGAAGTCGCGCGAGCCCTGGCCCTCGACCATGTAGGTCGCCAGGGTCCATGGGCTGCCGGCAAAACCAATCAGCGGGACCTGGCCGTCCAGCTCGCGGCGGATCAGGCGCACCGCGTCCATCACGTAGCGTAGCTCCTGCTCCGGGTCCGGCACCGGCAGGTTCTCGATCGCCTCCAGCGTACGCACCGGCTCGCGGAAACGTGGGCCCTCGCCCGTCTCGAAATACAGACCCAGCCCCATCGCGTCGGGGATGGTGAGGATGTCGGAGAACAGGATCGCCGCATCGAGAGGAAACCGGCGCAGTGGCTGCATGGTGACTTCGCAGGCCAGCTCCGGGTTCTGGCACAGGCTCATGAAGCTGCCGGCCTGGGCGCGGGTCTCGCGATACTCCGGCAGGTAGCGCCCGGCCTGGCGCATGATCCAGATCGGCGGACGCTCCACCGGTTCGCGCAGCTGGGCTCGCAGCAGGAGGTCGTTCTTCAGGTTCTGGGACATCGAAAGGCTCAAACGCCGAGGTATTCAAGGATGCCTTCGGCGGCCTCGCGGCCCTCGAAGACGGCGGTGACCACCAGATCGGAGCCGCGCACCATGTCGCCGCCGGCAAAGACCTTCGGATTGCCGGTCTGGAAGGCATGCTCGCCCGCGGTCTGCACGCGGCCGCCCTCGTCGATGCCGATCTTGTAGTCGGCAAACCAGTCGGAGGGAGACGGACGGAAGCCAAAGGCGATCAGCACCCGGTCGGCCGGGATTACGTGTTCGGAGCCGGGGACCGGCTCGGGACGGCGGCGGCCCCGTTCGTCCGGGGCGCCCATCTGGGTACGCACGACCTTCACGCCCTCGACCTTGCCGTCGCCGACGATCTCCACCGGCTGCACGTTGAACTCGAAATGCACACCCTCTTCGCGCGCATGCACCACTTCCTTGCGCGAACCGGGCATGTTGTCTTCGTCGCGGCGGTAGGCGCAGGTCACCGATGCCGCGCCCTGGCGGATCGAGGTGCGGTTGCAGTCCATCGCGGTGTCGCCGCCACCCAGCACGACCACCCGCTGGTCGGCCATGTCGATGAACTCGTGGCCTTCTTCCTGCGGCCAGTTCATCACCTGGCGGATATTGGAGATCAAAAACGGCAGGGCGGGATAAACGCCCGGCAGGTCCTCGCCGGGGAAGCCGCCCTGCATCGCGGTGTAGGTGCCCATGCCGAGGAACACGGCGTCGTATTCCTCCAGCAGGGCGTCCATCGCGATGTCGCGGCCGATCTCGATATTCAGGCGAAACTCGACGCCCATGCCCTCGAGGATCTCGCGGCGGGTGCGGATCACGTGCTTTTCCAGCTTGAACGGCGGGATGCCGAAGGTCAGCAGACCGCCAATCTCCGGATAGCGGTCATACACCACCGCCTGCACGCCATTGCGCGCCAGGATGTCCGCGCAGCCCAATCCCGCGGGCCCGGCGCCGATCACCGCGACACGCTTGCCGGTCGGGGTGACATCCGACAGATCCGGGCGCCAGCCGGCCTTCAGGGCCTCGTCGGTGATGTACTTCTCGACCGAGCCGATGGTGACCGCGCCGAAGCCGTCGTTCAGGGTGCAGGCCCCCTCGCACAGACGATCCTGCGGGCATACGCGGCCACAGACTTCGGGCAACGAGTTGGTCTTGTGCGAGAGCTCGGCGGCCGCGAACAGATTGCCTTCCTCCACCAGCTTCAACCAGTTGGGGATGAAGTTGTGGACCGGGCACTTCCATTCGCAATAGGGATTGCCACAGGCCAGGCAACGGCCGGCCTGTTGACCGGCCGTGGCGGGATCGAACTGACCAATGATCTCGCCGAATTCGTGGATCCGGATCTCGGCGGGGGTCTTCTGGGGGTCCTGGCGCGGGAGGTCCAGGAACTGCATCGGATTGGAAGCCATGGAACACTCGCTCCGACGAAATCGGGATAGGGGCCGCGATGGGCCCGGGGAGTTCGGCCGGGATCCGGCCCGTAGTCAGCCCTGCAGGGCGGCGCGGACCTTCTGGCTCACCTGGCCCATGTCCGCACGCCCGAAGACCCGGGGTTTCAGCACCCCCATGACGCGGCCCATGTCACCCGGGGCACTGGCTCCGGTCTCGGCAATCGCCTCGCTCACCAACTGGTCCAGCGCGGACGCGTCCAGCGGCTCGGGCATGTATTCCTCGATAATGACGACCTCGGCGGCCTCGCGCTCGGCGAGGTCTTCGCGACCGCCCTTCTGATACTGATCGATGGAATCACGCCGCTGCTTGAGCATGCGATTGAGGATCGCCAGCACGGTGTCGTCGTCGGCCTCGCGCCGCTCGTCCACCTCGAACTGCGATACCTCGGCCTGAATCATGCGCAATGCAGCCAGGCGGTCCTTGGCCCGGGCCCGCATGGCCTGCTTGACGTCATCCTGCAACCGGGCCTTGAGCGACATCTTTGGGTCCTCGGGTCCGGGCAGCCACCCGGACGGGGTTCAGTACAAACGCACCCGACGAGTCATGTCGCGGGAATTCTTCTTCAGCTGACGCTTCACGGCGGCCGCGGCCTTGCGCTTGCGCTCGGTGGTCGGCTTCTCGTAGTACTCACGGCGGCGGACTTCCGCGACCACGCCGGCTTTCTCGCAGGTGCGCTTGAAACGGCGCAGGGCGACCTCGAAGGGCTCGTTCTCACGAATTCGTACGTGCGGCATACAATCTCCGAAACGGATGCAGGATCATCTCGATCAAAAATAACAAAACCGGCCGCCAAACACTCCGGGCGACCATGCAGAACTCCCTATGGTAATCCAACCGGCGCCAATTGCAAAAGTCCGTGAAGCGATCCGCACCATGCGGAATGCCCGGCTTACGCCGCCGTCGGCCCGCACGCTATGATGACGGGCATGAAAAGTCTCAACGTAGAACTGGGCGAACGCGGCTACCCGATCCACATCGGGCCGGGCATGCTGGGCGAACCGGAGCGGCTCCGGCCGTCACTGCACGGCCGGCGCATCGCCGTGGTGACCAACACCACGGTCGGGCCGCTGTATGGCGACGCCCTGCGCCGGAACCTCGCCGCCTGCGACATCAGCAGCGACCCGCTATGGATCGAACTGCCCGACGGCGAACAGCACAAGACCCTCGCGACGGTAGAGACCATCCTGTCCCGGCTGCTGGAGGCGCGCCTGGATCGCGGCAGCCGCATCGTCGCCCTGGGCGGCGGGGTGGTCGGGGATATCGCCGGGTTTGCCGCCGCGATCTACCAGCGCGGTATCGACTTCGTTCAGGTCCCAACCACCCTGCTCGCCCAGGTCGACTCCTCGGTTGGCGGCAAGACCGGTGTCAATCACCCGCTGGGCAAGAACATGATCGGCGCCTTTCATCAACCCCGCGCCGTCGTCATCGACACCGACACGCTGAAGACGCTGCCCCAGCGCGAGCTACAGGCGGGCCTGGCCGAGGTGATCAAGTACGGCCTGATCCGCGACGCCGAATTCTTCGCCTGGCTGGAGGAGCACATCGACGCCCTGCGCGCACTGGAACCCGAACCGCTGGCCTACGCCATCCGTCGCTCCTGCGCCTGCAAGGCCGAGATCGTCGCCGCCGACGAGCGCGAGGGCGGCATTCGCGCCCTGCTGAACCTGGGCCACACCTTCGGCCACGCGATCGAGGCCGGCATGGGCTACGGCGCCTGGCTGCATGGCGAGGCCGTGGGCACCGGCATGGCAATGGCCGCACGCATGTCCGAACGCATGGGCTGGCTGGATACCGCTGGTCGTGAACGCGCCGAGGCCCTGATCCAGCGCGCCGGCCTGGCCCTGGAACCGCCGGAGG
>SL_7KL_010_BRINEDRAFT_10001694_pt1 | contig 10456 bp, 8 predicted proteins | sample SodLak_010_BRINE_FD_10663 | JGI IMG/M metagenome (IMG submission 10663)
CTGTGCCCATTTTGTGCCCCAAATGTGCCCAAGACGTTCATGCAGCACCGCCGAATATAGTCAGCTAGAGGGGACTTTTTGAGCACCACCTCACGGTTCAGGATGACCGTGATCAGACCCACCGGAGCTCGCACGGCCTTGGTTCAAAAACCGACGACTAAGATGGATAGTGATATCTCTCAGGCCGCGCGTCAGACCAAGACAAAATACCCAGCGGATGTGACCCTCATTGCAGAAAGCACGTCCATAACCCCGGTGAATGATAGTTAGTCACGAATATAATATTGGTCAACTAATTATCGGACGGCTAGTTACCCCTGAATTTTTTGAATAATTCCGCAAGGCCACCCAGCAATCTCACTACAACCGGCCATGAGGCGGCGTGATGCCTAGGTAGTTCCAGTTTCTTGTCGGTACTCTTCTGGTCAGCATTGCCGAGCCGTTCATTGCCTGCCCTCATGATATTGCTAACCTCACCTTGGTTGTGTTTGTATCAAATATGTCACCGATAGGTACCGAAGGGTTCTCAATCCAACCCCAGCAGAAAGGTTTGTGCGTGGGCGAGAACGCTTAAAGGAATGCGATGCGCGGAAGATCAGGGATACTGCGGTGTTCAAGAGGACGCGGCTATGAAAGAGATCTACCTAACGGGCCTGCGGATCGACACGCACGAGACTTCGTTACGTTGAGCATGCCGCGGTGGCATCAGAACTCAGCGTCATCAGGTGAGAATCCTTGAGATATTCGAATCCGCCAGATGCCGCTGCACTCATGACCACTGCGCGGAGCTTCGGAAGCTACGACTTGGCCGCTGCCCTCGCGGACCTTATTGACAACAGCATCACTGCGGACGCTTCCGATGTGACCATCCTGTTCGAGCCGGGCGAGTCCGACGTGACCGTCCGGATTCGCGACAACGGAGTCGGCATGACCCGCGAGACCCTTATCGCGGCAATGCGCCCGGCAAGCACCAACCCTGACAGCGCCCGTGACCCGGCGGACCTGGGGCGCTTCGGCTGGGGTCTAAAGTCCGCGTCACTGTCCCAGGCGCGTGTGCTGACAGTCGTCACGTGGCGCGACGGTGCAATCAATGCCGCGCGGTGGGACATCGATGATATCGACGGCTGGGCCATGGAGGTTATGTCCGGCGAGGAAGCATCAGGCCTGCTGAACTGCCCCTCCGAAACTACCAGCGGGACCGAGGTGATCTGGACTCGAACGGATCGCTTGATGGCGGAGCAGGACATCGGGGTCGATGAGGGCTTGACCCATTCGATCGCCCAAGCCAATGCGCGCCTATCCCTCACGTTTCACCGCTATCTGGCTGGAGAAGGCAGAGCCCGACTGACGATATCGGTGAATGGGAGCAGCCTGAAACCTCGCGATCCTTTTCTTGCATCGCACAACGCCACACAAACCCTTGATGCAGAGGCGATCCATATCCGTGCCGGCCAGCGAATCTCAATCAAGCCTTATATCTTGCCACATTTCTCGAAACTCACGACCGAACAACAACGCGAACTCGGCGGATCGGAGGGGATGGTCCGGAATCAAGGGTTCTACGTGTACCGGAATCGGCGTCTGATCATTCACGGCACTTGGTTCCAGCTAGTACCCCATGGCGAGCTCTCGCAGTTGACTCGTGTAAGGGTGGACCTACCAAACGCCCTAGACGCGGAGTGGCGGATCACCGTTGACAAATCCGGCGCGCAGTTGCCGCCGGCATTGCGCAAGCGACTTCGTGAAGTCGTGAGCAAATTCAGCCTTCGCTCCAGCTCCGCCCATCGGAAGAAGGGCGTCACCATCGATAGCAGCAACAGGACTGCGGTCTGGAGGCGTGTCGCCCGCCATGGCCGAATAAGCTATCTGATCAACCGAGAGCATCCACTGGTCGAGCGGCTCTTGGGTTCTTCAGCGGCTCCGGAGGAGGCTGAGGTCGTGCTATCCATGATCGAACAGTACCTCCCGTCAGAGCGTCTCGTTGCTGACGCTGGGAGCAATGAATACCACCTAGCACAGGGCGCAACCGATCCGAGCGAACTCGACCGCCTGCTCTCGCAATGTGCGGTCAACTACCTGCACGCAGCCAACGGCAACCCTGATCTCGCTGGTTTTCTCGCCTTCATCCGAAACATCGAGCCATTCGCGAGCCAATGGACATACACGGAAAGCTATGTCCGAAAGCACTACGCAGTGTGGTGGGGAGACGACAATGGAGTTTGAAGTCGCGCTTGCCGCAGTCCGCGTCGAGATCGATCGGCGCCTGGATGGCCAGTTGGTCGTCCCGCCGGGTTTCCTTGACGAGCACCTTTGCGAGCATTCCCAAGTCAGGTCGTTACTCGATGACAAGACCCGAATTCGGCTGGTTCGTCACCTCGAGACCATTTACGGCACACAGCAAGGTACCGGACACATCCTTAGAGGCGACTTCAAGGAGTGGTACCCGGCTCGAAAGCCCGACCTCGATTTCTACTACTGGCGAAGGCTCCAGCTTTACTGGATGCGATTCTCAAACCTGCCTGTCAGAAGTATCCGGTCTCAGGACGCCGTGACTGACGAGATTCTCGGTTTGCTGGGGGACCCCCGTGACGAATCGGACTGGCGACGACGTGGACTGGTCATGGGCCATGTCCAGTCAGGCAAGACCACAAACTATTCCGCGCTCATAACAAAGGCAGCGGATGCCGGTTACCGGATCATCATTGTGCTCGCCGGGCTCACGAATTCCCTGCGATTCCAGACCCAGCAGCGGTTGGACGAGACGTTCGTTGGCCGTCCTTCCGTCGAGGATTCGACCGTCAACCGCCTTTATCCCGTCGCCACTGTTCTGCGTGGCGTCGAGGGCGAAAACCAGGTGATCCGCCAGCCCTACTGCGGAACGACCCAGCGCTCAGACTTCAACAGCGGCGCGATTGGCACGGCAGGAGCAGTCGAGGGAACCTTTCAGGATCCCATCCTGTTCGTCACGAAGAAGCACGAGAAGGTGCTGGAGCGACTTGCGGACTGGCTCGGAGGACTGCGGCACGGAATGCCCCTCGAGGGACCGATGCTGTTGATTGACGACGAGGCCGACAACGCCTCGATCAATACGGCAAAAGACCCCGAGCAGATCACGCGGATCAATGAGCGAATTCGGAATCTTCTGGCATGTTGTCGCCGGACATCCTACGTCGGATACACGGCAACTCCATTTGCCAACATCTTTATCGATCCCGATACCGACGATGCAATGCTCAATGAAGATCTGTTCCCGAGGCACTTCATAAAGTCCCTAGATCCGCCGGACAGTTACATTGGTGCGAAGGATCTGTTCGTTTCGTCCGGCCGGCTTCACGACGCCTGCATACGAGAGATCCCGCAGGACTACCACGATCTTCTGCCGTTGAAGCACAAGTCAGGGCATGAAGTGACCGAGTTGCCACCAAGCTTGATCGGTGCCGTAAGGGAGTACATGCTCACGCGTGCCATCCGCTGGCTCGACGACGCCGGACATCACAACTCGGCGATGCTCATAAACGTCAGCCGCTTCAACAACATTCAGCAGCAGATCCATGACGAAGTTTACNNACTGCTCGTAGCCACACGAGAAGCTATCGATGCGTGGGCAAGGAGCCCTTCGTGGGAACGATCCGAACTACTTCGTGACCTTAAGGCAACTTGGGACGAGGAGTATGCGAATACAACACGCTGGTCCTGGGATGATGTTCGATTGGTTCTTGCCAAGGCGACGGCCTCGATAGAGCCCAGGCTCGTAAACATGCGCGGTGGCGGAATCGACTACACAAAAGCGCCAGATTCCGGTCTGCACATTATCGCGATCGGGGGCTTGGCACTGTCCCGCGGACTCACTCTCCAGGGCCTGACCGTCTCCTATGTGCTGCGTAACGTCGGCGCCGCCGACACCCTCTTGCAGATGGGCCGATGGTTCGGATACCGCCCCGGCTTCGAATCGCTCTGTCGCATTCATGCTACCGGCGACATGATTGCCGATTTCGAGGCCATCAGCGACGCCGTGGAGGAGCTGCGTGACGACTTGGTCCGGATGGAGAAAATCGAAAAGACTCCCAACGATTTCGGCCTGAAGGTGAGGCAGAGCCCAACAGGTATAGCGATCACCGCCAAGAACAAGATGTTGTCCGCCAGTCCTCATCCGGTATCGATCGATCTGTCCTGCAAGCATCTTCAGGGATTCGAGGCATTCAACGACGCCGAGTGCTTCCGGAATAACTACAAAGCCGCGGGAGAATTCGTGGACGGCGTAGAGTCCGATCCGGCCTGCAGGCATGCCGACGAGGACGGCGCCGTGGTCTGGACGGGAGTTCCTGCACGCAGGGTATTGGAATTGCTCCGCGGCTTCCGCTCACCGAAACTGGAGTTTGTCGTTATCGACGGTGAGCATAGTCTTGTGCTCGACTACATCGAGGATCGTGCCGATGATGAGCTTGCGATCTGGGATGTGGCGATGCCTTACAAGAATTCCAGATTCATTGGTGGTTCGAAGTTGCCGTTGCCCTTCATAGAGGGTTCAGACCGGTACTGCAGGCAGCGATTCAACGGAAAACCGGGTTCAATGGGCTCCGGAATCGTGAAATTCACCGAGAAAAACGTGGTCGCGGAACCAGCACCCTGGGACCTTATCTACGGAGAGGATCCCGAACGCTTGGAAAAGGTCGCTGATAGAGTCCGTGATCAGGCTCCCGAAGGTGAAAAACCCAGCAAAGAACGCGCCTACCTGATGGCACGGAATCGACCCCTCCTCGTTTTGCACGCCGTAGAATACCGACTCGACCCGGGACGATCCGGGGACACTCTGCTTGACCTTCCAGAAGGCATGCCAGCCGTGACGCTGAGCCTCGCCTTTCCGGCAACCGAGGTCGCACCTACCCCACGCGTTTACGCAGCATCGGTACGTTTCCGCGAATTGCTCAAAGCCGCGAACGAAGAGGCCGATGGCGAAGGAGACGACGAGGTGATCGATGCCGATGACTGACTTTACGGCGAAATGGGAGAAAATCGACCACCGCGGATTCGATGCAGGGCGATTCCGCGTACTCCCTGACCATCCGCTCGACCTCTTCGTCGCTTATTCGCCCGATGGCAACAGGCAGTTCATGTTCCAACTGCCCAACGGTGNTGAAAGTAACCCAGCCACGCCACAATTGGAGAACATTGCCACGGATGTGCAAGAGGTCGATGGCNATCCGACGCTTGTCCTTACGCTGCAGGACAGGGATCTGAGCGACCTGTTCTCAGTGATCTGCATCGACCTGGCAGGNGCTTCGGAGNCAACCGGAAACGCGGAGTCCGCCGCATCCATCTTCATGACTAGGCTGGATCGCTGGTCNGACCTGCTGCGCCGCNGCCGGGGTGGCGGTATGTCTCTGCAGGAACGTCTGGGCCTTCTNGGCGAACTTATGCTGATCAAGACGATTCTCGACAAGGGTAGAACGGGGCCCGGGCAACTGATGCGCGGATGGCGCGGTCCGGATGGCGACGCGACCGACATCGCCATCAATGGACTGCGTTTCGAAGTCAAGGCGCAGCTCGCGACGGCTGCTCCTCGCTTGCGCATCTCCTCCCTTGATCAACTCGATGCGCCCGAAGACAACCTTGTAGTGGTCTGGCACCGATTTTCTCGGGCCGACGCAGGCCCATCGCTCGGAGCACTAGTCCATGCAATCGGGTGCGAATTAGCGTCGTCTCACCGTGACCAGCTCGAGTTCCAACGCAAGCTGCTGCTGTCGGGGTTCGACCCTGGCGCGGACTATGTCGACGAGACTTTCAGTCTCGACAGACGCACAGCATTTCGGGTCAGCGAGGGCTTCCCGCGCTTGGTCCGTGGACAAGTGCCCGAAGGCATCACCGAAGCCCGATACGAAATCGCCTGTAGCCAGTTGACCGACTACGAGATTCATCCCGAGGATTTCGAGGAGATGATCGATGGCTGATCTCGACGTCGAATATGCCGAATTGATGAGCGAGATCCNGGTCGCGAGTCTTGCAAAAGAGGAGCTTCCNATAACGGCATTCTTCGATATTTTCTCCACGCTTGCCGCCGAAAACGGCGACTCTCCGGACCTAGAGTACTACCCGGTATTAAAAGAAGGTTCCAGAGGCTACCGGATAGACGGAGCATCCTTCGATGAACTGGAGGGTGACGCGGGCGACCTTCATCTCGCCGTATGTATCTTCCGCCAAGAAGACGGTGTTCCCTTACTCAACGCGAAGGATATCGACGCTGCCGTCGACGGCGTCGAACGCTACTTCCGCTTGATCGCGAGTCACGACTTCATCGAGAGCCTCGAGGAATCGAGCCCCGCCTTCGAGGCCGCGATGCACATTCGCCCATACCTGTGGAAGATCCGGCGGATTCGCGTCCTTGTGCTGACGAACGGCCACCTGCGGACCCGTCGCAGCGCCTTCGAGACCCGAAAGGTCGGAGACGTGGATCTGGCAATCAACGTGCTTGACTTGGATCGCTATGCACGGATCGCTGCCGAGGGGGCCGAACCCGTCGAGTTCGACTTCCGCGAAACGGCCAACAGCCCGATCCCGTGCCTGCCTGCATCCACCGGAACCGAGGACTGCACCAGCTACCTGTTTGCGATCCCCGGACCGACTTTGGCTGCGATCTTTGCTGCATTTGGGAATCGGCTTCTCGAGCAGAACGTCCGGACATTCCTCCAAGCCCGGACCAACGTGAACAAGGGAATCCTCCGCACGATCGAGCAGGAGCCCGGAATGTTCTTCGCCTATAACAATGGCATCACCGCGACGGCATCGGCGGTGGAAACGACAGCGCTTTCGTCTGACGGTCTCGCGATCACTCGGGTCAAGGATTTCCAGATCGTGAACGGCGGGCAGACCACTGCATCGCTGCTGTATGCCCGCGACGCTCTAAAACTGGAGCTCTCCAAAGTCTATATCCAGGTCAAACTATCCGTCGTCGAACCAGAACTCATCGCGGAGACGGTCCCCCGAATCTCCGAATACGCCAATACGCAAAACAAAGTCTCGTTGTCAGATCTTGCCTCGAACAGCCCGACTCAAGTCCGTATTGAGCGTCTGTCAAAGGAAGTGAAAGTTCCGGTCAGAGCAGGCGAACTAGCGCAAACATGCTGGTTCTACGAACGGGCCCGCGGTCAGTACAAGAACCTCTTCGCTTACAAGTCCCGGGCAGACCGCAAGGCGCTTGAAATCCGCTACCCGAAGACGCAACTGGTCACCAAAACGGAACTNGCCAAGTACGACCTCTCATTCGAGGGTCGCCCGTACCACGTCAGCGAGGGCGCCCAGAAATGTTTTAATCGTTATGTCACATCGGTGCTCGCGCCGCAGGGCGATGTGACTGCCCTGAACGCAATCTGGTTCCAACGGGCAATGGCGAAAGCACTGCTGTTCCGAGAGTTAGACTCGGCAGTCTCGCGTTCCCAGTGGTACAAAGCCGACCGCGGCTACAAGGCCCAGATCGTTACCTACGCTATCGCGGCAAGCGCCCAGCGGTTCCGCATGGCCGGCCACCAAATCGATCTGGACGCAATCTGGAACGAGCAGGCCGTTCCGCCAGGACTTCTTGCATGGATGCTGGAGGAGGCGCAGCGGATCGCAGACATCCTTAAGAATCCGCCGGACGGTGTCCGGAACATCACGGAGTTCGCGAAGAAGGAATTCTGCTGGAGTACTTACGTCAAGCCGAACCTCGATTCGGCCCCCGATGGAGTCCTGCAATACGGCGTCACGCTGACTCAGTATGCCGACGAGGAAAGAGTGGCCAACAAGGATGAGCGCAAGAATCGCGAGCTCGACCTCGACATCGCGCTCGTCGGCCTAATGCCGCAGATTCCCGAGATACAGTCCGCCGCCGAGGCTGAGGGGCTGGCCTCGCCAAAAAACATGCGCGCGCTGACCAAACTTGCGGCCGGAAACCTAAACCTCACGGCTGGAGAGCGGAACGCCCTCAAGCTGCTTCTGGAGCGTCTCGAGATCGACTTGGAGAAACCTAGGTGACGGGCTCCCTGATCGCCTCGGCCAGCGCATTGAGACAACGCACCTCGCGGGTTTCGCATTCCCAGATCACCAGTGGAATCCACTCCATGGCGAGCAACTGCTCAGAGACTTTGCGATCGCGCGCCACGTTAGCCTCGAACTTTGCCCGCCAGAACTCCGGGCGGGTTGCCGGCTTCGTGGCGTACGTGCATCCTGGATGTCGATGCCAGAAGCAGCCATGGACGAAGATCACAGTCCGGAACCTTGGTAGCACGAGATCAGGGCGACCTGGGAGACCCGATACATGCAACCGGTACCTGAACCCCTGTGCATGCAGGTACCGGCGCACGCGGAGTTCCGGTTTCGTGTCAGCCGATCCAATCGCCGCCATCATCCGCGAACGGGTCCGTGCATCGACGACGTCCACCATCAATTGCTGGTCTTTTTTGGAATCCTGAACATTGGTGAGATTATCGAATAATGCGATCCCGGTCGTCGACATCTTCGCCGGGCCGGGAGGCCTCGGAGAAGGCTTTTCCGGGGATCCGGACGGCCCGTTCCGTCTCGTGGTCTCCGCCGAGATGGAGAAATCCGCGCACGCAACGCTGCTGATGCGAGCCTACTTCCGTGCCTTGCCCGATCATGAGGCGCGTCTGCGGTACTACTACCCGCTCGTAAGCCGCGTGCGGAGGCAGCTTACCGAACAGGATCTCCCTAACAACGCGATCGCCCATGAGGCATTCCGCCGAGCGGTGGACGAGGCGCTGAACCTCGAACTCGGCAAGCCTGAGGATGACGCGGCGCTTAGAACACGGGTCCGGGAGGCGGCACGAGCAGACGATCGTTGGGTACTAATCGGCGGACCACCTTGTCAGGCCTATTCCATTGCCGGTCGTGTCCGGAACCGTGGAAACGCGAACTACGTGTTCGAGCAGGACGGGCGCAGTCACCTATATAGGCACTACCTCGGGCTGATTCGGGATTTCGGACCTGCTGTGTTTGTGATGGAGAACGTCAAGGGCATGCTTTCGGCCCGGATGAACGGCCAAGGAATGTTCCAGAGAATCGTCGACGACCTCCACGACATCCGGCATGCAGGCAACGGTTATCATCTGTATTCGGCTGTTCATGGACGAGCTGACCAAGAGACGGATCCTGAAAGCTTCATTGTCCGTTGCGAGCAGCATGGCGTGCCACAGGCCCGCCATCGCGTGATCATCATAGGCGTCCGGGAAGACATCGCGCGGACGCAGGAACCCGGAACCCTCGCGATAACCCCCCACCCGCGGCTAGATGCGGCGCAGGTGGGCCTGCCAGCGCTCAGGAGCACGATCAGCCGTGCCCCCGCACTCCAGCGGACAGGGGCTTGGGTCACCGAGGTCCGCGCACAGTACCGGTATGCGGAACGGGCTTGCCGAAGTCAAGGACTGACCGAAGTCGCGAATTTTCTGAAGGACCTGCGCACTCCAGCACTGGAGCTCGACTGGCAGAAGTCCGCGGAGCACTGGTCGATCGAGCGCTACGAACTGCTCGAAGCCGCGATCGCGGGTGGCCTACCGAGGCAGCTCGCCGGTTGGCTGATCGACCCCGACATGCCGATCGTAACTAACCATGAAGCCCGGGGACACATGCAGTCTGACCTTGGACGCTATGCATTCGCCGCAGCATTCAGGCAGGTGCATCACCGATCACCGGTAAGTAGGGACTACCCAGCAACGCTGGCCCCTGCGCACCACAACTGGAAAAGCGGCGCGTTTGCCGATCGTTTTTTTGTGCAGCCACCCGAAGGTCCTTCCTCTACAATCACCAGTCACATCGCAAAGGACGGTCACCACTTTATTCATTGGGATCCGGCGCAGTGCCGATCCTTCACAGTACGGGAGGCAGCCAGGGTGCAGACGTTCCCGGACAACTACATTTTCCTCGGGAATCGGACTGAGCAATTCACTCAGGTTGGGAATGCTGTGCCGCCATTGGTGGCTTCACATATTGCGGATGCGATGGCGCTTTTGTTTCAGTCCAACAAAGCTCTTCGAAATACCGAAAACGTTGTCCCCGCCGGAATATCCCCCTAAAAAGTGTTCCTTGCTCCGCATGCGGCCGCATACCCGCCCCCTATCCTTGATCGGTTCAACGTAATGGCTCAAGCATAAAACCGTCCGCCCCAATGTCGAACCCGATTCAGCGTGAGGACCCGTCACTCCTTTTGGAGCTAGTTTTGGCCCTGCATAAAGCTCCATTCCTCGTCGCCTCACTGAGCTAGCTGCAGCTTACCGTCAACCCATATGTGGGTAATAACCTCCCCGTCTGCCAGTACTTCCACAGGCGGTGTCCACATCCGCTCACTGGGTGTGTCCATCGCCTGATCAATGGGTTCTACCCCATAGCTGCGGACACATCTGAAAAGCTTCATCATGGGAAGCAGGAGGTGTCCGATGGGACAGAAGAGACGACGGTTCAGTCGAGAGTT
>SL_7KL_010_BRINEDRAFT_10001696_pt1 | contig 10454 bp, 4 predicted proteins | sample SodLak_010_BRINE_FD_10663 | JGI IMG/M metagenome (IMG submission 10663)
GGAAGCAGTTTGATTCCAGAACCAACTCCTTCGACATAAAACTCTCTGTCAGAAAACTCATCTGGTGTCACAAGGCCACGAAATTGAACTTTTAATCCATTAGTAAATTTGACACCATTGGGGCTTGTGTAAGTTTCTCTTCCCAAAATGTCATTGATATTTAATATACCACGCTCTTCCTGTTCAACCAAAAGAATTCTACCAAAGAGATTTGGATTGTTTTGGTCCTGATAAAACAGAGTGTCTTTTATCGCAGACAATAGTGGAATTTGTTTTATTCTATCCTGTGAGTCACGATAAAAACTCACGTTAGCGTTTGAGTTTCCTCTGTCTATTTGAAATTTATTCAGCCTGGGGATTTCCTGTACNCTGGATAAGGAGATATATTCCCTACCATCAGTTGCCTCAACCAAGTTGATTCTCCACACACTCCGCTTTTCAGAGGCAGTTGCGATAGGCGTGGTTTCGTCCCATAGCTCAGTATCAAAATTGGCGTCATCAAAAAATGTCTTTCTTCTCCACGAAACACTATCCAGCGGTTGATCAATTACCACCGTTCTGCTATCAAGGTCTGTTACGCCGTCGATGCCGCCAAATTTAGAAATAAATTCATCGAGATATTGTTTATCAATTTGATCAAATTCGATGCTTGTGAATAGATCAACTTTTCCTATTGACTCCAAATTGTAAAAAAATCTTTGTGCATTTCTTTCTGGAACATTGAATCTAATTGTCCCGGTGTCAGAACCATTATCAACAACTCCCAATACATCCCTAGATGAAATATTTGGGTTTTCGCCTAGGGTGCCCCCAGTTCCGGGCTGAGTTTGAATCCAAAACGGATTGCCGGGTTGGTTTAGATTGAATTCGTATGTTCCGCCACGCACAAGAACAATATCAGGGTTTGCACCGGGCAGCCCGCTTAGCCCATAAGACTGTGTTTTACGATCTACATCAAAATCTGCGGTAAACGGCACTTCTGTTGCGGACACATCGACAGAATCTGGCCCAGCAGGTAGCCAATAGTAACGGTTAAAGTTGCTAAATTTGTCAAGGTCAATAAACGGATCCCATGCAGCATAATCTGTTTCAAACAGGCGGTCATGGCGTGAAACATCCGCACCATTATTGGATAATGCATCCAAAATTCCGGGATATGTAAGAGCATCTCTGGGCTTCTCGGATTCATCGTCTGTAAAAACAATCCCGGGTTCTAACTGATAGTTTTGTCTTATAGTAGTTGGCTCAGAAACATATGTGTCTCTCGAATCAAATGCCGCTGCACTATTTCTTCCTATAAATCCCTGAACTCTTTCAAACTCTGGATTCCTTGATAATTGATCAAGAGTTGAGGCCAAAAACTTTTTGTTTGGCTCTGTGCGAAAAATTTCTGGAAGTAAATTAATTGTTCTTGTTAATTGTGCCATTTTAAATCTGTGTATCAGTTGGTGAAATTCTTAGCGTAGATGCGGTCAAGGCATCGATAACTTCAATGTCGTTTACGGTGGCTGCATTGACAAATATCTCGTCAGGTCTTGATCTAATTTCATATAAATCGCCAAATCGTTTATTGAGATCAAGAGGCACTAGCACGATACTTGAAATTATGTCTCCTAGTTCTTTATGCAAGAATGCACTGAGTTCTGAAAAATAGAAAGTATCTCCAAAATCCCAGTTTTCTATCTTAAAGTAGTTATTCATTTTAGAAATAACCCTACTTTTCACCTCACTGTCACTAACAACAGAATTCCGTTGTTTAACAACCTTTATGGTTGCCTGAAGTTCGGAATCTGCTTTTTCTCCAAACAATGGCTTGAATTTTGCACTATTCAAAATAATATTATCTGAAATCATTTTAAAATCTTGCAAATCAGCAAATTCTTGGGTAAGTTGATCTATCGTTGGGGGAGTAGGTTCCGAAATTCTACCAGTACTATCATTGATAAATCGCTGATATGCAGAGTTATACCCACTCGTAATGACATAAAGATCAATAATATTTGTACTGCCGGGATCGATGCGTCGGCTATTTGGAGAATTGTGACGGTATTGGAAATCTAGATCTTGACGGCCAGTTCTTGCAACAAAATCAGTGCGTTTCTTTAGCGTTCCGCTGTCATTTGTCTTTGTAAACTGCCAAAATTCTTTTTCTTTTGTTGTATAAAAAATCTGTTGATCTACTAATTCTCTACGACTTTCTAAAATTTCATTTTTCGTCGCATAAACTGTGCTAACGGTACTTGATTCTACCAATTGCAAACGTTCTAGATCATCAAAATCTGTGGTTCTTTGCAAGAATACCAATTTTTGGCTTGGTGATATTGCAGGATTAACTATTTCTCTAAAAAAGTCCGGGTCATCTGCAATTCCGTCTAAGTCAGAATCTGTATAACTGACTAAAACACTAAAATCATTGACAAACCCGTCGCTTTGCTGTGGTTGTCCAATTATGTCTAACTTGTTATCAGTGCCAAGAGCATCTAGTGTGTCAGGCGAAGTATTATTTTTTAATACGCTGACAAAATCACTGATTACACTGCCGGTTTTGCTATCAAAAACCCTGTCATTGCCATCAAAATAAAATCGCGTTTCAAGAACAGAAGCAAAAAAGTAATTAAGTGCCCGACTCTTTACTGTATAAACCTGTCCTTCAGTTGTAAACTGAAGAAGCCAAGAGGCGTCAGAATTTGTGCCTGTAGTTGACCTTGCATTACTGGTACTAAATTCCGCATCTGTTGCTAGATTAGTGCTAGAAATAATATACCACTCTCTTGCATTATTGTCATACCCAAGGCCAAAATTTCTGAAAAGTCTAATTTGTTCTACGATCTTCTGTTCAAATTCGACGGGCAAATCGACTACAAATTTGGGCACAATGTCAGACAAAATTGCTCCCGTCGGAATTCTTTCATTTAGTGTGATTGGGCCGGTGCCATCCGGAAGGTTGCCAGTACCGAAATTAATGCCATCATCCACTATTTCTATTGGACTGGCCCATATAAATGTTTTTTCGTTGCTTCTTTTTGCAGGCCCAAGCACTAGTTGATTTTCACCATTAAAGTGAAATCCGCTGGGTGCCTCAAACTTAAGAAGTGACCCTTGCTCAATGAACCTCCTAGAACTGCTTGTAAAACCGCCGACACTCTGTGGCTTGTCCACAGTCTCTGAAAAGAAAAATCCCGTTGTTTGATTTATTTGTGTGCTACTCAAATTCCATTCCAAGTCTTGTATTGCAATATTTGGTCTGGAAAATTGATCATGATAAAACTGTATAAGCGAGCGGTCTGCGATTAGGGGCTCTACGCGATTCACTATAACATTTGCAATATCATTAACGTTATTCCATGTGAATGTAAAACTTGGCCTTCCTTGTTCTCGGTATAACGCACCATCACTTGCAAAAATGTTTGTGCTAGAATACTTTCCAGTAATGTCAATTAAGTCTAAAAAGCGGTTAGTGCCTATGCTGCTACGATTAACGGCCTTGCTTTTAATAATGCTACCAAATTTTGTAAATGGAAATATATTATAATCTTCTCCATTTACCATTCTATTTTGAGTATAAAATCTGGCAGGGGCTTTTCTTTTTATCTCATCAAGAGTTTCTCTTGACCGAGCATTGCTTACCGGAGTTTCAAGTGCAAGCGTGAGCGTCAACGTCTCATTTCTTCCGCTTCTGCTAACATATGAAATGGGTATGGTCACAGATTGCAAATCTTCAGTATCAATAATATAATCAAGGCCATTATTCACGCGAATAATTGTTCTAAATGAACCTAATGGCATTTCTGAAAAGACACCGTCACCAAAGTTCAATGTTATTTGGTCATTGGCTCGGCTAGTGACAGAAAATATATTTCGTTGGTCTTCTGTTGTTTGATTTTGGAATGCAAATATATTTTCTACTTGATCCCACATTGTATCAATTCTTCCATTGTCATCTAGTTCTGTAAGCCAGACATCTTGGTTGTTTATACCCCTTATATCAATGTCTACTTGGCGATTGGGCACTTTTTCTGTAACTCGGAAGTCTTGGAAGCGGAGTGTGCCTTGTTTAAAATACAAAAAGTATCCTGTATTTGCAGATGCAAAACCCAATCCATCATTTTTAAACAGTATGTTAAACTGGCCACTCGCTATTGGCATGGGCTCAAATAATCTATTAGAATTTACGCTTGTTGCAGACACTGCCTCAAAAGACATATCAATGCCATTGACGGTTGCATTGAAAGGAAAAACTGGAAGTAGTCCTGCTGCTAAATTGACCGTGTATTCATCTGTGCGTACCCCAAGAAGTTCTTTGCTGTTTGCAGGGCTGCCAATTCGTTGAGAATTTACAAGTGCCGAATTAATTACAGCATTGAACTGTTCTTGCCAGTTTTGGTTTGTTAGATCATTCCATACTATAACTGTATCTGCAAGGTTGTTGCCCTGAAAGTCCCGAACTGTTTCAGTGGTAGAAAGAGATTGTACCTTCAAAAATCCTGTTGCAGACTCTGATCTTTTGGGTGTGTAACTTACTAAATCGGCTGCTTTTGTTACCGAATCGCGACGCTCAGCGGTATCTATAAAGTTTTCTCTGGCATTTAGATCTGAGCGGAAGGAAAGAGATTGCCCCATAAAAGCAATAACATCGAGCAAAGCCACAAACTCTGAACTCTCCACATAATCATTAAAACTTTCGGGATAGTTTAATCTAATGTAATCTACAAAACTTTTTCTAAGAGTTTCATAGTCATAGCTTTGAAAGTCTGCTTCACGAAATGTTTCGTAGAATTGTTTCCAGTCTTCAACCCCAAAGATGGAGGTTTGTCTTGTTGTTCTTGCCATTTAGATATTTATGGAAAAAATAAAAACCATAGTTAATCTAACTGTACGCGGCGGTTTTCTTGATCAAATTTGACTTTTAAGTCAAGGGGGGTTGCACCTGCATTTACACGAAGAGATAATTCTAGAATGACCCCATTATCCTGTGTGAATACATTAATGTTATCCACGGTCAATCTAGGATCTTTGGCAATAACTCTTTCTGCTTCTTGTATAATTTTTTGAACCACATCATTTGTTAATGGCTCAAAAATAAATGCCCACAAGGAACTCCCAAACTCTGGTTTACCGGGTTTTTCTCCTTGACGGATATTAAATGCATTTATTAAATCGGTTTTAATCAACTCAAAATCTGTTTCTGAGAAACGTTTAAACCTGTCTATTGTTGTGAATCCACGGAAAGTAGCCATACGTGTATTTAACCCTTTAAGCCACCCCGTCATCTGGCGTAATAAATGGCGGGACTCTTGGGTTGTCTATTATTCTCTGCGTAGACCCGGAAAATGCCTCTGGAATGTCTGCGGTGTTGGATGCAGTGAGCGGGCTGCGTGTTCCGGTGCCAGCACTGCCGCCACCTCCAAAGAAGCCATCAACCCCAAATCTTTCAGTCACAAATTTTACTGCATATTGTGCCCCAGCAGCAATTTTTTTAATATCGCCGATGTTTTCGCTTAAATCTGGCAATCCAATACCCACAGTTTCAGATATTGAAGGTAAGTCACCGATTGTTTCTCCGGGGAGAAAATCAGTGGCCTGTTCTGTGACATCAAACGCTGGGCCATTTGAAAAACTTTCAACCCACTGTTTGGTAACACTGACGCCCTTTTTGGTAGAAGTTTGTATCAATACAGCCAATTCTTCTGCTGGCTCTTCGCCGGTAATCAATCCAGCATCTTGAAGTTGCAAAAATCTATTTGCCATTAGTTGCTGTTGCATAGAATCTTGGAGGCTAGCACTAGCAAGAACTGTGTCTACATTTAGTGCTCCGTCTCTGCCAGTCCATATTTGAGAATTTTGTAAAAATTCTTCTATTGGTATATCACTGTTGTTGAAAAACTCTGTAGATCCGGGCTTTAAAATGCCAATCTCTTCGAGTTCGCTTGGTTGCAACCCAAATTTTCCAAGTCCCCGATCACTCAAGACTTCAGGGTCTTGGTCTGTGTCTTTTGCAAGTTGGGCCAAGAGGCCTGTGACCTTTTGTGAATCAACCGATCCCAGTGAAATTTGTGCAGGCTCTTGGGTGCTTACATCAACAATATCTACTCCCTGAATCTGCTCATTACCTCACACTGTCCAGTGCCCGTTTTTGTGCCTCGGAAAGTGCTGCTGGTGTCCTCGTCGCCAATCTTGTCTCAAGTGCGACACCCAAATTGTGCTGCTGGTAAGGTTCGTGCGTGGGTGCTCTGGTAGCGATTGTTTCTATTGTCGCTTGGGATGCTTGCCAGCCCATTTCGGGGTCAAACTTTGTATCTTCTAGTGAATATTTTGCCACGGGCTGTGGTTTTAGCACCGGTGTTGCTGGGAAAGAATTTAATCCGATCACTGATCCTCTAAGCGACAATGGATTATCTGAAGAAAAACTACCTACACCATCAGATTGCAAAGCTAGTCCGCCTTGTCCTGAGCGAATGCCAACAGATTTATCACCGTTTATTTTGATTGCGTCAGTTGCATTTACCTTAATTGATCCGCCCGCTTGTGAGCTAAGGTTTTCTTCGGCATTTAGATTTAAAAATTTTCCTGCATTTATATTAATATTTTCATCTGCATGAAGATTTAGATCGCCCTGTGTGCGAAGATTTATTGAGTTTGAAGAATAAACATCAACCGTGCCTTCTTTTCCAAACTCTAGCCACGTTTTGCCATTGGCGTGAGTGATATAAAAGCAGTCGCCTGAATCACTCATGGTAATTTGGTGACCCCTAGAGGTTCTAATTCTAACCATTTGGTCGCGGCCATCCAAATCGCCATCGTCCATAACAAAACTATGGCCACCTCTTCTTGCAACCACTTTTACGTCTTGTGCATCTATCTCACCTGATTCCAACCTTTGGCGAACTTCTGCATCATTTTGGCCACTTTCATATACCGGACGTCCGGGGGAAGAGACACCATACACGGAACTAGGGGTCTCTCGTTGGCTTGTGGATCCAATTGTTCCCCTAACACGGTCTTGAAGAAGCCCTTGCTGAAATAATTGATTTGCCACCACGCTGTGGACAGGTTTGGGCTTGTTATAAAATTCTGGGTCTTGCAGTATTTGTTCATCTTCCGCATTAATTTCTGTGACCGGCAAACGCTCCGATCCTGCAAAAAGATCTTGCTGTTCGGGTGAAAATTCAACGTTGGCCGAGCCTGCTATGCCCGGGACCATATGATTCACTGCAGGTTCCGGAATGCAGCCAACATAATATCCATCATTGTGCCTGCCTGCAGGGAAAAAACATAACACACGAGTGCCAATATCGGGCGGAGTAAACCACATTCCATATGAATGCTGATTGCCTTCATAGTTCCCTGTTCCCCGTGAACTACCGGTTTTTTCGGTGTAGCCAAAAAATGGCGAGAGATACCTCACTGTTCTCCAAAGGGATGGGTCTGTTTTGTCAGGGCCCGCAAACTCTTCGATATACACGCTGACCCGCCCAAGCCGTAAAGGGTCTATATTGTTTCTTATTTCTCCAATATATGGCCCCGGCTCAACCGCAACACCGCCACGGTCGAACTTGAATGCTTGGCTTTTGCCTTTTCCTCTTAAAACGTTTTCAACCATTGCTGTCTCTGATTAGTCATCATCCACTGTTCCACCAAATAAATCATTATTTAAACCCAATACTCCCGGGCCTCTTCTTGGGCCCAGTCTTTCTGCATCAGTACTACGATCTTCAGGAGGGACCGTTCCTTGCGGAAACCCTTGTATTATGTCATCTCCTAACAAGGGAAATATGCGGTCTTCTTCTTCTGCTGCCCTATCGCGTTCTGTGTCAAACATAAGCGTGGCAGATATTTGCTGGGTAAATTCCCCATTTGTAAAATTGCTAAGAACTCTATTTGCCCTGTAAACAAATTTATGACTGCCAGGGACATCTCCCTCAACTTTATTGAACTTTCTGACTGGCATTGTCCCGGACTCTTCAAGGTCATAATCGGTTGGAAGGTTAAAACTTATTTGAAATAATGGTTCTTGGCTATCATAATTTATCGAATCATCAGGCAAGAATGGGTCGTAATTAATTTTTGTGATGTTGTTGTATAGTATTTCATTCTGTTGTATCCACGCAGGATCCCCAAGAATATTTAATTCAGCAACACCTTGGTCTGATGGACTATATAGTGCACTTGCAGCATCAGCCGCTGGTCTTGCAGACTCTCCTGTTCCCATTACTTCACTTTGGTCTGTTATATCTTGGGTTGTGCCTTTTGATGTTAAATCTCTATACTGCCTTGGTCTGATTCCAACAGAATCTAGCACTTCTTTTGGTGCCATTCTGAGATAGAACAACGAATTAAACTGCTGTTCAAAATTCAATACTTCAGTGTTCTCCCCGGTAAACCAATAATTGTATTTTTTATGCACACCCCGGAAGTTTGGAAGCGAAAAAAACTCACTTAACAAATCATTGACTTGGTAACCAGACACAATATAAGTTATTTTGTAGGCATGCTCGCCTTTTCTTTCGTCATACTCAGTGGGCTCAATGTGTGTTGTTATCTTATACCAAGAGATCGGCCCATGTTGGTCGTCGCGAGTTCGTATATACTTTTTGTCTTTTCGTGGGCCTGCACTACGATCTATTCTTGGATCTTCTGATATCTTGGCAAGTTGCTGGTCGGTTATGTAAGTGCTTGATCTAATTAATAAATCTAACACCTGTACAATTGGCTGCCCTGAAATTATGCTATATTTTCTTTGATTATTATCACTTGGTGTTTTTTGCAAAAGCGTACTATCTTTTCTTTCGTTCATTGGCAGATTCGGCAAATATGCTTCTTCAAGTTGTGCCATTTTCGCCTTTGATAGTTTTACGCCTTCATCTAATTTTATTGCATATTCATTTGGGATGGCACCGGTTTCTTCTGCTCTCTGACGCTCGAACTTGTTTAGTGCCGATACCAGTCCCTGTTTCAGTGTTGCTGTGCTGCTGGCCTCATCTTCACCATCACTATCTGGTGTCCGCTCTGTGTCTGGGTCAGGATCATCTGAGGCAAACACTGTCTCACCATTTAATAACTCAGAAAGCGTTTGGCCTGAAATTTCTATATTATATGGTATTGATGTATAAACCTGCCCCAATCCAACATACTGGTTGACCGCAACTGCCTTGCATTCATACACAGCAGAGCGATTTGCAACTGTAAACCTAATATTTTCCCACATAAATGGAATAAATTTTTCAATGACCGCATTAGAGTCACTGGTTTCCTCTGGTTTATTTTCGGGATCAACCAAGTTGCCATCTCTGTCGTACCCATAAAATCTTACTACAAGGAGATAGACCTGACTTAAAATATTTTGATCTGACCCCCTAAAGTCAGCGACCGCACCCCGCAATCGATCCAAAAAACTTATTCCATATGGTTCTGTTATATTAAACCGGACAGTCGTCGCATTGTGTGCACCTTGTGTGGCTTTGCCCGTGACTAATGACTGAATTTCTAAATTGTCTATATAAAAATCAACGTCAAAAAATGGATTTCTTCTTGACTGATCTGTGGATTCAGAGGGCGAATTAACGCCACCCGATTGTACCAATAACGTGCTGTTAAATAATTTCTTTTGTCCGGTCAATGTCATCTTGCGATAGTCTTCGGGCTGCATAAGATACAATGACACCGAGTATGTGTAACTGAAAAACTCGGACAGAACATTTGGCCTGGGATTAAGAACAGACGAAAATTCACTGGGAATGGAGACGTTTTCCAATACCACTTCGCGTTCGTCTTCTGTCCGAAAATCTTCGGCGGTTTCGCCCCCCGTGTCATCGTCAGCGAGAGCCTCCCTTCTTCTCTCTAGGTCAGCAAGTCTTTCCTCGGTTCCGTCGATGGCAAAGCCCCTTGCCTCTCTTGCTTCACGCAGCCTGACGGCCTCCTCTATTGCCTCATCTAGCTCTTCACGCGTGAGACCCTCTTCGTCAACTGTTGGCTCAGGGTTCTGGGTATTGGAGTCTGGATCTCTGGCTGATTGTTGTTCAGAAACTGTTTCTCCTGAACTCACGCCTGGGGCTTCTGGTATCCCGGCTGGGGGCGACGGCCTGCCTGTTGGAATTCCACGGACTTCGCGAACAGGGCCCATGTCCAAGCCTACCTTTTGTCGGACAAAGTTTGCATCTTCATCGCTTAGTGGTGTTAAAAAATATGCGGCTTTGGGTCGATTGCCAGAAACGGTTTGTGATCGGTCTTCTGGTCTCTCTCCCCTTCTGATGGCGTTGGCTTTTTGTATTCGAGATTCATCCGTTGGCTGATAGTCTGGGAAAAACTCTTTCCACCCATCTGGGTCGCCACCAATAAGCCGTTCTGCAATTGTTAGGTCTGTCATAAAGTATTAGATTCCAAGTGCTACACGCAAGTTTTCAATTTGCGGTAGCCGAATACTTACTCCTGTGCGAAAATCGCCCAAAGGATCTACG
>SL_7KL_010_BRINEDRAFT_10001697_pt1 | contig 10452 bp, 12 predicted proteins | sample SodLak_010_BRINE_FD_10663 | JGI IMG/M metagenome (IMG submission 10663)
CATGCTACTGACTGTCAGGTTACAAACAATCTGCCATTCAACTCTCATCAAACATTCGGTTTAGTCGTCACGGCTCCACGTATTGTTTGATCGATCTGCATCAGGAAAGTACACTTCGGGGTCTATCACTACTTCAACCACTTCAGAATCGGCGGTAAACCGGTATTCCGCAGTTCGATTACCTTCAAGCCAGTGATCAACCGGTATTTCGTCGTTTATTACAGAGCCGTCCTCAAGAGTAACCCTGATTAAAACGGGCATCGGTACATTACCGAAATCCTCAATCAGTACAGCGGTTTCGCTGCCCTGTGTCTGAACGTCGGTCACAGCCTGGTCAAGCACCCATGTTTCATAGTACCATGCTCTCCAGAACCACGATAAATCTCTGTCGGCTACATCTTCAATGGTATTGAAAAAATCCCAGGGATAGGGGTGCTTATACTCCCAGCGATGCATGAATTCGCGATGAGCTTCAAGAAAAAGCTCCTCACCCAAAACACCTTTCAGTGCAGTTAGAACACTTGCCGGTTTGGGATACGAAGCGACACCGTAAGCAGGGCCGGGATAGTGAAAATCACTCCAGCGCATCATTTCGCCCTCAAAATCAGATCCGGCAATTTGCAGATACTGACCAAAGAGATCGTTTCTGCTGAATTGATCTTCTCCGAAACGATCTACGTTTGCCTGCTGCGTGTGGAAGGATGTATGTCCTTCATCGAGCCATGTATAGCGACGCTCGTTGGTGCTCACAATCATGGGTACCCACATGTGGGCAAATTCGTGGGCGGTTACACCGTACAGCCTCACTGCCCCGGCGTTGTTGTAGTCTCCCATAAGCGTGATCATCGGGAACTCCATTCCGCCGCCGATGATGTCAGCGCCTTCAACGGAAGTCATGTGGGGCCAGGGGTAGGGCATGTCAGTGTAATCAGATAGAAATGTGATTGAATGCTGACCATAGTCCGTTACTTCTGACCATAAGGGTGCCGTTTCGCGGTAAAAAGTATTGATTCGGGTGTAGTTCAGATTCCCGTCACCATTAACATCTCCGACCGGCGCACGGGCACCTTCCCACCTGGATTCGAGCGTGGCGCTAAAGGCAACATCGCGAACGCGCTCAGAATTGAATCTCCAGGTCAGCATGCCATCATCGCTTTCGGCCGTGGCATTTTCGAGCTCATCAAAGTCAGCAATAATAACCACCTCATCGCTGTTTCCGGCATCTTCGTATCGCTGAAGGGTTTCAGCGCTTAATGTTTCTTCCGGGTTCATAAGCTCTCCGGTTCCCATCACAATCCATTCCCTTGGGGCGGTTACGGAGAGGGAATAATCAGAAAACTTGTGATAGAATTCAGCATTACCTAAAAATGAGTCGTCATTCCACCCGTAAACATCATCAAAAACAGCAACCTGCGGATACCAGTAGGCAATCATGTATAGATTATCCCTGCTGCGTCCCATTCGGCCTGAAGCCCCTTGTTCTGGAACTTCAAAACTCCATTCAAAGCTGAGTTCAACCGATCCGTCTGATGCAATTTGCTCATCAGGGAAAATATAGAGCCTTGTACCGTCCAGAATGTACCCTGAAGCACCCTGCGACCATCGTGCCTGCATGGTGGTGGTACCCAATTCCATGCCGTTCACCTCAATTTTATGAAGCTCTTTACCGCCGGTAATTTCTGTCGTCTCTTTTTTGGGCGAACCTGCCTTGTGCAGATTCTGAGCAAGCTCCACGACTATTGCGCTGAGCGGCTCGGGTGAATTATTGAAATAGATAATATCCGCATTGCCGTGAACTGTGTGGGTATCAGGGTCGAGCCGGGCCTTCAGAGAGTAGCTTCCTTCGTTTTGCCAGTAAGCTTCACCGGGCTCACCGGTTTCAGTCCGGGTGCCAAAATCGATCGATCTCCGGTACGCGTTCGGTATATCCAGTGGGTAGGGGATGGGCCTTTCTATTTCAGAAACAGCCGTTTGAGCCTGTTGATCCCGATCCGTTACTTGCTGTTGTGAGGAACATGATATCAGCAGGGAAACTGAAAATACCAGGTAGAATAAACTTGATAAACGCATATTGAGAGTCTTTGGTAAATGTTTAGGACATGTAGCTTATTGGATAAGACCGATTTCTTTCAGTGTACTTTCAAGGTCTTCAAGTTCAACAGGTTTGATGAGGTAGTGGGAGTTTGAAGTAGACATCGCTTTGTTTTTGTGTTCCGGATCGGAGTTACCGGTGATGAAAATTATGGGTACATCCGAGAATTCGCGAATCTTTTGGGCAGCTTCAATACCGTTCATATCTCCTTCCAGGGCAATATCCATTAAGATAAGATCTGGATGAATCTGCTTGCTCATATCCACAGCAGTTTTACCGTAAACGAGTTCACCATGCGTCTCAAAACCCATCTTTTCAAGAAAGCTTTCGTAAAGAAGGTTGAGTATTAAATCATCTTCAACAATCAGGACGGTTTTATTGTCTTTGCTCATAATATATTTTGAATTCACAGTAGGGTAGCCAACAAGGTAAGATATCTTATGCAAATTGATTTAAAACTAAAAAAAAAATTTAAATTGTCTTTCAACATGGATGCTAATCTGTCACAGCTTTTTAGTGTAGTAGTGTCTGCCCTTCGAGGCTTTGATGTTGTAGAGAAATACTCCATCCATACTTTCACCACGCGTGCATAAAATGAGCCTGGCGAATAATTCGGGTCAAACTGAGGGAATGGATACTCTAATTTGAAGGTATCCTGATTTTTTTTTGTCAGTCAGCACCTCCACAGGGGAGATGATTTCAATATCTTTACGATCAGATCCCGTATTTAGATCAAACCCCGTCATCAGCTCTTCAATAAACTGGCCTGTTTTCAGCCATATAAACGGCTGATTTGAAGCAGACCATAATCCTACATCAGTATGCAATCCGGAATCCGGGCGAGAATCTGAATCAATATCAGTATCGAAAGATTTTACGCGCAGATTATAATTTTCAGATATAGAATGAAGANTTTTTAAAGTAAGATTATTTTTTGGGCCGGTATCAGGATTAAGATGAATGGCTGAACTCAAAAAGTCGGGCCAGTAAACGGTAGCGGCAAGCTTATTTTCTGTAAGATTTGGAAATAACTGTATCTGTGGTTTAGATTTTTTGCTTTTTGCAAAGGATTCAAATTTGTAGATAATCCTTCCAATCTGAATAATCCCAAGGCGGTACTTCTCCGGATTTGTATCAATATCATCAACAACTCTGAATTCCAGGACTTTTCCTGATTTGCTAACCTGCCAGTAGTCAACTTTTAAAATCCGGTCCTTGATTCCAAATCTACTCTTAATGTTGTGCATCGTTGAAGGGCTCTGAATTGCTTGTATTTGCAAATAACTCGAAATGAACGGTTAGGCTATCTTCAACTTTTACAAGACCTAAAAGTGCGGTGGGCGGTTCTACATTATAGTCTGTCATTCTGAGCTCTGTCACACCTGTGGCGCGAAGTGTACCATCTTCAAGTGCGGTAGCTTCCATCGGAAATTCGATCTCTTTCCTGTGCCCGGCTACTGTTAAGTAACCAACGACGGTAAGCACAAACTGATCTTTAGAGTCATCGTATGACATTGATCGGGTCTCTTTGTAATCAAAGCTGATATTGGGAAAATCTTCCGACCTGAGAGCCTCATTGAGATCCCGATTCATTCTGCGCTTGCCACACTCGAAACCTGAAACTGCAATATCAACCTCAACATCAAGCTGTTCATTTTGAGATCCGGGCTGGTTGATGGTCGTATTATAGCGCTCGGCTCTGCAATTAAACTGGTTTACGTTTGATCTACCCTCGATCCAAAGACGGCTCTTCTCTTTGTCTATGTTAATATTTTGTGCAAATGCACTTCCGCCAAGAAGTAAAAACAATGTGGCTGTGAATAGTATGTGTTGACGGAAGTGAAGCATGCGAGTAGAAAAAATTTAGTTTGAAAATGTGTTAGTTAGAAAACGTAAGGGAGTAGATAATTGAAATTTCGTCGCGCGCACGATCGATCCAAGCATCGCTGTTGGCGGATCGATGCCGAAGTCGGTCATCAAAAGCTCTTGTGAGCCTGAGAAGGTGACTTTACCGTTGTCAAATGTGGCGGTGACATTCATTGTTGTCTCGTGATCCACACCTGCAGCATTAATCACTCCGGTTGCCGTAATTTCTGCGCTGTTGCCGTTCACAGAAACGCTCTCAATACCGTTCATTTTAAAGGTGATGACCGGGTGATCGTCGACCTCGAGATAACCCTGGAGATTCCGGGTTAGTCGTCCTGAATCAGACTCAATATCTTCTACGGGAATGGATAGTTCCATGGTTTTGAAGTGATCTGCGGTCAGGCTTGAAAGATCCGAAAGGTCAAACTCTGAAAGTATGAACGTTGCGTTCACTGTTTTGACGTCAGCATCCCAGTCTCTAACATTGGATGTTCCGTCGATTTTCATTTCGTGGCCCTGCTCCAGTGAAAGCTCGATATCTGAATTTTGAGCTGCAGCGGTATGCAGAGTGCCCAGAAGGGCGAAAAGTGTGATTATTGATAGTATTCGTTTCATAGTATTGTATAATTTTGGGTTGGAAATAAGAGTTGTGATCCCCGGTCAGAGGATCACAACTCGATCTGTTTTACATTGAATTTGTTTAGAAGCTGATGATGGCTTCCAGCATAAATCCGCTGAATCCTGCACCTTCAAGCGGGCCGGTGAATCCATCACGAGTTTGATTCACATATTCAACTTTGGTCAGTACGTTTTTGGTCAGGAACCATCCGCCGCCTACGTTAATCCGCTCAATTTCAATCTCATTGCCGTTGGCAAGTTCCCCATCAACAAGGTTGTATCGCCCGCCGATGTAGAAGTCTTCGTTGGATCCAAACCTGTACAGAAGCTCGGCACCATACTGGTTGAAGGATCTGCTGTCGGCTTCAGTTGCCCGCTGGCCGCTTGTTCTTTCGTAAAGGCCGAAGAACTCCAGTCCCTGGAACTTAATAAACGGATTGATCATGAATGAAGTTGCCTCGCCGCCAATGGGTCCGCCCGGTGCAAACTGACTAACTGTAAAGTCAGGGTTAAATCTGCCGGTGGTTGTTCCGGTACCTTCAACATTGTAGTAACGTGCTCCGGCAAGGTCACCGCCATAGAGTCTGACCGCTTCACTTCCCGGGTTGTTATAGAAGGAACCTGTGAGCCGTACTCTGAGATCCGGGTTTACCTGGGTGTCATATCCAATTTTACCGTACAGTGAAGGTTTTGTGGCAATGTTTCCTTTAATGGTACTTTGGTTTGTCTTACTGTTACTCAGACCCAGCATCGCGAGGAATCCGCCGTCTTTATAGTAAACTTCACCACCCACCTCGTTTGTAAACGAATCCATGATATAGTTTCCTACAAAAGGGTTGTATAACGCCTGACCGTTGTCAGATCTCCTGAAGTGCGCGTCACCGTAGTTCAGCGTCATGTGCCCAACCTTCACGGTTACTTTGTCCATCAGGTTATCAAGAAATCCATCCTGAATAAAATCGAGACGATCTACCTGCAGATAACCGCCCTTCACCCACGCTTCTGTGTGATTTCGTGATGAAAGATAGGTGCGTAGGTGCATGCGAAGGCCCCTGTGCAACTGAACGTCGATGTCCAGGTTAGAGGTAGCAAGGTTGAAGTTTGGCTCCAATTCCGGGCCTGCTGCCTCATTTTCCAGAGCCTGGAACTGCAGTGTATTGGCACCGCCTATTCGAATCTTAAAACCGTCGTATTCAACATCGGTTTCTTTGGGAGTTTCAAAAACGTTTAATCCGGTTTTATCCGGAGCTCTGAAATATTGAAGGTCCCTGGTTTGCTGAGCAAAAACACCCGCAGTGGTTACGACGAATGCTAAAAGTAAGGTTAGTATTGTACTGTTTATGGTAGTTTTCATTACTATGTATGTATGTTTATTTAGAAATTCTCGGTGCCTGTTGATTGTTTGGCACGTGATTAAGATCAAAACATTTGGATATAGAAAATGAGAGCGAATACCTGAAGCTTGAATCAGGCGAGCCCCTACTGAGCTGTAGGGTTTTATATTACATGCACCTCACATACATAGTTTAACTACCTATACGCGGAACTTCTACTTGGACTTGACGTTACACGGAACCACCTTCAACCCACTGTACAGCTTTGCGAATCAGTTCGTTTGCCGTTTTAAGCTGCATCTTCTCTTTAATCCTGGCCCGGTAGGTATCCACGGTTTTCACGGAAACATGCAGGCGCTGCGCAATATCTTTTGTAGACTGTCCTTTCCCGGTAAGTTCAAACACCTCGAGCTCGCGATCGCTGAGAATTTCGAGCGGGTTATCGCCTGCTGACTGGCCGGAAGCTATTTTCATAATAAGTTGCGAGCCAATACTATCGCTCAGATAAATTCCCCCATTCATTATTTGCCTTACCGCACTAACCAAAACTTCACCGGCTTCAAGCTTCATCAAATATCCTTTGGCTCCTGCACGGATAGCCCGTTCGGCATAAAGCTCCTCATCGTGCCTCGATACTACAAGGATTTTTAGATTTGGCATTTGAGCCAGCAGATTTTTCACAAGCTCAATTCCATTCATCCCCGGCAACGAGATGTCAATAACGCAGCCATCAGGGGCAAGGTCAGGAATTTCACCCAGCGCTTCTTCTGCAGACTCGCTCTGACCGCAAACCTCAAATTCGACGCTGTTTTCAAGCGTCATTGCCATTCCTTTTCTCATTAAGGGATGGTCGTCTACAATATATATTTTCTTTTTTGCTGGCATGTGATTATTGACGCATTTTATTTTTTGTGATAACTGGAATTGTGCACGTTATGATAGCTCCTTTTTCAGGTACGTCGCTGATTTCAAGATTCCCGCCAACCAGCCTCGCCCTGAACTGCATAATTCTGACGCCGAGACCACCCTCGGAATCCCAGTTTTCCTTGAATCCCGTTCCATTATCTACAACCCTGAGCCTGATATGCTGATCGGTTGAGGCAAGATGTATCGATACGGAATCTGCCCCGCCATGTTTAACGGCGTTGCTGACGCCTTCCTGGGCAATCCTGTAGAGGTGAATGGCCTGCGTGGCGTCATCAAGATCGAGTTCGCCAAGAACTTCAAGCGAACATTCAATATCAAAAAGTTTCTCGGCGTTGTTCTTTAGCCGTTCCAATGCGGCTTCCAGGCCACGTTCATCAAACTCAACCGGCACGAGTCCGCGGGCAAGCGATCGCGCCTGTTCATCGGCCTCTTTAATTAGGCTGCTGATCTCTGATGCTTCAGCGGCAAGCGGATGTTGCTCTTTTTCGAGCTGCTGAGACAGGTTTTTGGTGATCAGGCCAATTCCTGTAAGCATCTGTCCGAGACCGTCGTGCAGATCCTGTCCAATCCGCTGCCGCTCGTGTTCACTGATGCGGAGAACTTCCTGTTCAAGACGCCGCTGCTCGGAAATATCGCGGACAATGCCGGTAAATATGTGCTGATCGGGCAGTTTAACTTCGCTAACGGCCAGGTACATCGGGAAAGTCGATCCATCTTTTCGCCTGCCGGTAACTTCACGGCCAATGCCGATAATTTTTCTCTGGCCGGTATCAAGGTAGTGATTCATGTAGTCATCGTGTTCGGCTCTGTATGGTTCCGGCATCAGCACCTTTACATTTTTTCCGATGACCTCTGAAGAGTGATATCCAAACAGTTTTTCAGCTGTCTTATTAAATGATCGGATATTGCCGCGCGGATCAATCGTTATGATGGCGTCTACCGTAGTTTCAAGGATACTGCGGGCTCTTGCCTCGCTCTCTTTCAGCTGCTGCTCCGTGATTTGCTGCTGCACTTTTTCACTTGCCATTTTTTCTGCAAACGCCAGCCGCATATGAAGCCGCTTCTCATCATAAATAGATTCGATAATACACTGGTCTGCGCCTGCTTCGAGCACATCATACATTTTCTCGGGGCTATCCTGGTCTACAACTGTAACCAGTGCAATATGTTTCCCGTTATGATCCAGCTTGATATGCCTGCAAATATCAAGCGACTTTTTAGTGACGGCAGAGACAATCACAAGGGTAAAGTCGCTTAAAGTGATTTTTCTCAAGAACGTAAGCGACGCCTCTCCAACGGTTACCCTGTGTTTTCTCTTAATCAGAGTTTCTTGCAGGGTACGGCGGATCTGGTTGTCTTCTCCAATGAGAAGTGTCTGGATCATGAGATGCCTTTATGATTTAGTAGATTCATCAGATTATGTTCAGAATGTTGCCGAAAATATAGTAATGTTTTGATCGATTCATAAATCGATTCGAGTTAAACTAACGAATTGACTACTAATCCCTTACATTATAAGAGTTAATCTGCACTTTAATCAACAGAACTTTATTTGTGAAACCTGAAGATCAAATTTTTAAACGTATTAATCATTTTGAGCCGTCATATCTGAAGCGATATGAAGGTGAGGTGGTTGTCATTAAATATGGCGGAAATGCTATGACCGACAGCCGGTCGCAACAAGAAGTGGCAGAACAGATTGCCATCTTAAAGAGTGCCGGTGTGAAGCCTGTAGTTGTTCATGGGGGCGGTCCGGTAATTGGGGCACTGTTCAAAGTATCTGGGATAGAGTCCAAATTCATCGACGGACACCGCATCACCCACAAAGAGTCTATGGAAGTTGTTGAACAGGCTCTTTCTGGAAAAGTGAACGGTTTGCTGGTGAACAGGTTGAACCGCATGAATGCTAATGCTGTGGGACTCTCCGGCAAAGATGGCAGGATGGTAACGGCCGTTAAGAGGCTTTACAGAAGAGAAACTGAAAATGGATCCGAAGATGTGGATCTTGGATTCGTGGGCGACGTACACCGTGTAGACACAAAGCTTATTGATCTGCTGTTGAAAAGTGATTACTGCCGGTTATCTCACCGGTATCCGCAGGAGAAGACGGAGAAGACTATAACATCAATGCGGATATGTTTGCCGGGCACATTGCCGGTGCAATGAAAGCCAAAGCATTTATTGCAATTACAAATGTAGACGGACTGATGGAAGATCCGGACAAGCCGGAAACAAAAATTCAGTCCATCTCTCCGGAGGATGTAAAAGCCCTGTTTGGAACCGTCATAAAAGGCGGGATGATACCAAAAATTGAGGCGTGCCTGATTGCTATTGATAAAGGCGTTGAAGCATCCCATATTGTAAATGGTTCAACAAAAAATTCTATTTTAAACCAGTTATTTTCAGAAATTAAAGCCGGAACAACGATCCATTGATATGACAAAAGGAAGTACAAAGAAGAATGTTGAACGTCGAAAGAAATCAAAATTTAAAGTTGGTGTAATCGGGGCTACCGGGTATACGGGTGTTGAGTTGATCCGGCTGCTTATTTTACATCCCGACGTAAAACTCGAAGTGATCACGTCGGAATCGAAAGCGGGCAAAAAAATATCCGAGATTCACCCTTCGCTCGAGGGGATTGCAGATATTGAACTGAATACCATCGACTCCATCAGCGATTATGAGCTGGACCTGGTATTCCTTGCGCTTCCTCATCGCGTATCGATGGATTTTGTGAAAGAGCACGGTATTGAAAAATTCAGAATAGTGGACCTTTCGGGAGATTTTCGTCTCAATTCTGCAAAGCTTTATGAGAAGTGGTACGAAAAGAAGCATGTGTGCCCCGAATATATTAAAAAATCCGTTTACGGCATGCCTGAGCTGAACCGCGATCATATCCGGAATTCAGATCTTGTGGCAAATCCGGGCTGTTATCCAACCTCAACGATCCTGGCGCTGCTTCCGCTTGTGCATCACAAATATATCGATACGGAATCGGTGATTGTGGATTCAAAGTCGGGAGTGACGGGGGCGGGTGCATCACCCAAAACATTTACTCACTTTCCGAATCAGTTTGGTAACTTTTTTGCGTACGGTCTGAAAAATCACCGTCATACGCCGGAGATTGAAACGATCCTGGGCACCGTGTCCGATAAGCCGCTGCGGCTTCAGTTCACGCCGCACCTGCTTCCTATCGATCGCGGAATTCTCACCACAACCTATTCTACGCCGGTGAAAGCCGTAAATGAAGAGATGGTGCAGGATATCTTCCTGAACTACTTTGAAAAGGAGCACTTTGTTCGCGTAGTTGACCAGCCGCCATCTGTCAAGAATGTCAGGGGATCCAATTTTTGTGATCTCTTTGCAACCTACGATGAGCGAACCAATCGAATCATCACCATCTCAGCCATCGATAATTTAGTGAAAGGGGCTGCGGGGCAGGCGATCCAGAATATGAACCTGATGTTTGGCCTATTGGAGAATACAGGGTTAAAATACCCGCCGCTAAATCCATAATCGGTTTCATCTACTTTTATAAATTTCATTCTAACTTCGATCTACTACAATGATTCAAAATCTTACAGATGTACGCGGTATAAAAGCGTGGGGCGCCCA
>SL_7KL_010_BRINEDRAFT_10001699_pt1 | contig 10445 bp, 4 predicted proteins | sample SodLak_010_BRINE_FD_10663 | JGI IMG/M metagenome (IMG submission 10663)
TCTTCGGTCAGGGTCTTGTCATGCGGCTGCAGGCGCACCGAAATCGCCAGCGATTTCATGCCGGGGCCGAATTGCGCCTCGGCGCGCGGGCCGGTGAATTCATCAAACACCTGCACGCCCTCGATCAGCGTCTTGTCCGCGCCCTGCGCAGCAGTCACCACCGCCAGCGCATCCACATCCGCGCCCAGCACAAAGGCGAAATCGCGCGATATCGGCTGCAATGTGCTCGCCACCAATGACGGGCGCGTGGTCTTGCGCGCCTTGGGCTGGGGCAGATCCTCCAGATAGACGCTCAGCGCCATGACCGGGCCTTTCAGATCGAACACGCGCAGGATTCTGGGGTGCAACTCGCCATAGACGGCCAGCGCACGCTTGGGGCCCAGCGACAACACGCCCGCGCGACCCGGATGAAACCAGCCCGGCAGATTGCGGTGGATTTGCAGCTTGGCGGGTGCGCCGATAGCCGACAGCACCGCCTCGGCATCGGCCTTTGCGTCGAACAGATCGACCGCGCGGCGCGCCCCATGCGGATCACGCGGCCCGGTATGGCCGACCAGCAGCGCGGTCGCCTGTGTCTGCTGCTCACCCGGCTCACCACCACTGAAGACAGGGCCAACCTCGAACAGCAAGCAATCCGCCGCCCCGCGCGCCTGATTGCGCTGGGCCGCCTGCAACAGACCCGGCAGCAGATCCGGGCGCATATGCGTCATCTCGGACGAGATCGGGTTTTCCAGCCGCAGCGCATCACTGCCACCGCCGAATGCCTCGGCCGCGCCCTGGTCGATGAAGCTGTAGGTCACGCATTCATTATAGCCCAGACCCGCCAGCATCCGGCGCGCAGCGCGCTCGCGCTGTTGAAGCGGCGTCAGGATCGCCTCGGGCACGCCTGCCTGCGGGCGCGGCAAAGGCTGCGCCTGCAACTTGCTCAGCGAGGCCACGCGCGCGATCTCCTCGACCAGATCGGCGGCGCCCAGAATATCGGGGCGCCAGCTTGGCGGCACCGCCTGATCACCGTCCAGCGTGAAGCCCAGCGCGCGCAGGGTTGCGCGCTGCGCATCCTCGGGCACAACCATGCCGACCAATGCCCCCACGCGGGACGGGTCGAACGTATAGGCGCGGGTCGTGTCGGGGATGCTGCCATCCTTGACCACATGCGACGCCTCGCCCCCGCACAGGTCCAGCACCATGCGCGTGGCCAGTTCCAACCCGTCCAGCGTAAAGGCCGGATCGACCCCGCGTTCAAACCGGTAGCGCGCATCCGAGTTGATTTTCAATGCCCGGCCCGTCGCCGCAATTGTGATCGGGTCCCAATAGGCCGATTCCAGAAAGACATTCACTGTCTCATCACTGCAGCCCGAGGACGCGCCGCCCATGATGCCCGCAAGGCTTTCAGGCCCCTTGTCATCGGAAATCACCATCTGGCCGGGTGCGAGTGTATAGGTCCGTTCATCCAGCGCGGGCAATTCCTCCCCCCCCTGCGCCGGGTGGATGCGCAGACCGCCCTGCACCTTGTCGGCATCAAAGACATGCAGCGGGCGGTTCAGATCGAAGGTGAAGAAATTCGTGATATCCACCAGCGCCGAGATGGGCCGCAGCCCGATGGCGCGCAGCCGTTTTTGCAGCCAATCGGGCGAGGGGCCGTTCTTCACCCCCCGGATCACCCGCCCGGCAAACAGCGGACAGCCCTTGTCCCGCAGCGCGGGATCAATCGTCACGCTGACGGGGCTGTCGAACTGGCCTGCGACCGGATCGACCGGCAGCGGCTTCAGCACACCCAGGCCCCGCGCGGCCAGATCGCGGGCAATGCCGCGCACGCCCAGCGCATCGGGGCGGTTGGGGGTAATGGCAATGTCGATCACCGGATCATTCAGCCCAGCATAATCGATATATCGCTGACCAAGCGGCGCATCCTCGGGCAGATCGATGATCCCGTCATGATCGTCCGACAGCATCAGCTCGCGCTCGGAACACAGCATCCCGTTGCTGGCCTGACCCCGGATCACGCCGGGTTTCAGATCAACGCCCGTGCCGGGGATATGCGTGCCCACAGGCGCAAAGACCCCGCGCATGCCGGTGCGCGCATTGGGCGCGCCGCAGACGACCTGCACTTCTTCGGGGCTGCCATCCGGGCCGTCGGGCCATGTCTCGACCCGGCACAGGCGCAGGCGGTCGGCATCGGGATGGGGGCCAGCCTCGATCACGCGCGCGATGCGGAACACGCCCAGCGTGTCGGCGGGGTCGATGATCTCCTCGACCTCCAGCCCCAGATCGGTCAGCGCCTCGGTGATCTCGACCAGACTGGCCGTGGTGTCCAGATGATCCTTCAGCCAGGACAGCGTGAATTTCATGTCTCTTCCCCGAAAATGACCGCGTGCCTGCGACCTAGCCGAGTTTGGCGGCCATGAAAAGCCGCCCCTCGGACCTAGCGGTCGCGCGGGTCGCGGCTGTCTTCGTCGTCTTCATCCTCTTCTTCGTCATCAGGCAGGTTGAAGAAGCTGTCGGCATCGCTGTAATCGGCGGCCTTTGGCTTTTCCTCTTCCTCGGCCTCTGCGGGCGTCATGTCGGCGAGGGTGAAATTCTCCAGCCCGGCGATATTGGCGGGCATCTTGGACTCGGCATCCATTTCGAGCGACTGCTCGGTCGAGACCAGCTTGCGGCGCTCGTCATCGCTCATGACTTCGCCCTCGGCGGCGCGCTTGGCGGCGGCTTTCTGCACTTCCTTGTCCAGTTCGGACTGCTTGCACAGCCCCAGCGCCACCGGATCGATGGGCTGCAGATTGGCGATGTTCCAGTGCGTGCGCTCGCGGATGGCCTGAATCGTCGAGTTGGTCGTGCCGACCAGACGGCGGATCTGGGCATCAGCCAGTTCGGGATGGAACTTGACCAGCCACAGGATCGATGCGGGCCGGTCCTGGCGTTTGGACAGCGGGGTGTAGCGCGGGCCACGGCGCTTTTCCTCACCCTCGGCGGCGGGGTTGTATTTCAGCCTGAGCTTGTAGACCGGGTCCTTTTCGCCCCGCTCGATCTCGATGGGGTCGAGCTGGTTGTTGGTGACCGGGTCGAACCCCTTGACGCCACCAGCCACATCCCCATCGGCGATGCCCTGCACTTCCAGTTCGTGCAGGCCACAGAAATCGGCGATCTGCTTGAAACTCAGCGTGGTGTTGTCCACCAGCCAGACGGCGGTTGCCTTGGGCATCAACGGTTTTGACATGACGAACTCTCCTGTCATGGTGGCGCGGCGGGCGCGCAATATCTGTCGGGTGCCGGGAACCCGGCGGCAGGGCGGGCCTGCCTTGTCCTCGATGTCGGGGATAGCGCAGGGTATAACGGGAGTCGGGCGCGAGGAAAAGTGCAAATGCGCAAGCGGTGGATTGGCATGGCCGTGGCGGGGGTGCTGGCGCTGGCATTCTGGTCGGGCATCTTGCCGCAGGGGCGCGGCGATGATGCGCCCCAGGGCGATTATCTGGTGCTGGCGCTGAGCTGGACGCCAAGCTGGTGCGCCGCGACAGGGGCCGCGCGCGGGGATGCCCGCTGCACGCCGGGCGCCGGGGCGGGCTGGCTGGTCCACGGGCTTTGGCCGCAGCACGCGGATGGCGGCTGGCCGGAATTCTGCGACACGGCGCATGACGCGCCCGATACCGCGCTGATCGGCAGCATGCGCGACATCATGGGGTCGGACGGGCTGGCGCGGCATCAGTGGCGCAAGCACGGGACCTGCTGGGGCGGGGACCCGGCTGGCTATTTCGCCCGGACGCGCGCGGCATTTGACACGCTTTCCTTTCCCGACAGCCTGCGCGCACGGGGGGATGACCGGCAAATGACGCCCGAAGCGTTGCTGGCAGAGTTCCGCGCCGCCAATCCCGGGATCGGCGCGGATATGGCGGTCGTGACCTGCCGCGATGGCCATGCGCAGGAAATCCGCCTGTGTCTGAGCAATGATCTTGCGCCCCGCCCCTGTGATGACAGGCTGCAGGCCCGCGCATGCAGCGCATCGCGCGTGACCCTGCCCGCAAAGCCATAAGCACGGGTCAAGTGACCGCGATCTGACCCAGCACCTGCACGATCGCCTGTGACAACTGCTCTTTCTTCAGCGGCTTGGTCAGGCAGGCATCGAAGCCCTGCGTGCGATACAGCTCCACCTGATGCGTCATCGCATTGGCAGTATAGGCGATGGCCGGTGTGCGCGGGCGGTCAAGCACATGTTCCAGCGCGCGGATCGCTTTCAAGAGCGCCAGCCCATCCATCCCCGGCATGGCGATATCAAGGATCAGCACATCGAACCGTTCCGCCCGAAACAGGTCCAGCGCGGTCGGCCCGTCCCCCGCCAGCGTGACCTGCGCCGATAGCTGGCGCAGCATCATGCTCAGCACCATCTGATTGGTGCGATTGTCGTCCACGGCCAGCACATGCAGGCCGGTCAGATGTTCGGGCGTCGTGACAACTGTTGCCGATGGCTCGGGCAACTCGGTCACGGGCACACAACATAGCGGCAGCGTGACCGTCACGCGGCTGCCCACACCCTGCGCGCTTTCAATCTGCAGCGTACCGCCGAACAGATCGGTCAGCGAACGCACGATCGACATGCCAAGGCCAGAGCCGCCGAACCGGCGCGAGATACTGCTGTCGGCCTGCACGAAGGGTTGCAACACAGCGGCTTTCTGCGCCTCTGTCATGCCGATTCCGGTGTCACAGACCTCAAGCGTGAGAGTGCCCGCATCCGGCGCGCACAGACACACATCCACGGACCCGCTTTCGGTGAATTTCAGCGCATTGCCAATCAGGTTGTGCAGGATCTGCGTTATGCGATGCGGGTCGCCAAGACGCGGCAGGCCCAGCGGGTCGTCCAGCGTCACGGCAAAGGACAGATGCTTTTCCGAGGCGCGCAAGGTATGCAACTCCTCGACCCGGCGGGCGAGGTCGGACAGCAAAAACGGAATCTCTTCCAGTTCCAGTGCGTCAGCCTCGATCCTGGTCATGTCAAGCAGATCATTGATGATATTGAGCAGCAGATTACCCGAATCCCGCAGAATGGCGATCAACTGCACCTGCACGGGGTCGCTGGCATTGTCGCCCAGCAGATCCGCAATACCCAGAATGCCGTTCAGCGGTGTGCGGATCTCATGGCTCATATTGGCCAGAAAACTGCTTTTGGCCTCATTGGCGCGGCGGGCTTCGTTCAGGGCGACCTCGCGCGCGCTCTCGGCCTCGACCACATCGGTCACGTCCGAGACGGCGTAAAGCACATGGCGCGGCCCCTGCCCGCCCCGGCTGATCGGGGCTGCATTGATCGACGCGTAGCGCAACCCGTCATCGCAATGGAGCGCGATGCGGAAATTCACGACATCCTGCCCGGTATCCTGCACATGGCTGAAGGGCATGTCGGATGCCGGGATCGGTTTGCCATCCACATCGCTGATGCGCCAATTCGGGCTGTCATGCGGCTGCCCGACAAGGTCGGCAACAGGCAGGCCAAGCACGGCCTCTGACGCGTCATTCGCAAAGATGATTGTGCCATCTTCATCCAGAACCAGCAGCCCCGCGGCCGAGGTGCTGACAATCCCGTGCAGAAAGGCGCGTTCGCGGGCCAGTTCTTCCTGCGCGCGACGGGTGGCCAGGGTTGCCGACCGGCGCAGCAGGACAGACCGGATGACATCGGCATAGGCGCGCAGCAGATACACTTCGGCAGGCAGGAAATCGCCGCGTTCGCGCACACTGTCAAAGCCTACGAAACCGAACAGCGCACCTTCCTCGATCATGGGGACCAGCAGCATCGAGCGGATGTCCTGCTCCTTCAGGATCTCATGCTCGGGCGAGCCGGGCAGGAAATCATCCAGATCGGGGATCAGCACATCCTGATTGCAACCCAGCGGTCCGAACAGCGCGCCAAAGGCATCAAGCGGCAGGTCCTGCAGGTGATCGATCATCGGCGCGATTCCCGGCGCGCACCATTCATGGGTGTTGCTGGCCGTGTCACCGCTGCGCACAAAGACATATGCGCGGTCGCGATGGGCAAACTGGCCCAGGCGCTGCAGGCTGAGGTCGAGCGCGGCATCGACATCATTCAGCTTCGCGGCCAGCAGCGTGTGAATCAAATCTACGACGAGCGCCTGTATCTCGGTCAGGCGTGTTTCGCCGGTTTTACCCGGATCATCGGGCTCGGGACACAAATCACTCGGCATTCAATCGCTTTCAGACACGCAACCCAGCCGAAACGGGCGTGACGCGCACGCGCCGGGCCAGATTACGGTTTTCGCGCTATCGGGTAAAGATATCCTTACGATGCGTCGCGGGCAATGCTTTGCTGCGAACGCCCTTGCGCTGGAGGTGGCCTTGACTATAACGCGCCCAATTTGCGCACCGCTCTGGCGGGACAGGCGTAGATGCCAGTGCTGAACCGGGGGTCCACCATGCCGAAGCGAACCGATATCCGTTCCATCATGATCATCGGGGCCGGGCCAATCGTGATCGGGCAAGCCTGCGAATTCGATTATTCCGGCGCACAGGCCTGCAAGGCGCTGCGCGAGGAAGGGTATCGCGTCATCCTTGTCAATTCCAACCCGGCCACGATCATGACCGATCCGGGCCTGGCCGATGCCACCTATATCGAACCCATCACGCCCGAGATCGTCGCCAAGATCATCGAAAAGGAACGCCCCGACGCACTGTTGCCTACGATGGGCGGGCAGACCGGGCTGAACACTTCGCTCGCGCTGGAAGAAATGGGCGTGCTGAAGAAATTCGGGGTCGAGATGATCGGCGCGCGGCGCGAAGCCATCGAGATGGCCGAGGACCGAAAGCTGTTCCGCGAGGCGATGGACCGGATCGGGTTGGAAAACCCNCGCGCGACCATCGTTGCGGCGCCGAAGTTGGAAAATGGCAAGTTCGATATCAATGCCGGCGTGGCCGAGGCGATGGCTGCGCTGGAGGATATCGGCCTGCCCGCCATCATCCGCCCCGCCTATACACTGGGCGGCACTGGTGGAGGAGTTGCCTATAACCGTGATGATTATGAACGGATTTGTCGCTCGGGCCTAGATGCCTCGCCGGTCGCACAGATCCTGGTGGATGAGTCGCTGCTGGGCTGGAAAGAGTTCGAGATGGAGGTTGTCCGCGACAAGGCGGATAATGCCATTATCGTCTGTTCCATCGAGAATGTGGATCCGATGGGTGTGCATACAGGCGACTCGATCACGGTCGCCCCGGCGCTGACACTGACCGACAAGGAATATCAGATCATGCGCAACGGCTCGATTGCCGTGCTGCGCGAAATCGGGGTCGAAACCGGCGGGTCCAATGTGCAATGGGCCGTGAACCCGGACAACGGGCGCATGGTGGTGATCGAAATGAACCCCCGCGTGTCGCGCTCTTCGGCGCTGGCGTCCAAGGCCACGGGCTTTCCCATCGCCAAGATCGCGGCCAAGCTGGCGGTGGGCTACACGCTTGATGAGTTGGACAATGATATCACAAAAGTGACACCTGCCAGCTTCGAGCCGACCATAGATTATGTGGTCACCAAGATCCCGAGGTTCGCTTTTGAAAAGTTCCCCGGATCGCAGGCCGAACTGACAACGGCCATGAAATCGGTGGGCGAGGCGATGGCCATTGGCCGGACCTTCCACGAATCGATGCAGAAGGCGCTTGCCTCGATGGAGACGGGGCTGAGCGGGTTTGACGAAATCGCCATTCCCGGCGCGCCCGACCGCGCTGCGATCATCAAGGCGATCAGCGGCCAGACCCCCGACCGCCTGCGCCTGATCGCGCAGGCCATGCGCGAGGGGCTGTCCGATGATGACATTCAGGCCGCGACCAGTTTCGACCCTTGGTTTCTGGCCCGCATCCGCGAGATCATCGCCGCCGAGGATGATATCCGCCGCAACGGCCTGCCGGTAAATGCCGAAGGTTTGCGCGCGCTCAAGATGCTGGGCTTTACCGATGCGCGGCTGGCCGCCCTGACAGGCCGTGACGAAGACCAGATCCGCCGCGCGCGGCGGAATCTGGGCGTGAATGCCGTGTTCAAGCGCATCGACACCTGCGCCGCCGAGTTCGAGGCACAGACGCCGTATATGTATTCGACCTATGAAACCGATGTCATGGGCGATGTGGAATGCGAGGCGCGCCCCTCGGACCGCAAGAAAGTGGTGATTCTGGGCGGTGGCCCGAACCGGATCGGGCAAGGGATCGAGTTCGACTATTGCTGCTGCCACGCCTGTTTCGCGCTGACCGATGCGGGCTATGAGACCATCATGATCAACTGCAACCCCGAGACGGTCAGCACCGATTACGACACCTCGGACCGGCTGTATTTCGAACCGCTGACGCTGGAGCATGTGCTGGAAATCCTGCGTGTGGAGCAAGAGGCCGGCACCCTGCATGGCGTGATCGTGCAGTTCGGCGGCCAGACGCCCCTGAAGCTGGCCAATGACCTGGAAGCGGCGGGCATTCCCATCCTTGGCACCTCGCCCGATGCGATTGATCTGGCCGAAGATCGCGAGCGGTTTCAGGCGCTCTTGAACAAGCTCGACCTGCGCCAGCCCGTGAACGGCATCGCCACGACGCCGCAGCAGGCGTTTGAGATCGCGCAGGCTGTGGGCTACCCGCTGGTGATCCGCCCGTCCTATGTGCTGGGTGGGCGCGCCATGGAAATCGTGCGCGATGACGCCCATCTGGAACGCTATATCCGCGAGGCCGTGGTCGTGTCGGGCAAGAACCCGGTGCTGCTGGACAGCTATCTGGTCGGCGCGGTCGAGGTGGATGTCGATGCGCTTTGTGATGGCGAGAGCGTCCATGTCGCGGGCATCATGCAGCATATCGAGGAAGCGGGTGTGCATTCGGGCGATTCGGCCTGTTCGCTGCCGCCCTATTCGCTGGATGCGGACATGATCGCCGAGTTGCGCCGCCAGACCGAGGCATTGGCCAAGGGTCTGAATGTGGTCGGCCTGATGAATGTGCAATTCGCGATCAAGGATGGCGAGATTTTCGTGTTGGAGGTGAACCCCCGCGCGTCGCGCACTGTGCCCTTCGTTGCCAAGGCCACCGACAGCGCGATTGCGTCCATTGCGGCGCGGCTGATGGCGGGCGAGAGGCTGGCGGATTTCCCGATGCGCCCGCCCTACAAGGATGCCGCCCCGTCAGAGCCGATCCCGCTGGCCGATCCGCTGACGCTGGCGGACCCGCAAACCCCGTGGTTCTCTGTCAAGGAAGCAGTGCTGCCCTTTGCACGCTTCCCCGGTGTCGACACGCTTCTGGGCCCGGAAATGCGCTCGACCGGCGAGGTGATGGGCTGGGCACGCAACTTCGCGCGCGCCTTCTACAAGGCGCAGCTTGGCGCGGGCGTGATCCTGCCTGAAAGCGGGCAGGTCTTCGTCTCGATCAAGGATTTCGACAAGGGGCCGCTGATGCGCGAGGCGGCCCAGACCCTGACGGGTCTGGGCTTTACGCTGGTCGCCACGCGCGGCACGGCGACCTGGCTGGCCGAACATGGCGTGGCCTGCGATGTGGTGAACAAGGTCTATGAGGGGCGGCCCAATATCGTCGATCTGATGAAATCGGGCGAGATTGCCATGGTGCTGAACACGACCGAAGGCGCGCAGGCCATCGAGGACAGCCGCGAAATCCGGGCTGTCGCGCTGTATGACAAGATCCCGTATTTCACCACGGCCGCGGGCAGCCACGCGGCGGCCATGGCGCTCAAGGCGCAGCAAGAGGGCGAAATCGGCGTGCGCGCGCTACAGCATCCGGTCGCCTGAACCGCGCGCTCAATGCGCCAGCGCCAGCCCGCTGGGCACGCTGTCGGGCGCGCCCATGCGCCCGTCAAGCGCGGCCTCATCCGTCAGCGCATGCAGAAAGGCGATCAGGAAATCGACCTCATCCGCGTCCAGCATCACCAGCGGGCGCTGTGCCATGGCGCGCGCGGCGGCGGCGCGGATTTCGCGCATCAGCGTCTCATTCGCCAGGCGGTCGAAATCATCTGCTGCATCCTCCAGCATCGGCAGCACGGCTTGCGGTTCATAGCGCGCAAGCCCTGCCGCAGGGTCGATATGATGATCCAGGAAATCGCGCAGTTCCGAAAACGCGCCCGTATGTCCCCATGGTCCGGTCACGGCCACATTGCGCAACATGGGCGTGCGAAAGGCATAGAGGTCCTCGGGCATCTGGGTCACGGCGGCGCGCCCGATATCGCGGGAATAGCCATCCTCGCCCTGTTGACGCCCCGGCCCGATGGGTGGCTGACCCATGGCGTGGAAATCCTGATCGCTGAGCAGGGGCCCGGAATGGCAGCCCGCGCACCCGGCCTTGCCATAGAAGAGCTGCATGCCCAGCCCGGCGACAGACTCCAGCGCCGCCTCTTCGCGCAGATAGCGGTCAAACGGGGTGTCGATGGCGCGAAACTCCCATTCGATGAAGGCCGCGAGCGCATTCGCAATCTCGTCAATCCGCACAGG
>SL_7KL_010_BRINEDRAFT_10001700_pt1 | contig 10443 bp, 7 predicted proteins | sample SodLak_010_BRINE_FD_10663 | JGI IMG/M metagenome (IMG submission 10663)
GGTATGAGCCATTTGTAAAATCTAAAACTGGGCTGTTGCTAGACCCATATTTTTCAGCATCAAAAATTAAGTGGATTTTAGATAATGTAAATGGCTGCAAAGATAAAGCGAAAAATGGGGAATTAATGTTTGGAACGATTGATACATGGTTAATTTATAAGTTAACCGGTGGCAATGTTCATATCACCGATTATACCAATGCATCAAGAACACTCCTTTACAATATTTACGATTTAAAATGGGATGAAGAATTACTAGATTTATTCGATGTTCCAAAAAGCATGTTGCCTGATGTCGCTTCATCTTCAGAAGTGTATGGGCATACGGTATCTCACCATTTCTTTGGTCAAGAAGTTCCAATTGCAGGAATTGCAGGTGATCAACAAGCTGCTTTATTTGGCCAAGCGTGTTTTGATGAGGGCAGTGTTAAAAANACCTANGGGACAGGGAANTTTATGTTGATGAATACCGGTGAAAAGGCGATTATTTCAGATCATGGCTTGTTAACAACCATTGCTTGGGGCATTGATGGCAAAGTTGATTACGCATTAGAAGGATCCGTCTTTGTAACAGGTTCAGCCATTCAATGGTTGCGAGATGGATTAAAATTAATTGACCAAGCCAAAGTGAGTGAAAAAATGGCTACACGATTAAAAGATAATGAAGGGGTTTATTTTGTGCCAGCATTTGTAGGCCTTGGAACGCCTTATTGGGATAGCGATGCGCGCGGGGCGATGTTTGGTTTAACAAGAGGTACAAAAAAAGAGCACTTTTCTAGAAGTGCTTTAGAAGCCATCGCTTATCAATCTATGGATGTTTTAAATGCGATGGAGGAAGATACTAAACTCCCAATTAAAACATTTAAAGTCGATGGAGGGGCAACACAAAACAACTTCTTAATGCAATTTCAATCAGACATTCTTAATTTAGAAGTCGAGCGTGCCCTTGTTCAGGAAACCACCGCTTTAGGCGCTGCTTATTTAGCTGGGCTTGCAACTGGGTATTATAAAGATAAAGCAACTATAAAAAAAGGATGGAAACTCGATAAGAAATTCCATCCAAACATGGATGAATCTACGCGAAATGATTTGATCCAAGGGTGGAAAGCTGCGATTAAAGCAACTAGAAAATTTAAAATTGAGAAATAATTCGCATAAAAACTTTATAAGTGAGTGATGATATGAATCCAAAAACCGTACGCACTATTTTATTCGATTATGATGGAACACTCCATGATTCAATGAAAATATTTCCCGATGCGTTTAAGAAAGCTTATCAATATTTAGTGGACAATAATTATGCTAAACCCCATAATTATACATATAACGAAATCAAACATTTCTTAGGGGTTACGCCTCGACAAATGTTGAATGCCTTTGGAGATAATATTCCTGAATCTGTTAAAGATAAAGCGCACCACATTTTAAAAACTACGCTTTTTAATAGTATAAAGAATCATGAAGCTGAATTGTTTGAGTGGACAATAGATGTATTAAAAACATTAAAAGGTCGAGGATATCAATTAGGGTTTATCAGTAATTGCGAAAACTATTATATGCATGCGCACACGCACCTTTTTAAGTTAGGAAAATATTTTGATTATATGGTATGCAGTGAATCTTACAGTAATACGCATGAAAAAGAAGATGTGTTAGAAAAACTTAAACCTAATCTAATTAAAGATATTGTTATTGTTGGGGATAGAAGTCATGATATTATAGCTGGGAAGAAAAATAATGTTTATACCATTGGAGCATTATATGGTTATGCGAAGGAAAATGAACTTAAAGATGCAGATCTAACGATTGAAAACCTTGTTGAGCTTTTAGATATATTTGAAGGGCCTAAACCCTAGATTTACCTAACTCCATCTTACCGGTGGAGTTTTTTTTTATAGTTTACAGTGAAAAAATAAAATAGTATGTTAAAATATGATAGAAAATATATGAAACGAGGAAGAAAAATGTCTGAAGAAAAGCGTTCTAAACAGGTTTTATCGTATTTAATCAAAACATTAAATGGTATGGCATTAGGATTATTTTCAACATTAATCATCGGAGTAATCATAGAACAAATAGGGTTATTGCTTGGTAACTTTGCATTATTTGGAGATACATTACCACAAAACTTAATAACCTTAGCTAACACATTAAAAAGCTTTATGGGAATAGGAATAGGGATAGGTGTTGCTTGGTCTTTAGGATTAAATGGATTGAGTTTAATAGCTGGTGGTATTGCTGGTGGAATTGGAACATCAGTATTTAGCGATCCTGTGGTCGCATACTTAACAACCATCGCAGCGATTGAAGGGGTTCGCTTTATTTTAAGGAAAAAAACACCTTTAGATATTATATTGATTCCTTTAATATCTGCATTGATAGCATTCTTAGTCGCATCATTGATAGGTGAACCAGTATCTATTTTCATGCAAGGCGTTGGCGCATATATTAAGAGTGCAACTGAATATACACCATTTTTCATGGGTATAGTAATAGCAGTATTGATGGGAATGGCTTTAACCTCTCCAATATCTTCTGCGGCCATTGCATTTTCAATTAGTTCAATGAGTGAAAATGTAGGACTCGTTGGCATTGCAGGCGGTGCTGCGGTTGTTGGCGGTGCAACTCAAATGTTAGGATTTGCGGTAATGAGCCGTAAAGACAATAATATTGGAACTGTGATATCAATCGCAATTGGAACAAGCATGTTGCAGTTTAAAAATATTTTAAAGAAACCTATTATATGGCTTCCACCGATTATTGTGAGTGCAATTTTAGGTCCGCTTTCTACGTTAGTATTTAGAGTGGAAAGCACTGAAGTTGGTGCAGGAATGGGAACAAGTAGTTTTGTTGGCCAAATTGGTGTAATTGATGCTATGGGGCATTCAATAAATGTTTATATAAGTATTTTGGTTTTACAGATTATTTTGCCAATTGTGCTTGTATTCGTAGTCGATATTATATTTAGGAAAAAAGGCCTCATTGAATTAGGGGACTTCAAATTATAAGTAAAAAGGGGCTGTAATGAAATGGAATCTTGACTGATTTCATTCTTACAGCTCTTTTTCTTTGTCATAGAATGAAAAAAAGTACAGTTCTCCTGTACATAAGGTAGGGTTAAAAGGTATTTCCAGGTGGAAATACTTTTTTATAGATTTTTTGCGTTATTGAATAAATCGGTGTTTTTTGTTATGGTACTTTTTCAGATTGTAGCCGATAGCGATCAGGTTCAACTCGTTTGTGATTCCCTGAATACCGGTCCGTGTAAAGCGGCGGAACCGCATGTCTTCCTTGATGATGCCGAAGGCACCTTCAACTTGGATGGATCGTTGAATCCGAAGCGCGATTCCCAAGGGGCTTTCGAGGTTTTCCCGTACGGTGGTCTCCATCGCATCCCAGGTTTCGTTGACGTGGATTTCTTTTTCGCCCTTGCTTATCTTGCACGATTGTTTAAGGTTGCACCGTTTGCACGTCCGGCTTTTGTACACCTTGATCTCGTGCGGGCTTTTTATGTGTTTGTTTTGCTTGCTGTAGCGGTAGGTGAGTTTGCGTCCCTTCGGACATATGTAATTTCCATCTTTGTCTCTTTCGAAGTTGATCCGATTGAATGGATCGTTGCGATAGGCCTTGGTCCGCTCTTTTTCCCACATGTTGTGCTTTTGGTAAAGGCCCATGCCTTTCGATAGACAGTAGTGGTACGTGTCGTACCGGCCGTACCCGGCGCCGGCGACCGGGTATAACGGATACCCTTCATGCAGGTCACGATAGCTTTCCATGAACGGTTCGAACGTTTTGAGGTCGTTGCGATGCGGATACGCTTCAATCAACCGGATGTATTCGTTGTTGACGCCGATCTGCACGTTGTAGCCCGGCTTCAACTGGCTGTTGCGCATGTGGTCTTCCTTCATGTGTAGAAACGTCGCGTCAGGGTCCGTTTTGGCATAGCTGTTGCGTTCGGGACCCATGATGGAAAGGTGCTTTTCGTATTCGCGCATCTTGGCTTCGCTTTGCCTCAGCTCATCATAGATACGCTGTAGCGGCGTCTTTTTTCTGCCTTTGCCGTATACCAGTGCGATCCCCGCTTTGTCCAGCGCGGCCTCGACCTGGTCGGCGGTGTGCTTCAAGGTGCTTGATTTGTAGGTTTGTTGGACCTTGATATCGCGATCGCTCAACCCTTTCAATTTCTCAAGGGTTTTGGTGACCTTGCTGTTCAGGTTCTTCCGGTTTCTCATGACGGCTTTCTTCCACACGAAGGTATACCGGTTCGCATCGGCTTCAATCTTGGTGCCGTCAATATGCAGGACCTGTGTATCTCTTGGATCGCGTTTCTCAATCTCGTCCAATACCGCTTTGAATATCGATTTCAAATCCATACTCAATTCTTTGATTACATTCGCAATAAGCGCATGCGACGGTGTCTCCATTTGACCCATCAACCACAGGAAACGAATGTCGTTTCTACATGCGCTCTCAAGGGCGCGTGAACTACTTACATCAACCATATAGCCGAATAGAATTGCGTTTAATATGCGGACGCGATTTTTCGGCAGTCTCCCTCTGGTTTCCTGCCGTTTTTCAAAGTACTTTCCTAAGTCGATTCCTTTCATGATCTCCGCATACGTTCTTACCTCGGAATCTTTTGGCAAATTTATTGCCAAATCCATTGGTAAAATCAATTGTTCCGGTGTATAATGAGTTGTGTAGTTAGTGTTACTTTGCATACTCTAATTATACCAAAAAACCGGCCCATAATGGACCGGTTTTTTCGTTATCTAAGCTGTAATTACTACTTTATTTCATTACAGCCCTTTTTTTTATCGAACTCTATAAGTATATAAACGTTCTTTGTCACCGTCAAATCGATAATCAAACTGTTTATAAAGTTTGATAGCCTTGTGGTTCATCGCATCAACCCAAAGCATCGAATCTTTAATCCCTTTTTGATTAGCATGTTCAAACAAGCCTTGAATAAGTTTTTTTGATAAGCCCATTCCTTGAAATGATTCATGAACACCTAAACCTCTTAAGAATAATGATTTACCATCGTTATAGATCTGACCGTATATAAATCCTTTAATATCTTCACTATCTTCAATGGTTAAGATAATATATTCATCACTATTTAACATTGCTTCGAATTCTTCAAAAGTCATATTAAAGAGTTCGCGGCTTAGTAAATCATTACTTAAATTATATAAAGCCTTTGTATCACCGTTAAATTTTTTAACATTATCGGTAATGAATGGTCTTTTAATCGATATTCTTTTAAGACGCATCGCTAGATTTTCACTAACCAACACACATCCTAAATCAATAAATGTATTATGGATAGATTCTAAAATGCCTTCGTTTTTATGAGATTCTCCCATCTCGATATAAATGGTCTCATTTTTTCCAAGCAACGGATATAGCCCTCCAAGTGATCGCTTTAATGCGTTTTTATCGTTAAAGGCAGGATAAACAACAATTCGTTTTGCTTGGTATTCAATAAATAAAATCGCACCTTCTGTTTGTAAAACTTCATTTTTATGGTTTTCAAAAAAAGTTTGTTCATGAGATTCGTTGTGGAATAAAAAAGCATATTCCATTGTTTTAGCAGTTTTCAATATTTCTTTCATGCTAGTCTCCTTTAGGCTTTTTCAAAATTGAATCAATTTTTGTTTTTCTTTCTTTAAGTGAACGTTCAAATTTTGAGGTATTTGTGGGGTGAAAGTATTGTATGTGTTTAAGTTCATCAGGTAAATATTGTTGGTAAGTAATATGATCTTTATAATCATGGGGATAAAGGTAAGCCTCTTTATCTTCAAAATTATCAACATTGATTAAATGGTTAGGAATTTTATACATTTTACCATCTTCTAAATCTTCAAGTGCGCGATCAAGTGCAATGTATGGTGTGTTTGATTTAGGAGATAATGCCATTTCTACAACTAAATTCGCAAGCGGAATTCTCGCTTCAGGAAACCCCAGGCGCTCACAAGCATTACAACAAGCATCCATTTTACTATAAATCGAGGCATTCGCAAGCCCGATATCTTCGTATGCAATGACACTTAAACGTCTTAAAATACTATCTAAATCTTCCATTTTTATTAATCGTGCGAGGTAATGTAATGCCGCATCGACATCACTCCCACGAATAGATTTTTGCAAAGCAGATAAAATATTATAATAATTATCTTCATTTTTATCTAAATCTAATGCCGGTTTCAATATCACTTTTTTTGCCTTATCAATATCAATCGTTTCATCTTTATAAGCGATATTCAATATCTCCATCATATTAATGGCTGTTCGAATTTCTCTGTTTGAAGCGCGAACTAAATAATCAATAACTTCATCTTTAAAGTTTGCACTCAAATCATTCGGTAATTGATTTGGTAGGCTTTTAAGAAATATTTTTAAGTCATTTTCTGATATAGAATTTAACTTTAAAACATGACACCTAGATCGAATTGCTGGGTTAACACTGTGATATGGATTGTTTGTAGTTAAACCAATTATAATCAATGTTCCATCCTCAACATGAGGCAATAAATAATCTTGTATATCCTTTTTCATTCGGTGAATTTCATCAACAATAACCAATGCATTATAATTTTTTGCTTGATAAACAATATCTTTTAGACTTGCTTTAGAATCTGTAGAGGCATTAAAAGTAAACGTGTTTAATCCAAATTCACTTGCAACAATATTCGCAATGGTCGTTTTACCAATCCCTGGAGGACCGTATAAGACTAAAGAGAAATACTGTTTGGCTTCAACCATCTTTCTAATGACACCGTTTTGTCCAACTAAATGTGATTGACCAACGACTTGATCAAGTGTTTTAGGTCTTAACCGAAAAGCTAAAGGTCTATTTTGCATGGAATCACCTCGCCATTCATTATATCACTTATCATGGCGTAGTGTTCGCATAAATTGTAGAAAACTGTTATAATGTAAAAGATTTATAGAGAGTAGGGTTTTGACCCTAAGACAGTTATAAAATGCGTTACAATGCAAAATTTAAACAGATGAGAGGGAACAACGATGCAATCAATTAAAACAAATTACCACACACACCATGAATTTTGTGGACATGCAAAAGGTCGAGCAAAAGATTATATTGAATCGGCGATTAAAGAAGGTTTTAGTGAATTAGGAATCTCTGATCATGCACCTTCAGAACTCCATAAACATAAGTTTGTACGAATGCCTTTTAGTAAGTTCGTTGAATATATAAGCGAGCTTAAACAAGCAAAAATTGATTATAAAGATGAAATCACAGTTCACATAGGATTAGAAACAGAATTCACTGAACCAGACAAAGCTTATTACGAGTATTTACTCAATCATGTTGATTATATGATATTAGGACAACATTATGTTCCTTGGAGAAACGGTAAAAAACCATTTAAATCAGGATTCAATCTCAATACGAAAGAACAAATCATAGATTATGGCAATATTGTAGAAAAAGCGATAGAAAGCGGATACTATGTGGCAGTCGCTCACCCTGATGTATATATGAGCGGTTATGATTCGTTTGATGAAACGGCATTAAAAGTTGCAGATCAAATCATAAAAGCAGCAATTAAACATGATTTACCATTAGAAATTAACGCTCAAGGAATTAGAAAAGGATTAATCGAATCAAAAGATGGGATTCATTATAGATACCCAAGAAAAGAATTTTTTAAACGTGCTAAAGAATTAGGCGCAACATTCATGGTTGGATCTGATGCACATAAACCAAACCACTTAAATGATGATGCATTTAAGAAAGCATTAGAATTTGCTGATGCATTAGACATAAAACTAATCGATAAACTTAAAATTTAATAATCCATCAAAATTTGCGCTCTAAGCGCATTTTTGTTTTAAAGGTGATTTCATAAAGATGGATGTTTAAAAATCCAAATATAGAGAAATAATACAGACATATTTCAACAAAAGAAGAACCCCTCAAAAAACATAGTCATTTACATTTTATGAATATGTTTAATGCAGGCTAAGGATTGATTTTACATCGTTTAATATAACAATTATATTCATTAAACATCTATTCACTGCAAAAGCAGTGATTTTTGTTTAAGACTTATAACTTCCTATAATATATATTATGTTAACTTAATATAGTCAAGTAATAGAGCTGTTAAGTGTTATTAAGGTGTAAATGTTTATTTCAATTTTATGCTTTTATTAACTGAGACATTATATGTTTTCTTAAACTCCAAAAATGCAAATTAAATAATATTGTCTTGTTACTTAGAATTTTAAATGAGTAAAATTTCATAACATGATACAATTGTTAATGAGGTGATTACATGAAAAAGGTTGCGTTAATTTTTACAGGTGGAACAATTTCTATGAAAGTTAACTCTAAACTTCAAGGTGCTGTTCCAAGTATGGCACCGAATGAATTAATTGATACATTAAAAGCTGAGACTGATTATGATAATTTAGTTGGAATAGATTTTTCGAAATTGCCTTCTCCTTCAATTACTCCAGATAAAATGTATGATCTTAAATTATTGATTGATAAGTATTTAGAGGATGATGACTATTATGGTGTGGTGGTTGTTCATGGGACGGATACTTTAGAAGAAACTGCTTTTTATTTGGATGCGGTTAATAATGCTGCTAAACCTATTGTTTTAACGGGTTCTATGAAAAATGCCAGTGAACTTGGATATGATGGGCTTACGAATTTAGATTCTAGTATTAAGGTTGTTATGGACGATAATTCAGTTGGACGTGGGGTTTTGGTTGTTATGAATTACCAGATTCATGCTGCGTGTGAAGTTACTAAAACCCATACTTTAAACCTTGATACATTTAAAAGTATTGAATTTGGGCCTTTGGGGATCATTGATGCGGATGATGTTATCTATTATAGAGCTCAGACATTAAGAAAAGCTTATGGATTAACCCCTGGACATAGTGATAAAGTTGGCTTAATTGAGGCCTATGCTGGAATGCATAGTGATATTATTGATTTCTTTACAGATAATGGCTATAAAGGATTAGTGATTGCTGCTTTAGGTCGTGGAAATCTTCCTGCAATGATGATGGATGGCATTAAACGCGCTAAAGAAGCTGGTATGGAGATTGTTATTGTATCTCGTGCTTTAGCTGGTAGAGTCTTAGATACTTATGGTTATATTGGTGGAGGAAAAGATTTGGTTCGTAATGGCTGTATTATGGGCGGAAACTTAAACGCTCCAAAAGCAAGAATCCTTTTAATGCTTGCGTTAATTAATAAATTATCTCACGATCAAATACGTGCAATTTTTTCATGAAAAAAGCCTCGATAAGAGGCTTTTTATTTGGCATTTAGATCAATGCGTCTATTCCAATGTCTTTAAAACGGGTTAATACTGATTCTTTTAGCCATTTACCAAGGTTTTTTTTGCGGAGTTTTTCAGATTTTTGAATGGTTTTTAAATTTTGATACATGATATAACCAATAGGGACATAATGACTCATCATTACATTCCCTTTATAGATAATCGCAGGTCCCCAAATATCGGAGTCTTTAACTTTGAATACAGGATTCATAATATCTTTAAATAAATCCCTCGGACTTTTTCTGCTTTCTTGAAGGTCAAATTCAAATAATGCTAACGTAGAATAATATGAATTTTCTAACATTTGAATACGTGTGATGAAATGTCTTTCTGTTTTTGTGCAAACTATTTCTATTAATGATTGTTCAATCATGACTCCAAGTGCTCTTAATTTTCCATCTCGTACATCTGAAAAATCTGAGTCTAATAATCGGTAGAAAATTAAGATGGCTTTTGATAGTTCGCCCAAAAACAATTTTAGGTCATATAACGTTTTGATTTTTGGGGTGCGAACTATTATTTTACTGTCATCAATCATTCCAGTATAAATATCTTTTTGACACTTTGAGTCCTCAAAATCAATGCTGGTTAATAAAGAATCGTTATCAAATTGACGCATAAGCTTATCAATGATCGATAACTTATTCCTGTGAATGGCTGGATGTCCTATTTCACTTAATTTATCAAAGAAATTATCAAATGAAATGTTTTTAGTTTTGACTGATTTTTGTTGGAATTTTCCGTGTATTCCAATTAACTGTAATAATCCATTTCTTATCGGTTTTTCTTTTAAGTTGTCGAGTTCAAATATTGCACTTTTATAATTTTTATAGTCTTGTTTTTTGGCAGCTTTATCCAAATGATGCATAATATTTATAACTGTTTTATTGTACGTTTTTAAATCATTTTGATGGTCAATCGTCATGAGTTTATTTCTAAAGTGATATACATATTCATCAAAATTAATCATCATTTCTTTGTGAAAAGGGGTCTCTAATTTGATTGGTTTTAAGTTTTTATAGATTTGATAGGCCGTGTTGTCCAAAGTATCTTTAGGGACTTCAGATTTAAATTGGCTGTACATTAAGTAATTATAATCGATCAGTGGCTTT
>SL_7KL_010_BRINEDRAFT_10001701_pt1 | contig 10443 bp, 9 predicted proteins | sample SodLak_010_BRINE_FD_10663 | JGI IMG/M metagenome (IMG submission 10663)
ATTTTTCCCGATTGCTGCGTTGCGCTGCTTGACCGCAGAATGACTGCGGCGCGGCACAGCGCGCCTTGCCTCGGAAAAAATGCGGACTCCAACGCAGGCGCGCTAATAAATCAGTGTTTCCCTATGGAGACCGGAATCAGGCATGGCCAGCAAAAAGGGACAAGGCGACAACAGACTCCGGGACCAGATCCAGGAGAAACGGCTTTTTACCCGTCGCGCCGTGCTCGCCGGGGCCGGTGTGCTGGGACTGATGGGGCTGCTCGGCGGTCGCATGGCGCACCTGCAGATCAGCGGCCATCAGCATTACGCGACCATGTCCCAGGCCAATCGGGTGCGGCTGGTCCCGGTGCCGCCGAATCGCGGCCTGATCCACGACCGCAACGGCGTTATCCTGGCCGAGAACCGGCCCACCTATCAGTTGATGGTGATCCCCGAGCAGGTGCCGGACCTGGAGGAAACGCTGGCGGGGCTTGGCGCCATCATCGAGCTGGAAGAATCCGACCTGACGCGATTTCACAACCAGCGGCAGCGGCAAAGGCGTTTCGACGCCATTCCACTCAAGTTCCGGCTCGATGAGCGCGATGTCGCGATTTTCGCGACAAATCGCCATCGTTTTCCGGGTGTCGAGGTCGAGGCCCGGCTGAGCCGCGTCTATCCGCAGGGTGAGCATGCGGTGCACGCCATCGGCCATGTCGGCCGGATCAACGAGCAGGAACTGCAGCGCATCGATTCCTCGCGTTATCGCGGCAGTACGCACATCGGCAAATCCGGCGCCGAGCTGCAGTTCGAGGACCTGCTGCATGGCCACTCGGGCATCGAACGGGTAGAGGCCAATGCGCTCGGCCGGGTTATCCGGCCGCTGGAAAGACTGGACCCGAACCCGGGCACCGATGTTTACCTGACCATCGACAGCCGATTGCAGCGGATCGCCGAGGAAGTGCTGGGCGACTGGCAGGGTTCCATCGTCGCGCTGGACACGCGCAACGGCGATATCCTGGCGCTGGTCAGCAAGCCGACGTTCGACCCCAACCTGTTCGTTCACGGCATCGACCGTGAGACCTTCCAGGCGCTGCAGGCGGATCCATCCCGCCCGCTCTACAACCGCGCCATGCGCGGCCAGTATCCACCGGGCTCGACGATCAAGCCCTTTGTCGCCCTGGCCAGCCTGGAAAACGAGATCAAGCGTGCAAGCGAACGCGTGTTCTGCCCCGGCTTCTACACGCTGCCGGGCGTCAGTCATCGCTGGCGCTGCTGGCAACGCCGTGGCCATGGCCACATGAACATGGAGGACAGCCTGGTCCAGTCCTGCGATGTGTATTTCTATGATGTGGCCTATCGGCTGGGCATCGACCGCATGCAGGAGTATCTGGGTGGCTTTGGCTTCGGTCGCCGCACCGGTTCCGGGGTTCCCGGAGAGCTGCCGGGCGTGCTGCCGTCCCGCGAATGGAAGCGTGCCGCCCGTGGTGAAAGCTGGTACCACGGCGAAACCCTGATCACCGGCATTGGCCAGGGGTTTTTCCTGACCACGCCCATGCAACTGGCTCATGCGACCGCGGTGCTTGCCAACAAGGGCTCGGCGCATCCTCCGCGACTGATCAAGCGCATCGAGCGAAACGACAATGGCGAGGTCAGCGATCTGCCGCCGGAAGAGAAGGAAACTCATTTCAAGCTGCGTGACGAGTCCAACTGGCAGCAGGTGGTGGATGGCATGATCGCCTCGATCCGCGGACCACGCGGTACCGCCCGCAGTATCGCGCCGGGACTGGAGTACGAGGTGGCGGGCAAGACCGGCACGGCCCAGGTCTTCAGCCTGGGCCAGGACGAGAAGTACGACGCCGACGCCATTCCCGTCCATCTGCGCGACCATGCCCTGTTCAACTGCTTCGCACCGGCTGACGATCCGCGGATTTCAGTGGCCGTGGTGGTGGAGAACGGCGGCAGCGGTGGCGGCGTAGCCGCGCCCATGGCGCGGCAGGTGATGGATGCCTGGCACGCCATCGAGCGCGGCCAACCGATCCCGCGGCCGGATCCGCCGGAGGAAGACGACGCGGAGACGGCCGATGGCTGACGCCAGCCTGATCGAACAGCGCATGACGCGGGTGCAGCGCCATCTCCACCTGGATGGCCAGTTGCTGACGGCCATCGCCCTGCTGTCCGGCGTTGGCCTGGCAATTCTCTACAGTGCCTCAAACCAGGACATGGCCGAATTGCAACGGCAGCTGGTCCGCCTGTCCGTAGCCTTCGTTGGCATGGTGGCGATCGCTCAGGTGCCGCCGAAAACCCTGCAGCGCTGGACCCCCTGGGTGTTTCTGGCCGGCCTGGTGATGCTGGTTCTGGTACTGCTGGTGGGTACCTACGGCAAGGGCGCCCAGCGCTGGCTCGGCTTTGGCCCGATCCGCTTTCAGCCCGCCGAGCTGATGAAGCTGGCGATTCCGATGATGGTGGCCTGGTACCTGAGCCGGCGGCCGCTGCCGCCCAGCCTGTCGCAGGTCCTGGTGGCGCTGGTCATGATCGCGGTGCCGACGGCGCTGATCATCATGCAGCCTGACCTGGGCACGGCGGTCCTGGTTACCGCCGCCGGGCTGTTCGTGGTGTTTCTCGCCGGTCTGCGCTGGCGCGTCCTGCTGGGGGCGCTGGCCGCGATTCTCGCCGCAATCCCGGTGTTCTGGATGTTCCTGATGCATGACTATCAGAAACAGCGGGTGCTGACGCTGTTCGATCCGGAACGCGACCCTCTGGGTGCCGGCTACCACATCATCCAGAGCACCATCGCCATTGGCTCGGGTGGCGTCTACGGCAAGGGCTGGCTCAACGGCACCCAGTCGCAGCTGCAGTTCCTGCCGGAGCGCAATACCGATTTCATTTTCGCGGTATTCAGCGAGGAATTCGGCCTGGTCGGCGTGGTACAACTGCTGGTGCTGTATCTGTTCATCATCTGGCGCGGGCTCTATATCGCCTGCCAGGCTCAGGACAACTTCTCGCGCCTTCTGGCCGGCAGTCTGGCACTGACCTTTTTCGTCTACGTATTCGTCAATGTGGGCATGGTTTCCGGCCTGATTCCCGTGGTGGGTCTGCCGCTGCCGCTGATCAGTTATGGCGGCACATCCATGGTGACGCTCATGGCCGCCTTCGGTATCCTCATGTCGGTGCACACGCATCGCCGGATGTGGTCATCATGAGACTGTCACCGCACCGCTCGACGCGTTGCGGCTTCGGATTTTCCGGTTGCCAGCGCTGCAGGGATTTCATGCGCTGCCCGCCCTTCGAGAGATCGCCTATGAACCGGATGCCAGCGCTTCGTCTGTTCCTTGCCCTGCTGCTCGCCGTCAGCCTGCCGGCCGCGGCGGACTCCTTCGGCGACAAACGCGCCGCAATCGACGCCTTTGCCGAGGAAGTGGCGCAACGACACGACATTTCCGTCAACGATCTGCAGAACATTTTGCAGCATGCCGAGCACCGCCAGGACATCCTCGATGCCATCTCGCGACCGGCGGAGGCCATGCCCTGGTATCGTTACCGGCCGATTTTCATCCGTGAGGACCGCATTGAAGCGGGCCTGGCCTTCTGGGAAGAACACAGCCTCGAAATCCAGCGCGCAGCCGAGGATTTCGGCGTCAGTGAGGCAATCATCGTCGCCATCATCGGTGTCGAGACGCGCTACGGTGAACATCAGGGCCGCTATCGCGTACTCGATGCGTTGACCACGCTGGCTTTCGATTATCCGCCCCGGGCCGACTTCTTCCGCCGCGAACTGGAGCATTACCTGCTGCTCGCCGAGGAGGAAGGCTTCGATCCGCTGAGCATTCGCGGCTCCTATGCCGGCGCCATGGGCATTCCCCAGTTCATCTCCAGCAGCTACCGCGCCTATGCAGTGGATGGTGACGGTGACGGCCGGCGCGACCTGCTGAGCAATACCGCCGATGCGGTTTCCAGTGTTGCCAATTATTTCGCCGAACACCGCTGGCGCGAGGGCGAACCGGTGGTCACCGAGGCCAGCCTGGACAACGACGCCGAGATCGCCGAACTCGCCAATCAGGGTCGTCAGCCCTACACCACGGTCGGGGAGCTGCGGGCCGCCGGAGTCCGTATCGACGCCTCTCTGGACGATGATCTGGACGCGACCCTGATGGAACTCGACGGCGAGGAAGGCAAGGAATACTGGGTGGGGTTACATAATTTCTATGTCATCACCCGTTACAACCACAGTCCGCTCTACGCGCTGGCCGTCTGGCAACTCAGCGAGATGATGCGGGAACGCCGGGAGACCGACGCCTGATGCACCGTTCCATCTTTCCCCTGATGATCGTTGGCAGCCTGTTTCTGGCCGCCTGCAGCAGTACTCCCGACGGACCACCCGACGATGACCGGGATTACGGCCCCGAGGTGGCGCCGGACACCTCCCACCTGGAGGACGTGGTGCCACGCCGTGAACCCCGCAGCCGCTACGGCAATCCGGAGTCCTACGAGGTATTCGGTCAGACCTACCATGTGATGGCGGAAACGCCCCGGGTCTTTGAAGAGGAAGGCATTGCCTCCTGGTACGGCAAGAAATTCCACGGCCGACGGACCAGCAGCGGCGAGCCGTACGATATGTACAAGCTGACCGCGGCCCACCGGGAGCTGCCGATCCCGGCCTACGTGCGGGTCACCAACCTGGATAACGGCCGCGAACTGGTGGTTCGGGTCAACGACCGGGGGCCGTTTGCCCGCAACCGGATCATTGACCTGTCCTATGCCGCCGCCCAGCGGCTGGATATGGTGGACGCGGGCGTTGCGCCGGTGCGTATCGAATTGCTGCATGCCGAAGAGGATGAACCGCCGACCGTGGCCGACGCCGGCAACAATCCCGCCGAGGGCGACGGCAACGTGGTCCAGGCCAGGGCCGCCGAGAGACTGCCCGGCGAGGTACGGGAAACGGCCGACAACACCGCCGGCGGCGACGCCGACCCGCGGTATTTCCTGCAGGCCGGCGCCTTCTCCGATCGCGACAATGCCGAGCGGCTGAAACAGCGCCTGCATCAGGCACGCTTCGACGCGGTTCGCATCGACAATACCGGTGATGGAGGCCTGTATCGCGTGCAACTCGGTCCGGTAACCTCGGTGGAGGCCGTGGATGAACTCAGCCGGGACCTTGAGGATTACGGGATCAACCCGTCGCGGGTCGTGATAGAACCCTGACGCCCGAACACCGGATGACGGCAGGAATCTCCGGCCGTCTCAGCTTACTTGCAACGATTGACCAGGATGTACCAAAGCCAATGAATCTGTCCCGTCTCGCCCTGCTCTCCCTCATGCTCCTGCTGCTTACCGGACCCGCCATGGCACAGTCCATGCCGGTGCCCTCGCCGCCGTCGCTGGGCGCACCAAGCTACATCCTGCTGGACTTCGAGAGCGGCAACACCCTGGTCGAGCGCGAGGCCGACACCCCGCGGGAACCGGCCAGCCTGGTCAAGTTGATGACCGCCTATGTGGCCTTCAACGAGTTGAGGGAAGGTCATCTCCAGCTCGACGAAAAGGTCATGATCAGCGAGACCGCCTGGCGCATGGGTGGTTCGAAAATGTTCATCGAGGTGGGCAAGCAGGTGGCGGTGGAAGACCTGCTGCGCGGCATCATCATCCAGTCCGGCAACGATGCCAGCGTGGCCATGGCCGAGCATATCGCCGGCAATGAGCGGACCTTCGCCCAGCTGATGAACAACCATGCCGAGCAGATCGGCATGTACAACACCAATTTCACCAATGCCACGGGCTGGCCGGACGAAGCGCAGATCACCACGGCACGCGACATGGCGCTGCTGGCGGCGGCGATGATCCGCAATTTCCCGGAGTTCTACCAGTACTACTCCGAGCGTGAGTTCACCTACAACGACATCACCCAGGGCAACCGCAACCTGCTGCTGACCCGGGACAGTTCGGTTGACGGCCTGAAAACCGGCCATACCAGCACCGCCGGCTACAACCTGGTGAGCTCGGCAAAGCGTGATGACATGCGTCTGGTTTCGGTGGTCATGGGCACCGACGGTCCACGCGACCGGGCCGACCAGAGCCAGGCCCTGTTCAACTACGGTTTCCGCTTCTTCCGCAGCTACGCGCTGTACGAGGGCAACACCGAACTGGCCAGCCCGAAACTCTGGAAAGGCGCCTCGGATACGATTCCGGTGGGCCTGGAACGGACGCTCTACGTCACGATCCCGCAACGCGAGTACGACAACCTGGATGCGAACATGCGCATCGAAAGCCCGGTCATGGCGCCGGTCAGCCGTGGGGACCAACTGGGCGAAGTAACCGTCAAGCTGGGTGGCGAGGTGATCGCGGAAGCGCCCCTGATCGCGCTGGAGGACGGTGATACCGGCGGCTTCTTCGGCGGCCTGGTGGACGAAGTGCTGTTGCTGTTCCAGTAGGGCGGTAGCCATGACGGAATCCCGTGACACCATCATCGACTTCCCCTGCGAATTCCCGGTCAAGGTCATGGGTCGTGCCGAACCGGATTTCGTCCTGCGGGTGGCCGAGATCGTGCGCGAACATGTCCCCGAACTGCGCGACACCGATATCGATACCGCCGCCAGCCGAAGAGGGACCTACGTCTCGGTGACCGTGACCTTTACCGCTCGCAGCCAGCATCAGCTCGATCAGGTCTATCTGGCGTTGAATGCGGACGAGCAGGTGTTGATGACGCTTTAGTCCGTTTTAAGTTTAACGTTTTAGGTTTTAAGAAAGACACCGCGTCCTGTCAGTATTCCGGGGTCTGGACGGGGTATGGGGGAGGGCTGTCGAGGGGTGTCGGTCGCAGGGACGCGACCGTCAAGCCCTCAGGGATGAGTTCACGGCGTCCCCTCGACAGCCCTTGCCCATACCCCACCCCGCCCGAACAGTGGATCCGGAAAACTGCATGCGCAACCAAGCCGTCAGCGATGCCAGCCCGCCAACACCGCTGCTGCGGCAACTCGGTCTACGGGACTATCGGGAAACGTGGCAGGCCATGCAGGCGTTCACCGACCAGCGTGGGCCGGAGACGGTGGACGAGCTCTGGCTGGTGGAGCATCCCCCGGTGTTCACGCTTGGCCTCAATGGCAAGCCGGAACATGTGCTGGACGCTGGTGACATTCCGGTTGTGTCGGTGGACCGCGGTGGCCAGGTCACCTACCACGGGCCGGGGCAGGTGGTGCTCTACGTGCTGCTGGATGTGCGCCGCCGGGGGCTGGGCGTGCGCGCGCTGGTGATGCTGCTGGAACAGGCCATGATCGACCTGCTGGCGCAGCGGGGCATCAGCGCACGCGCCCGTCGTGACGCGCCGGGCGTCTACGTGGGTGACGACAAGATAGGCGCCATCGGTCTGCGCATTCGCCGAGGTGCGAGCTATCACGGGCTGAGCCTGAACGTGGACATGGAGCTGGCGCCGTTCCAGCGCATCAACCCGTGCGGCTATCCCGGTCTTGGCGTCACCCAGATCCGGGATCAGGCGCCAGCGGGGGACAACACCGTGGGCCTGGTGGGACAACAGCTGGGCGACCACCTGCTGCGCCTGCTGGAAGCGCGGGAATAATCAAGCAACCCGGATCAGACCGAGTCAGATGGCGATCCCACTCGCCGGGTATCGGCGATCCGCTCGGCGGCGACCGGCAACATGATGTAGCACAGACAGTCCTGCCGAATCACCGTCGCGTCCAGCGTCAGCATGCTCGGCATCATGGGGCGACGGGTGACCAGCTCGCCGTCGCACAGCTGAAAATAGGCATCCGCCTCGGCGCCCTGCGGATCATCCACCACCACCGGCAGCGACTCGCCACTGAACCGCCCAAGGGCCGTGCCCTGGGGCAATACCTGGAAATTCAGGCAATCCAGATCTTCCAGCAGCTCCAGCCCCTGACTCTCGCCATCGAAGCCAAACGCCTGGTGAGGCGGGATTCTCACCCGCGCCACGGTCTCGAACAGATCCACGGCGTCCGTGGTTGGCCCCGGCGGCAGCTCGGACAGGTGCAGCACATCGTCGATGTACTGCTCGACATGGGCGATCCCCGCCTCCAGCCCCGGTTTGCCACATTCCAGCGTCACCGCAGGACAAAGATCCGCCATGGCCAGAGACTGCACGCCGCGCGGGCGGGTGAAATAGACCATCGTGCGGCTGAACAGCGAGGCCAGGGCCATGTAGCGTCCGTCGAGCCGGTTGATACAGCCGTAATACGGATTGCGACCCGTGTTGTTGTGAATATCGATGCTGGCAAACAGATTCCGCTGTCGCAGGCGATCCACCAGAGCGGCCATCAGGCGGGCCTCCGGGCAATCGGGCAGCTCGGTCCTGGGCCAGATGCGATTGAAATCCACCTGGCCCTCGAGCCGACGAACCTCAAAGGCCGCCGATTCGACGTTGCCGATGAACACCAGCAGATTTCGTGGCAGCAGACGGCCGCGATAACGACGCAGCAAACGCTGCAGCGCCAGGAAACCGGTGGTCTCATTGCCATGCAGCAGGACCGACAGGAACACCGGCTGCTGCCGGCGGCCGGGGAACTCCATCAGACTCGGCCCACCCAGCAGATCCCGCAATGCAGTGGGCGGCGCATCAAGCAACTCGGGCGGTGGCGTTTCGTAATGGTGCAGGCGCAGCGTTTCGGACACGCGATCAGATCTCCCAGTCGTGCACGGGTTGTCCGCTTTGTTGACCCGCGCGGTAGGCGCAGACCAACTCTTCCATGGCACCGCCATGGCGATCCAGCCAGAGTTGCTGCCAGACGGCGCCGGTGCGCCCTCGCGTCACACGCTCCCGCATCAACTCCAGCCAGGGCCGCCAGGCCGCCTCTTCCAGGCCGAAGCGACGCAGGCCGTCGGCAGCCATCGGCAACAGCTGCTCCAGGATCAACTCCCGCAGCGGGCCGCGCTGACCACCAATCCAGTCAACCCGGGCATCCAGGCCATCCCGCGCCGCGCGATAGAAATTGCGCTCGGCGAGCCTGAACGGCAACTCCGCCTCCAGCGGCTCCGGCCGCTGGCAGCAGGCCTGGATCAGACCTTGAAAGAAACAGGCATTGGCGACCACGTCCGGCACCGACGGTCCAGCGGACATGACCCGGTGCTCCAGACGCAGATGACAACGGCCACTGGCATCGACCCCAACCAGAGGTCGGTTCCAGCGCCAGATCGTGCCATTGTGCAGCGACAGGTGGGACAACTGCTCGGGTGGCTCACCGGTGGCCTCCGGCAGGAGCACCGGATAATGCTGGCGGTTCTCGACAAACAGCGGATACAGACTGTCCCGTGTATAACCGGTACCGAATGTCACCCGATCCAGCCCCCTGTCCTGAACGCCGCTCGGTGAATCCACCGCCACCGCCTGCTCGAACAATGGAATCCGTGTGTCGTGCCAGAGACGCCGCCCGAACAGGGTCGGTGCATTGGCAGCCACTGCCACGCTTGCCGCCGACATGATCTGCGCCGCATTGAAGCACCGCGCTGCATTGTCCGGCGTGAGTTGGAGATGCAACTGTAGCGACGTAGCCGCCGCCTCCAGCATCACCGTCTGTTGTTCCAGTTCCAGCGCACCCTGCGGTCCGCGAATTGCGACCCGGAAGGGCTGCTGGTTGCGCAGCGCGAGCACCTGCTCATTCAGCGCGCGATAGCGCGCCGCATCGGTCATCTGCGGCAGACCGAGATGATCCGGGCGCACAGAGGGCAGAATGCCGACCATGACCGGATACAGCCCCATGGACTCGCCGACCCGATTGCAGCGCTGCCAGAGGCCGCCCAGATCATCCGCCAGGCCGTGGAACGGGTTGTCCTCGAGCCAGCGGGGCGGTCCGTTGAGTTCGACGTTGAAACGCGCCAGTTCGGGAACGACCAGTGGATCATCCATGCGCTGCAGAAAGTCCTGGTTCCGGGGCATCGGCTGACCGCCGGAGTCCACCAGCCAGGCCTCCAGCTCGAAGCCGATGCGCGGGGGCTCTGCCAGCAGATGCCCCTGCTGCAGCCAGTCCCGCAGCAGAGCGGTCTCCTGGCGCAGGCGCTCGGCGAAGGCGTGAAAATCCGCCGGTCCGTAGCGTCCCAGTCCGACGTCACGCCCCATCAGTCCGCTCCCGCAATTGCCGATCCAGATCCCGCAGCCGCTGCGGCGTACCGACATCGCACCAGCAGCCACGGTGCAGCTCGCCGCTGACCCGACCGTGCGCCGCCGCGCCACGCAGCAGCGGTGCCAGGGCGAAGGCGCCCGGTGCACAGTCGGCAAACAGGTCCGGGTCATAAACACCAACGCCGCTGAAGGTATACCGCGGACCGGTATCCACGATCCGGCCCGCCTGCAGAGCGAAGTCGCCCTCCGGGTTATGCGCGGGGTTCTCCACCAGTACCAGATGTGCGAGATCAGCCTCCGCCAGCTGCAATCCGGCGAAGTCGATATCGGTCCAGATATCGCCGTTGATCACCAGAAACGGCGCCTCACCAAGCAATGGCAAC
>SL_7KL_010_BRINEDRAFT_10001704_pt1 | contig 10435 bp, 14 predicted proteins | sample SodLak_010_BRINE_FD_10663 | JGI IMG/M metagenome (IMG submission 10663)
TATAACATTCAATGATGATGAACATAAAGTAAAAGTATACCCTAAATGGGTGATTTCAGACGTTCGATTCCCAAACGAAGCAGATGCAATTAAAGATCGTGATGGAATTGTTATTCGAATAAACAGACCTCAGAAAGGTAAAAATGTGGATGAACATTTTTCGGAAACAGCACTTGATGATTATGATAATTTTGATTACATTATTAAAAATGATGGTACAATTGAAGACTTAATAGAAAAAATACGAGAAATATTATGAGTAAAGAAGGGACAACAACATTATCGACAGAACGATTTCTTGAATTATTAAAAGTGGAGAAAGTAGTATCTGATGGAGGATACCTTAAAGTATCAGCATATGGTTATAATAGTGATTTTAAAGTATATGGTGATGTAAAAGAAATTGATGCAAAATTACAGATAGAGAATGATCGATTGGGCGATAGAGTATATGATTTACAGAGGCAGGAAGAGAAATATGAAAGTGAAATAAGAAATCTTAAAATAGATGTAAATAACTTAGAGTATGAACGGGGAGCTTACAGATTTGGAATAGTCACAACGTGGATAATCGTATTTATATTAATTTTAATTTTAATATTTTAAAATAAAATAACCATGGAGAAAGTAATATCAACAGAACGTGTACCAATTAAATTATGGTTAAATGATATTGAAGAAGGTGCATTAGAACAAGCCAAAAATTTAGCTAATTTACCTTTTGCTTATAAATGGATATCTATTATGCCTGATTCACATCAAGGATATGGAATGCCTATTGGTGGAGTTCTTCCAACTCAAAATATGGAAGTAATTCCTAATGCAGTAGGAGTTGATATTGGCTGTGGGATGTGCGTGAAGAAGACATCACTGACAGATATTAATACTGAAGGTTTGAAAAAGGTTATGGGACTGATTCGCGAAGCTGTGCCTGTAGGATTCAATCATCATGTCCGTAAACAAGATCCAACTTATATACCAAATCTTACATCAAACCTTTCGGGTATGATAGTTGATCGGGAGTATGAAAAATCCCGATATCAAGTTGGTACATTGGGCGGTGGAAATCATTTTATTGAGATACAAAAAGGTTCGGATGGGTATATTTGGATTATGATTCATTCGGGAAGTCGGAATGTTGGATATACAGTTGCAAAGCATTATAATGAATTGGCTGTCGAAATGAATGAAATGTATTTTTCAGACGTACCGAAGGACTTAGCATTCTTTCCGAATAATACACAGGAACACCATGATTATATGACGGAAATGAATTGGTGTATAGAGTTTGCAAAATGTAATAGAGAATTAATGTTGATGAATATTCAAGCATGTTTTAAAGATATATTTAATGATATTTCATTTAGTGACTATTTAAATAAACCTCATAACTTTGCAAGTATGGAAAATCACTTCGGAAGAAATGTATTGGTTCACCGTAAAGGTGCAACACGTGCAAGAGAAGGTGAACTTGGAATGATTCCCTCATCTCAAGGATCTACCTCATATATTGTCAGAGGTAAGGGGAATGAAGATTCCTTTACATCCTGTTCACACGGAGCAGGAAGAGTTATGAGTAGAACTAAAGCGAGAAATACACTTAATATTGAAGAAGAAACAAAACGTCTTGATGATATGGGTGTTTTACATGCAATTAGGTCAGAAAATGATTTGGATGAAGCCCCATCAAGCTATAAAGATATGGACACGGTGATGTCAAATCAGAAAGATTTAGTTGATGTGGAAATTGAACTAAAACCATTAGGTGTAATTAAAGGTTGACATGGTAACATTATATATTTATATTCTCATAATTGTTGGAGTTATATTAGGATTGTATATTTTATTTCGTAAGGATACATCCTATATAAATTACCCTTGTAATTGTGAATTAGATAGAGATGAATGTCATCAAAAAACGAAAATAACATATGGCGCAAACCATTTTAATATGGAAACGGATATGAATGACACTTTAAAGTGTGGAAAAGTTAAAAAACAATTAGATGAATTGGAGAAAATGTTATGAATAAAAAAGAACTGTTATACCTAAGAGCAAAACGTGAATATTATAATTCCGATGAACCCATTATGTCAGATTCGGAGTTTGACAGCCTTGAGCAGGAATTAATGGATGATGGGTCTACTGTGGTGAATAGAGTAGGAGCAGAACCAACAGGAACGCTCACAAAGGCACAACACACTGTGCCTATGAAGTCATTACGCAAGATTAAGATTGACAATGACGATTTTGATAAAGATCTGATGCAATGGGTATTGACAAATAATATTGAAGGTATTGAAGCGTCTGTTAAATTGGATGGAAACGCTTGTAAATTGATTTACGATCATAATGGTAATTTTATGTGTGCATCTACACGTGGAGATGGAGAAGTGGGATTTGATATCTCTAATAAATTGGTTGAGATGGGAATACCGATGAAATTAGATTTAGATCTACAAGAAGATGATACTGTTGAGATATATGGTGAAGTTGTTATACCCTTGTCTATCTTTGAAGAGGAATATGCTGAAGAGTACAAAAATGCACGTAACTTTGTATCGGGTAGATTGGCAATTGACCTTTCAAGATATGATAAGGAAGAACGTAAGTATCACTTAGGCACTTTCAGAGATCTTGATTTTGTTCCATTTGATATGGCGATTGTAGATATTGAAGAAGAAAATCGGAAGTTCATGGAGTCACCATATCATTTTTTCGATAGAGTATTTGATAGTAATCTTGAATTTAGAATATTTCAAACGAATAAAGGTAATTGGAAAAAGAACCTAAACCATTTTATTGATGAACTAAGAGATGGTGAAATTGATATTCCTTATCTACATGATGGTATTGTACTACGTGAAATGAATACAGAGAAACGTAGTCTTATCGGTGAGAATAACCACCATCCAAAATGGACAGTAGCACTTAAGTATAAATCGGAAACAGCTACCACAAGATTGATTGATATTGAGTGGAACATTGGAACCAATAGAAAGCTTACACCTGTAGGAATATTGGAACCTGTTGAGCTAATGGGAACGACAGTACAACGGGTATCACTTGCCAATTTAAATACAATGGTGGAGAAAAATATTGTACCTAATAGTACAGTGACCATTCAGAAGTCAGGTGATATCATTCCATTTGTTATAAGTTCAACTCCACCTGCATGGAGTAGATATGTCGATAAGCCATATCAACTTATCACTGAGTTTTCAGATATCACCATGGATGAATTGGAATGGGATGAAGACGATCCATACAACGTTCGATATACAGGTGAAAGTGATGAAGTTGCAAAACGTAAACTCCACAAAGGAATTAAAGTTCTTGATATAGATAACATCGGTGAAGCCACAGTGGATCTATTATATGATTCGGGAATAAAAAATATCTTTGATTTATTTGATTTAGACAAATTTAATAAAGATTATTTGATTGAATCGGGTAATTTTAAAGAAGGTAGAGCACTTACAATTATTCTTATGGCAGTGTGGGATAAGAGTTCATTTGATTATTGGAGAGTTATTAATTCCTTACAAGTTGAAGGATGTGGTAAAACCATGTCGAAAGAATTAGCTAAGTATTACAGTGGCATTGAACATGATTTTTCAGGATTGGAAAAACAAGTTATTGAAACTATGACTACTAAAAATTCCGCTGAATATATAGATGTTCATGATTTAACAATGGTAATCGAAGATCACGGATTTCAAATAAATTATCCTGAAGAGAGATTAAATGGTACAGAAGGTAGACGGAAAACATTTGAAATGACAGGATCACCAAAGGACTTTGGTTGGAAAACTAAAAAAGATTTCGTAAATTCATTGAGTGGTTCAGTAGAACATACGAAATTAAATAAAGACACTGACTATCTTATTACTGATGATGTAACGTCAAACAGTGGTAAAATGAAGAAAGCTAAAAAGTATGGAACTACAATCGTAGATTATAAAGATTTTCATGAATATTATAAAAAATAAATACAAGGATATAAATGTCGGAAAATAGAAAGAAGTTATTTGATTTTGATGATTATGAGAAACCATCTCTATGGAGACGTATGTATTTACGTTGGGAACATGAATGGAAATATATACCCAAAAAAATAAAATATGGAATTGAAAATATTATTTTTTGGTTTAAAATTATATGGAATGATAGAAGTTGGTCTCCAAATTATTTTTATGATATAATAATTCATAAAATAGAAGCGCTCGAACGTGATGTCGATAATTATAGTGCCTTTGTATCTAAAGAAGATAATTTGAAATATCTACATTTATCTAAAAAACTACTCAAACGAGTTTCGGAAGAGTATTATTTTGGTGAATGGCATGAATATTATGAGACTGAATTATATCAAAAACCGTATACTATACCCGATGATGCTGATGAAGAATATTTAGAATTTATCGGGGAGGAAACAGAAAATCTAATTGAAATTGAATCTGAAGTTGTTGAAGATAATCTTGATGATTACTTTGAAAAGTATGCACGGGAACTTCAACATGTATTCGAAAATAACCCCCATTTAGATATTAATGATGAGGATGATCGTGGAAGTATAGGATTGAAATTAGCAATTAGAATTCATATGAAAGCGAGGCGAATTGCGTTTAGAATATTAGAAGAGAAGATAGGTTCATGGTGGATATAGAATAATATATGAAAAAATAAATAGATAGATTATGGAAAGACCAAATGTAGGCGAATGTCAAGAAATATATAATAAGTATAATGTTGATAGTACAAATCATACAGGTACTACGACTGATTTATGTGAAGTAATCAAAGAACTTGAAAATCGTTTAGAACAGACCGATGAACAGAGACTATTAGATGCATTATTATGTTGTGAATATATAGCAATGCACCAAGAGGATCTTCCAAAAAATCTTAAAACTGAAAAAGAAAAGGAACTTCACTCAGCTTTAAATAAAATATATCGAATTTCACATGTAGCAAAAAAACCATCTTGCTTTGATGCTCATGATGATTGGGAAAGTGAATTTCAAAACTTTATTCCTGTTACCAAAATCTGATTATAATTTTCATTTGTTTTTAAAATAATTAATACTTATCTTAAAGAACAACATGGGGATGTAACGGAATCGATTGCTATGTGATGGATATAAAGTAACAATGACAGTTGGGAAAGACCACAACATTTGTAAATGGAAACATTGAACAAAACACATATGACTACAAGATGGTAGCGTAGTCATTGGGCGGTGACAGCCTTGAAACAGAAAGTCACACCTAAGCAGTACGGTCACGCTTACAACCGATTAAATGTAAGATAAGGTGTTGATCTCCTGATATATAAATTGATCACTTTGTAAACAAAAGCTTTATATAATATCATGGTGAGACCTGAGTTCGAATCTCAGCATCTCCACAATTTTTAACATGTAATAAATTTAATGAAATATTTATTTAGTATTATTTTAATGGTATCATTGATATCAACAGTTAACGCTCAATCAGAAGCAACAGCGGATGTTGAAGTATCGGCAGATATAATTGCACAATTAGAAACAGAAGTTCTTGAAGATTTAAATTTTGGATCGGTTACACAAGGTTCAACGGAAAATGTTAATCCTGAAACTGATGGTAGATCTGCAAAAGTAAAGATAACAGGATCAGGTTCTACTGATATAGAAGTATCTGTGCCTACAGAAGTTACATTAACAGGTGCAGGTGATGATATAAATGCTACCATATCTCAACCGCGATCTAATACAGCGGATGATCAAGGTGAATCGACATTAGAAACAAATGATTTTACATTAAGTGGAAATGATGAATATTTTATTTGGATAGGCGGTGAAGTAACAATACCATCGACACAAACAGTAGATACATATACAGGAACACTTACTGTAGAGATGAATTATATTATTTAAACGCTCAAATACTAAGAAAAAGATAGATGTTCCAATCAACCTTTCAATAGAGGTGATAAATAAAAATAAAAAAATTCTTTATATAGAACATAAATAATTTTAGAAAAAACTTGACATTAACCATACTTATTAGTAGATTAAAGAAATTATGAGAACAATTATAACAAATATCAATTTTAATACGGACACCTTTGATAAGGTGAATGATAAAATTATATCAATGACATAATTGTTCCAAACATACTATAAAGAAATTCAAAAAGTTTGGGACGTAAAAATCTCAAACTTTTTTTTTTTGCTTTAAACTTTTTATCTTCTTATTATAAGAGGAGTTGATCTTTGACATATTGAAATAATACGGCTCAGTAACGCAATGGCTGACGTGCTCGACTGTCTATCGAGAATATACGGGTTCGATCCCCGTCTGAGTCGCTGTAAGTATAATAAAAACAATAGCTTAAGCCGATGTCGCTTAGTGGACGATAGCACTGATTTTGTAAGTCAGCTCCGTGAGGACACGTCAGTTCGAATCTGACCATCGGCTCTTAACCAACTTGGAGATCGGTTCGTCCGTGAAAGTGATCACACTTCGAGTTGGTATTATTCCCATGTAGCTCAGTTGGTTAGAGCGCACAGCTGATATCTGTGAGGTCGGTGGCTCAATTCCACCCATGGGGACAATGACAATAAATTTTGATAATGACATAATATATGTCATTGTTAAATATCTTGTTCACCTTTTGTAAATGTTCACGTTACGTGAACATCGATAATTAATGAACATAACATACTGATGGGTAGCTCAATTGGCAGAGCGCCAAGCTGTTAACTTGGAGGAAGTGGGATCGTAGCCCACCCCATCAGCTTTTTATTTGCATATATCCACAATTCTTTTTATATTATAAGTGTTGATTAAAGAATAACACAAAACGGAGCCTATTATGAATAAGTCAAAATTTACTTCTATAGCGAAAAAGTGGAACCTTACATTTAAGGAAGCTATTAACCTTGTAGCTATTAAATCGGAAGTCATGAGATCAGAGAAGTTTAAAGATCAAGATTGGTTTTATATTAATAGTGACATGGGTAAGCGTCAGTATAATAAATTTGAATCCTTGAAAAATAAGGGATTCATAGATATGACGAATGACAAAGTATCGATGAACCATAAAGGTGATGAATTTCCACTTCATATTGGGGCAGTATCATATCTCGGTGGATTTGATGATGAAGATATACTTGAAAATATTATTTTAAATAAATAAACGGAGTCTATTATGGATGCTGTACTTACACCTGTAGCTGATTGGATGGTTGGAATTGAGAATTGGTTTGATAATGATGAAAAAACCGATCTTAGAAAAAATGACTTAACTTTTGATACAGTAGAAAAGATTGTGGAAAGACTTAGACGTAGATATCCACAGTCAACGGTAACTGCTGTGACTGTTGATTACAGTGACCACAATTTAGGATTCATTTCAACATCGCCATTAGAAATGGAAAAGGATGAAGATGATATGACATTTGAAGAGTTTAATAAGAAATGGTATCCTGATGAGTTATTCGTTTAATCAACATAATAATCAGGTGAAGGCTATCTATTAATTTAGGTAGTCTTTTTTTATTTGTATAATACAGGGAATGTAATAATTACTAATATGAGCCTAATGAAATACATATTAAAAGAAAATACATCCTCTTTAGAAACATGGTATCATGGAACATATAATAAAGATGACTTTGAGTATGATGTTAATAAAGCATTATTTGTCACCCGTGAAAAAGAGATCGCTAAACATTATAGTGGAGATGGTCATGGGTTTTTTGATAGTGGAAATACAAACGGTGTTATATTTGAAGTTAAAATATTAAAATCATATTCCATGTTCAAACTTACAGCGGAGGAATATTTTAGTTATGGCATCGATCTGCCAATTGATGAGTGGCAGGATCTTTGGATTAAATGGATAAATACTATGGAGTTGGATGAAGATCCATTTGATGAAGATTTTGAAGATATAAATAAAGAATTAGTAGATAAAGCGCGACAAAGAAATAAAGATGTTTTATTTATTGAAGGTGATATGGATGCGACACCTATGAGAGATTTGGACGAGGATCAGATGGCTATAATAAATCATGAAATAATAAAATCAATAGAAGAAATAAAATGAGCCTTAAGAAGATATTACAAGAAATGGCAGACATCACCAAAGATGGTGAAATTGTATATGCCGATAACGAAAAGTTAAAAGATTTAGATGTAGAAGATGTTCAGGATAATATTGTTATTATTCGTCAACCATCTGATTCAATTATGTTGCCGAAAGGTGCTACATGGGTATATTTTTTAGACTCATCTTCATCAGCACAAAGAATGAAAAATGGAGAGATTGATTACATTATGTTATTTAGTGGTAGATCAGTAAGTTCATTTGGTCAAGAACCTGAGTTTGAAAAGGTATTTAAAAAGGATGCGGAAGGTAGAGAACATATACTTGGGTTTATGCAAGGGTATTCAGATGAAAGTATGATACGTATTGACTTCATGAGGGTTAGAAAAACACATAGAAGACAGTCAATTAATAAGAAGATGGTGGAAGCTATCATGCATCATTTCCCCGATGCAGAATTAAGATATGATGATTTAACAGATGATGGTAAAGAATTTGCACAGAAAGTAACACCTGATAGTCCAACATTAAAAGAAGAGTAGAATGAGTTTAATAAAGACACTATTAAAAGAAAATATTGATTCTGATATTACTAATATAGTGGATAAATTAGAAGAGACATTAGATATTGATTTAATACCTTATGAATTCGAAAATGTGGAATATATGGATGAAGGGTCATTTGCACAGGTATATGCAATAAGGGGAAAAAATAAAGTGATACGTTTTTCATATAGACAGTTCTCTATGAATGATGATGCCATTATGAAAATAATTGATAAAGATATACCGAATGTAGTAAAGATTTATTATCATAGAGCAATTTTAATTGGAGATGAAGTAAATCAAATAACAGTAATGGAAGAACTTGAACCATTAAGTTCATTTATTGAAAGTTGGTTAATTACTGCGGAAGAATATCAGGACGGACTATATTGGTTTTTAAAGCATGGTATTTATGAAGATATAGATGAGTTGGAAGAAAATTTTGAAGATAATCAAATTGAAGGGTTAACATCTAATATAATGTATGATGTATTTGAACAATTATCTACAGGTATTAGGATGTTAGAGAAGAATGGAATACGTCATGAGGATATACGATGGCAAAATATCATGGAAGATAATAATGGTAATGTTAAAATTATAGATTTATTTTAAATGAGCCTAATAAAATATATATTAAAAGAAAATAACATTAGTAATATAATAAATGACCTATCTCAGACACTTATTGGTGCAGAAGATTGTAAAAGGGTGGATGATATTAATAGGGGATATTGTGCTGATTTTGCAAATATGTTAAATGATAAAGTAGGCGGTCAAATAATTGCAGATCATACATTTTTTTGGGATGGTATATTTTCCTTAGAAACTGATGATAAATTTATAAAAAATAAATATGGTCATTTTTTAGTGGGCACTAATAATAAACCCATATGTTTAAAATATAATTCAAAGCCACCCATAGAATACACCAAGGTTAAAAGTCTCCCCCATCATGTGTGGGTATATTATAATGGTAAACATTATGATGCTACAACACCTAATGGGGTGAGAAATTTCTTTGGCTTAGATATATTTAACTCGTGGGATATAACAAAAACGGTTGAAGAAAATTAACATGAGTCTAATAAAATACATATTAAAAGAATCTATCCACGGTAAGTATGCATATCATGTTACTCGTAGAAATAATTGGAATTCTATTAAGCGAAGAGGCTTGATACCGTCTGTACCTGAAGATTTTAAAGAAGACTATGAAGCGATATATTTATTTCCATCACGCCAAGATGCTGAAACGGCATTGGGACAATGGTTGGGCGATAGATTAGATGAATGGGAAGAAGAAAATGGAGAAGAATATGATGAGATCGTAATTAAAGTGGATATATCCGATGTAAATTCTCATAATATTATTCAAGATGTTGAATATGAATTGGCAATATTAGAACCAATTCCACCAAATAAAATATTATCAATAGAACCTGAATATAGATGAGTTTAATAAAATACATATTAAAAGAAAATACAATTCAATCTAATAATACTTTACTTATTGTAGACGTGCAACCTGAATATAATTTTGATTTTGATATATTCGCTTTCCTACAATACATTAATGATGAATCTATAGAAGGAAAAGATATTGTTTATCTTTATAATGGTGCAGAGACGTTAGACATGATATCAGAAGATGAACTTAAACATTGGTTATATGAAGGTAGTGAGTATGATGAGCAAATGGAAGATCTAATTTATAATCAAATTAAATATTATGATAAGGGATATGCGTTCTTTAGATCATGTATGGATGAAGGGATGGAAGAGGATATCAT
>SL_7KL_010_BRINEDRAFT_10001705_pt1 | contig 10435 bp, 7 predicted proteins | sample SodLak_010_BRINE_FD_10663 | JGI IMG/M metagenome (IMG submission 10663)
CATCCACCCGGTGGCGCCACCGGCGGGCACCGTCGCACGTCCGCGCAGCAGGTAGGCCCCACGCCGGCCCGTGAGCAGCGACGTCGGGGGCCGCGCCTCGCCGTCGATGGCGTCGTCCACCGGGCCCTCCTCGAGGTGGACCTGCGCGCCCTGCAGCCCCGTGGACCACACGAGCGTCGCCGCGAGCGCCTCGGAGGGCTCGGCACGGTCGGTGATGCGGGACTCCAGGGCGTAGATGGCCGCGGTCCCCCAGGGGCCGGTCTCCGAGCGCTTGTAGGCGTCCGCGAGGTTGGAGGACCGCCGCTCCGTCTCCGCATCGATCCCCGCCGGCATCACGTCGAGCAGCCCGTCGACGACCTCCACCTCGACGCCCGTACCGGCGAGGTCGGTCAGCTCCACCTGCCGCACCCAGCCGTAGGCACCCGAGGGCTCCCAGGTCATCCGGATCCGCACGCCCCAGCTGTCGTTGACCTCCTCGAAGGTCAGCGACGTGCCCAGCTCGTGCTTCTCCAGCGCCCGTCGGCAGCCCGGCTCGGGGCGGCGGGAGAAGGGCCGCCACAGCTCGCGGTCCGCGCCCTCGCCGCGCGCCAGGATCGTGACCGGACCGCTGATCCCGACGGCGCGGTGGAGGCGGTCGTCGGTCTCGTAGGGCAGCAGCGCCCGGTCGGCGTCCACGCGCCCGGCGGTCAGGGGCCCTGCGCTGGAGACGAACAGCCACAGATCGCTGTCCGACACCACGGTGGTCAGGAAGGGCTCCATGCCTTCGAGGTGCTCGATGCGGTACCACCGCTGGCCGTCAACCTCGATGAGTCGTCCCGTCGCTTGCCTGTGCATCTCGACCTCGTATCCGTATCCGTGTGGGGCGTCGCGGCCAGCATGGACCACGACGCCCCGGGTGTAGCTGCCGTGCGGTGTTGCCGTGCCCTCAGCCCTTGACCGCACCGTCCATGGCCCCGGCGACCATCTGACGGGAGAAGAGCACGAACACGATCATCAGCGGGACCACGCTGAGCAGCGTGCCTGCCATGACCATGCTGTAGTTGACGTAGTAGGTGTCGCTCAGGGTCCGCAGCGCGATCTGGATGGTGTGGCTCGACGGGTTGTTGCCGAGCACGACCAACGGCCACAGGAAGTCGTTCCACGCGAACAGGAAGGTGTAGAGCCCCAGGACCGCCGCACCGGGTGCGACCGAGGGCCACACGACGTGGCGGACCATGCCGAAGATCGAGCAGCCGTCCATCCGCGCGGCCTCGAGCAGCTCGTCGGGCACCGAGCCGGCCACGACCTGGCGCATCCAGAACACCCCGAAGGCGGTCACCAGGGAGGGCACGATCACGGCCCGCAGGTCACCGATCCACCCGAAGTACCCCATCAGGATGAACAGCGGGATCAGGCCGAGCTGCTGTGGCACCAGCATCGTGCCGAGCACGAAGGTGAAGAGCCCGCCACGGCCACGGAAGCGCATCTTCGCGAAGGCGAACCCGGCCATGGTGCTGAAGAACAGCACGGAGACCGTGATCGTGGCGGCCACGATGAAGGAGTTCATCAGGGCCGTGACGAAGGGGACGCCCTCGATCGCGAGCTGGGCGTTGGTGAGGAAGTTCGGTCCGGGGATGACCCGCGGCGGGAACTGGCTCATGACCGCGTTGCTGTTCGAGGCGACCACGAACATCCAGTAGAAGGGGAACACCGAGACCGCGAGCGCGAGCCCCAGGATCGTGTACTTCACCCCCGAACGCCGCACGGCGTGGACGCCGCGCACCAGCGGGGAACGCTCCCTGAGGATGGCGTCGGAACCACCGTTCGCCCCGTTGCCGCGGGTCCTGACCTTCTCGAGCGTGGTCATCGGTCCACCTCCTGGCGACGTGCGCGCGCCCTGCGGTACTGACGCTCCGCCCGGTCCTCGCGGCGGTCGAGCAGTGCGTTCACGCCGAACACCAGCGCTGCGGCGACCGCGGACATGATCACCAGCGTCCACGCGATCGCGGCGGAGTAGCCGAACCGGAAAGGTTGCTGGAACGCCTGGCCGTACAGGTACAGCAGAACCGTGAGGTACTGGTTGTCGTTGCCGCCGCTGGTACTCCCGGCACCGGCACCGAACAGCATCGGCTGGGCGAACAGCTGCAGCTGCCCGATCACCGACAGGACCACGGCGAAGAGGATGGCGGGACGCAGCAGCGGCAGGGAGATCCGGAAGAAGCGCTGGATGCGGTTCGCACCGTCGATCTGCGCCGCCTCGTAGTAGCTCAGAGGGATCGCCTGGAGGGCGGCCAGGAAGATCAGGGTGTTGAAGCCGGTGAACTGCCAGTTGACCATCGAGGCGATGGCGATGTGGGAGCTCAGGCGGCCAGCGTGCCAGTTCAGGGGCTCGAAGCCGAGGAGCTGGATGACCGCGTTGATCAGCCCGTTCTGCCGGGCGAACAACGATTGGAAGACGATCGCGATGGCCACGACCGAGGTGATGTTGGGGACCAGCAGGCCACTGCGGAACAGGTGGGACCCACGCAGCAGTCGGTCGTTGAGGATCTCGGCCAGGACCAGCGCCATCGCCATCTGCGGGACGGTCGACAGCAGGAGCATGGAGAAGGTGTTGACGGTGGCCTTGATGAACCGCGGGTCGTCGAACAGCCGGGTGTAGTTGTCGAGGCCCACGAAGGCGTTCATGCCGCCCAGCAGGCTCCAGTCGTGGAGGGAGACCCAGAAGGTGTAGAGGAGGGTGAAGACGCCGAAGATGGAGAACAGGATGAAGAAGGGTGAGATGAACAGGTAGGGAGCCCACGGCTCCTCGTGTGCAGGGCCGTGCAGCGACGATCGCCGCTTCCTGCGCGGTGGTGGTTGTTCCTCGTCGACAGCCGAGCCGACGAGCGCCTCGCTCGTTGCGCTCACGGTGGTGCTCCTCCCCGCCGCCAGCTCCCGGCGGCATGTGACGGTGCCAGGGGTCGGCGGCTGGGCCGTGAGAAGCCCCAGCCGCCGACCGTGGGGTTAGAAGCCCAGCTCGCGGGCGATGTTGTCCAGCGCGGTCTCCCACGCCTCGTCCGCCGGCTCGATGCCGTCGGAGATGCGGTTGAGGGCCTCGCCGAACTCCTGGTTGATCAGGTTGTAGTTCGGGCCGATGTTCTGGGCGACGACGTCCAGGGCGTTGTCGGCGTAGATCTCACCGAGCGGGGCACCGCTGAAGAAGTCGCTGACGAACTCGCGCATCGGCTCCGAGTCGAAGACCTCGGGGGTGGACGGGAAGTTGCCGGTGCCCTCGAAGACCCTGAGCTGCTGCTCGGGGGCGAGGATCCAGCTCATGAAGTCGTAGGCCTCCTGGGGGTGCTCCGACTGGGCGGGGATCACCAGGTGCGAACCGCCCCAGTTCCCGCCGCCCTCCGGCACGGTCGCGATGTCCCAGTTCCCGGCGGTGTCGGGTGCCTGGTCCTCGATGTAGCCACGCATCCAGGCGGGGCAGGTCAGCACGGCGAAGTCACCGTTGTTCATCCCCGCGTTCCACTCGGCGCTCCACGCTGGGGTCTTGGCGTCGATCTCCGCCTCGAGTGCGGAGACGACGATGTCCCAGGCGTAGCGGACCTGCTCGCTGTCGGCGTAGATCAGCTCACCGTCGCTGTCGTAGTAGGTCTCCGGTGACTGGTTGACCACGGCGTCCCAGAGCAGGCCCTCGTTGTCGATGAAGTCGCGGCCGGTGGCCTCCTTGTACTGCTTGCCGACCTCGATGTAGTCCTCCCAGGAGTTCGCCCAGAGCGCGGAGACCTCGTCGCGGTCGGTCGGCAGGCCGGCCTCCTCGAACAGGTCGCTGCGGTAGCAGATCGCCATGCCGCCGACGTCGGTGGGCAGACCGATGGTGGCCGAGCCGTCCAGCGTCGTGGCCTGGTCCCACTTCCAGTCGAGGTAGTCGTCCCGGATCTCCTCCGCGCCGTAGTCGAGGATGTTGACGAAGGACTCGGCCTCGTTGGTGAAGGCGCCGATGAAGGCCACCTCGACCGCCGCGATGTCCGGACCGCCGCTGCCGGCGGCGATGGAGGTCACCAGCGCGTCGTGGTGGGGGTCGAACTCCTGGATCAGGGTCTCGATCGTGATACCGGGGTTGTCGTCCTCGTACTCCGCGATGAGGTCGTCGTAGCCGAAGTTGCCGAAGGTCCACAGGTTCAGGGTGATGTCCTCACCGCTGGCCTGTGAACCGTCGCCACCTGCTGCACCGTCGTCTCCGTTGTCGCCGCCACAGGCGGCGAGCAGGACCGCGAGCGCCACCAGGGCCGCGATCGGTGTGAACCTGCGCATGATGTTCCTACCTCCTCACAGGGTCGGTGCCCTGCGTCCTCTCGTGTGCCGGTCCGGCGCTCTGCCGCTCCGGTGCTGCTTGTGCTGCTGTGATCTGATGTGCGGTGTGGGCGTCCCGGGACCGCGTGCGGCTCCGCCGGTGCGAGTACCCGGACTGCCTGGCTTGCTCTGGCTGTATGGGAGCGCTCCCAGACTGGTCACGCGCCCACCTGCCGTCCCCATCCGGCCGATGGCAGTGGGTTCGGGTCGGTCTTCGATGGTGGTTTCTATGGAGCTATAAGGGGGTCTTCAGGGCTCTTTCAGGGGGAACTGCGTGCTGGAGGACCACGCCACCACCGCCACGATGCGAGCGGTCCAGCACACTTCCTCGTCCCGATCCGGGCTGATCGGGAGCGCTCCCATACTGGATGCACGTCTCCGCCGCCCCCTTCCTGCACGCTCAACGGATCAACACCTCCCGCTGGGCGGTGGCAACCGTGGAGCCGCGCACCACCAGGGTCGTTGGCAGCTCCACCCTCCGCGGGGGCAGCTGCGGGGTGCGGATGCGCTCCAGCAACAGCTCCACGGCGGTTTCCCCGAGCGCGGTGACGTCCTGACGCACCGTGGTGAGTTGCGGATCGGTCTCCAGCGCCGGGGACAGGTCGTCGAAACCCACCACCGCGACGTCGTCGGGGACCCGCAGGCCCGCGTCCTGGACGGCCCGCATCACCCCGACCCCCATACGGTCGGACGCGGCGAAGATGGCGTCGGGCGCCACCTCCAAGAGCCGGGCAGCTGCGGTGTAGGCGGCTTCCTCGGTGAAGTCCGCCTCCGCCACCAGTTCCGGGTCGAGCGGGCAGCCCCCGGCCGCCAACGCCCGCTCGAACCCGAGCCGGCGTCGCGCCGCTGCGCTGTTGCGCATCGGGCCGGTCACCGTGGCGGGCCGGCGCCTGCCGAGCTCCAGCAGGTGGCGCGCAGCCAGACCCGCACCGCCGTCGTTGTCGGCTTCGACCGACGACAGGTCCCCGCTCCCGGCGTCACCGACCATGACGAAGGGGATGCCAGACTCGCGCAGCTGCCAGACCAGGGGATCGTCCACGAAGGTGGCGGTGACGACCAGGCCGTCCACCAGCTTCGTGCGCAGCATGCGGGCCGGCAGGCGGTCCCCCTCGTCGGCTGTCTGGAAGAGGAACAACGAGAGCGTCTGATCCCGGTCGTTGCAGGCACCTGAGATGCCCTGGACCAGGCCGGCGAAGAACGGGTCGCTGAAGACCTGCTCGGTGGTCTGCCTGATCGCCAGGCCTAGGATGTCGGAACGTTGACCAGCCAGGCTGCGAGCGGCAGCGTGGGGGACGAAGCCGGTGAGTTCGACGACATCGAGGACGCGGCGCCGGATCTCCGGACGTACCCCGTCCTGGCCGTTGATGACGCGGGAGGCGGTGGACCGGGACACACCAGCCAACTCGGCGACACGCTCGAGCGTCAGCCTGTCCGCCATCACACCACCTCTCCGGGAACGCTCCCAAACATCCCACATCGACCCTATAGCCGGATCTACTCCTGCCAGGTCACGTACCTAACCGCGCGCCTGGGACCGCTCCCATACTGCGCCATACAGCCAGTGAGGTCAACCGGGCGGATGGGCAGCGTGCTGCCAGCGCGCATGCTCTCCGTCTCGCCGAAGGATCGCTGACCCCTCACGTCAGGGCGCGCAAGACAAGAGGGAGTCGGCAGGCGTCGACCGCGCACCGGGCACCCGGACCCCGTGGCAGGCCCAGGGTCACCGGTCCGGCAGCACCACCTCGAAGCGTGCGCCGCCGCCGTCGCGGTTGGAGGCGCGCACGGTGCCTCCGTGGAGGCCCACGAGTTCCTGGACCAGGGCCAGGCCGATCCCGGTGCCGGGCTGCGCGGCGTTGCGGAGCTCGGGGCCCTGCACGAAGGGCTCGAAGATCCGATCCAGGTACGACGGCTCGATGCCGGGACCGTCGTCGTCGAACTGGAGCACGCAGCCGGCACCGTTCCGCCGCAGGCCTACGGTGATCGCAGTCCCCTGGGGTGTGTGCCGCACCGCGTTGTTGAGCAGGTTGGCGACCACCCGCTCGAACTTGGCCACATCCACCGCAGCGGTCACGGGCTCCAGCTCGAGCTGCAGCGGCCGTCCCTGGATCCCAGCAGCGTCCACCACCCGGTGGACGAGCCGGTCGATACGGGTGGGCTGGCGATCAGCCTCGACCAGCCCGGAGGCCAACCGGTCGACGTCGAGGAGATCCTCGATGAGCGCGGCCAGGGACTGAGCGTTGCTCTGGATGCGGGTGAGCAGTTCGGCCTGCCGCTCGTCGGACAGGCGGTCCGCGTAGCGGTGGAGGATCTCCGCGAAGCCCACGATCGAGGCCAGCGGCGTACGTAGCTCGTGGGAGGTGGCACGCAGGAAGGCGAGACGGACCTCCTCACTGCGCGCGAGCTGGTCGATGGTCGCCTTGAGCTCGGAGACATCGGTGGCCACCGCGATCAACCCCGCGAGCTGTCCGTCCGGTGTGCGGTACGGCCCTGTGGTCAGCATCGCGGGAACCGTGCTGCCATCGGGACGCGGGACGGCGACCTCGCCCGACCAGGTCCGCCCCTCGTACAGGCACGCGTCGATAGCCGCGAGCTGCTCCTCCCCCACGCCGTAGAGCCCGAGTTCGCGTGAGCGACGCCCGACCGGGATGCCGTCCTGCCAGCCGTGGAGGCGGGCCGCAGCAGGGTTGGCGTAGCGGATCACATCGGACAGGTCGGTGGCGACCACGGCTTCCCCGACGGCGTCGAGCAGCAGGCTGTGGAAGCGCAGCTGCTCCTCCGCACGGGAGCGTTGGGAGCTCTCGCGCTCGAGGGCACGGTTACGAGCCTCGAGCACTGCCCGCTCCGACTCGAGGGAGGCGGCCAGCGAGTGCGACTCCTGCAGGGAGCGGTCGAGGCGATCCAGCAAGAGCGCGCAGGAGACCGACAGGACCCCACCGATGAACACCAGGTTCACGGCGATCATGACCCAGTCGACGAGCCCGGGGAACCCGGCGATGTTGCCACTGTCGTCCAGCACGCCCAGCGTGCCCAGGGCGACCAACAGCAGCGCGGTGGCGATCAGCGCCAGCACCGCGGGGCGTAAGCCGAGCAGCAGCGCCGCCAGGACCGGCATCGCGAGCAGGTACAGCTGGCCCACGGGGCCGATCGCGATCAGCAGGAACGCCCCCAACCCGAAGGCGGTGGCCAGCAACCCGACGGCACGCACCCGGTAGGGCAGCCGACGGCCGAAGGTCACCGTGATGATCGCCACCAGCGCGAGCAGGTCGACGACGATCACGTCGGCGCGCTGGTCCACCCAGGCGGCGATCAGGCTGGGCACCGCGGCGACCGCGGCCAGGACCAGGACGATGCGCAGCACGCGTTCCAGTAGCCGCACCCGCCACGGCGCGATGTCCGCTGCCCGTGGCTCGCTCCCCAGCTGACGGCCCCCCTGCTCGGTGGTCGAGGACCGGACCTCCCTTGGACCGGACGCCGTGACGGTCCATCGCTGAGCGGGATCGCGCCTGTCCCTTCCTTCGTCACCGAAGGCGCCAGGGTTGAGCCCTCCTGGTCGGCTGTCCTATCTCTGCACGCTGCGATGCCGTGCCGCAGGAGCCCACGCCCGTCAGGGCACGTTCACCGGGCGAGCGGGCACCGCCTGCACGCAGGCCCGGCGGGATCGGGGTGGCAATCGCTGGTCCCACAGCCGCCCGGAAGCGCCGAGAACTCCACCTCCGGCAACCACCCGCGGGCGATGGCGTCGAGAAGCATGGAACGCGCCACCTCACGGTCCACCTCCAGCCGTCGCGCCAGCACCGTGAGGTCCAGGCTGGCGCCCCCGGCACGGGCGATCTCCTGTTGGAGGGCGAGCAGCATGGGGCCTCACCCTCCCCCGACGAGCGCAGCCAGCAGCCGTCCGGTCTGGAACGCCAGGGTGGCGCCGATCCAGGCAACGCCCAGGCTGAGACCCACCGACAGCAGCGCCCAGCGTGCACCGAGCTCCTGTCGGAGCGCGGCGATGGTCGCGAAGCACGGCACGTAGAGGAGCACGAACACCATCAGTGCCAGTGCCGCTGCCGTCGCGTGCCCCCCGCTGCTCTCCTCCAGGCTCTCGCGCAGCGGCACCGCGAGGCCACCGGTGTCCTCGTCCTCCTCCGCACGCAGCTCCCACCCGACCATGGCGGGGAGCGCCAGCACGGCGTCGCGGCCGGCGGCGAGGAACCCGGTCGCGATCGCTGCCAGGTCCTCACCGACGCTCGGGTCGTCCTCGGCTACCTCCTCGGGCTCGGCGTCGAAGACCTGCCACATCGAGGCGACCATGATCTCCTTGGCAACGAGCCCCGTGAGCAGGCTGCCGGTGACCTCCCAGCTGCCGATGCCCGCGGGTGTGAGGGTGGGCGCCACGACCCGGGAGGTCGCGGCGAAGGCGCTGTCCTCGAGGTCGGTGTCGGTGAAGCTCCCCGCACCCGTGACGGGGATCGCCAGCAGCAACCACACCCCCAAGGCCCCCGCCAGGATGACCGGACCGGCCTCCTTGAGGAAGGCACCGACACGCTGCCCGACGTAGCGGCCCAGTACGCGGGCACCGGGGCGCCGGTAGGCCGGCAGCTCCAGGACGAAGGATGACGTGCGTTCGGCACGCAGCAGCACGCGGTCCAGGACCGCACCGAGCCCGAGCACCGTGGCGATGCTGAGCAGGTACATCGCGAACACGACGGTCCCGGAGGAGCGGGTGAAGAACACCGTGGCCAGGAGCACGTAGACCGGCAACCGGGCCGCGCAGGACACGAAGGGCAGCAGCAGTCCGGTCAGGATGCGATCGCGGCGCCGCTCCAGGACCCGGGTCGCGTACACCCCGGGCACGTTGCACCCGAACCCCAGGAGCAGCGGCAGGATGCTCTTGCCGGACAGGCCGATGGGCGACATCAGCCGGTCCATCAGGAAGGCGGCCCGGGCCATGTAGCCGGAGTCCTCCAGCACACCGAGCGCGAGGTAGAGCATCCCGAGCACGGGCAGGAAGACCAGTACCGCGCCGACGCCCGCAAGGAGCCCGTCGACCAGCACGCCCTCGATCCAGGTCCCCGCGAGCCCGACGACCTCGAGCAGCACGGTGGTGAGGCGGGCGAGCGGCCCCTCGGTCAGCTCCTCGATCCAGCCGATGAAGGGGTCAGCGACCTCGACCACCAGGGTGAAGGTCAGCCACAGCGCCGCCAGGAAGATCGGCAGCCCGAACCACGGGTGGGTGAGGACGTCGTCCAGCCGGTCGGTGCGCGAGCGGGGCGCGGTCTGGCGCGTCACCGCGGCGTCGGCGAGCTCGTGGGCCCAGGCGTAGCGCCGATCGGCGATCAGCAGGGCGGTGGGCACGTCGACCGTTGCACGGATCCGTTCGCTGGCAGCGACCACGCGCGCCAGCACGGCCGGACCACCTGGTGCGTCGGCAACGAGCGCGGTGGCGACCGGCTCCTCCTCCAGCAGCCGGAGCACGAGCCCCCGGGCATCGACGGACGCGTCGAGGTGGAGCGAGGTGACCGCGGGCACCAGTTCGGCGATCGCCACCTCGATGTCGGGGTGGTGCTCGATGGGCAGGGTTGGCGTGTGGGCGTCGCCGCTCATCGTGCCCGCTCCGTCGCCACGTCGCCGATGCGGGACGCCACCGCTGCGATCGCGTCTCGTAGCGCCTCGAGACCGCGGCCGTCCCGCGCGACGGTGCGCACGACCGGCGCCGCGAAGGCACGGGTGAGTGCCTGGTCGTCGAGGACCAACCCGTCCCGCTCAGCGGCATCGGCCATGTTGCACACCACGACCATCGGCCGCCCGAGCTCCGCGGTCTGGGCGGCGAGGTAGAGGTTGCGTTCGAGGTTCGTGACGTCGAGGACGACCACAACCGCGTCCAGGGTCGGATCGAGGAGGGCCTCGGCGGCGATGCGCTCCTCCGGTGAGCTACCCGCCAAGCTGTAGGTGCCAGGCAGGTCGATGCACGCCACCTCGATGTCGCCGATCGAGAAGGCACCCGTGTGGCGCTCCACGGTCTTACCGGGCCAGTTGGCCACGTGCTGCCGGGCCCCCGTCAGCCGGTTGAACAGGCTGGACTTCCCGACGTTGGGGTTACCGGCCAGGGCGACGCGCAGCACCCGCGTCG
>SL_7KL_010_BRINEDRAFT_10001706_pt1 | contig 10433 bp, 18 predicted proteins | sample SodLak_010_BRINE_FD_10663 | JGI IMG/M metagenome (IMG submission 10663)
TTCTGTAATACAGCACTATCAAGAACTTTACAATCAGCTCCAACATAAGAGTCTTCCGATACAGTTGCAGTATCAGCAACTTGACCACCGCCATTCATATGTATTTTCATAGTTTTACCTTCTTTCTAATTGCAATAAACTTTTCAATCCAATCTTTGGATTTTTCAACAAAGATGAGTGGATGACCATCATCAACCATCATCATGATCACAATCTGCTTTGGCAACAACCCAGTTCGTTCAAATGTCATCATAGCATAAGCTGACGCTTGAGTAAAGTATCCGCTGATATCTTCCCGCTTCTTTTCCCGTTTGCTGGTCTTGAAGTCAATAATTGATAGTTGTTTATCCCACTCAGCAAGACAGTCAACTCTTCCTGCTACTCGCAACTTGTCTGAATATAGTGGAACTTCGAGCCCATATATTTTTCCAACATGTTTATCAAGCAAAGGTCTGATCTGACCGAATGTAGCAATGTTTGCTGGCATGTGACCTCTAGTGTATTTAGGATCATTATTCAGATAGTTTTCTGCCAACTCATGGACAGCAGTTCCTCTACGAGCTGCTTGAGCTGAAATTTTCCGAACTTCTTCTTCGCCAACTCTTGCTTTCCAATCATCAAGCCAACTGTTATCAGATGCCTTGCCAATCACAGTCGTTACAGATGGATAACGGTTGCCTTCTGGTGTTGTGTAGACTCTACCGATACCTTCTACTATTTCAGCAGATAGTTCCGGAAGATCTAGTGTGACGTGTTCAAACGTCTTCGTCAATGTCCTCAATTTTCAGTCCTCCAAACTTCATTCTAAACTCGGGCAGCTTCAGCCCTTTCAAATCATAATCTTTGCGGGCGTAACTTAAACTGATGTGCGGTAAAAACTCGGACCATTTATTAATTTAGAAAAAGAAAACGGTCGATGCTTTAGCATGACCCGATGAATTTTTATAGTAAATAATAACATTTTTTCTCAAAAAGTCAACATTTCCAGTTTCTAAAAGTAATAAATAGAACTATATGAAACGGCAATCGCGAGCTCCTACCCTCCATTGCCTCTAGTCAACGAGAAGTAAATGACCAGCAATAATAAGTCTATTTATAAGAGTTTCAAGTTCCGCTTGTATCCAACTCAAGAACAAAAAGTGTTCTTTGAAAAATCAGCCGGATGTTCTAGATTCGTCTATAACAAACTACTTGAATCAAGCATCGCTGAATACCAATCTTCAGGCAAGTTCATTCTTGGTTTTTCTCTCACGAATAAGTTGGTTGAACTGAAAAAAGAGTTTCCATGGCTGAAGGAAGTCAACAGTCAGACGTTGCAACAAGCAAGCATGAATCTAGCAACTGCTTTCAAGAATCGGTTTTCAAAGAAAAGAAAGAAGCAAGCTGGATTTCCAAAATTCAAGAAACGTGGGAAACAAGATTCATTCATGATTCCTCAGCATTTCACCATCAAAAAGAACCAGATCAAGCTGCCAAAAATCGGTTGGGTTTCTTGTGTCACTCATAGAAAACTAGAAGGTAAAGTCAAATCAATAACCGTTTCCAAAGATGTTGACGTCTGGTTTGTATCCATTCTATGTGAACTGCCAGAAAAGACAACCTGTTATGACCTAAATAATGCAGTTGGTATTGATTTGGGTATTAAAACATTTGCTGTAACAAGTGATGGAGAATGCATCGGTGCGCCAGATGTGGAACTAGAATACAAAAAACTGAAAAAACTCCAAAGAAGACATTCTAAGAAAACCAAAGGAAGTAAGAATCGTGAAAAAGCAAGAAAGAAGGTAGCAAGACAATATCGTAAGATCCGTAGGATCAACAAAAACTTCGTGGAAACAACATCAAATCTCATAGCCAAGGACTATGATGTTGTTTCTTTAGAGACACTAAACATTCAAGGAATGAAAGCAAACAAGAAACTAGCACCATCGATACAAAAGTTATCTTGGTATAGTTTTATATCTGCTCTAGAGCGAAAGGTTCCAATTGTTCATCAAGTCAGTCAATGGTATCCATCCAGCAAGACTTGTTCTTGTTGTGGTTGGATTCGAAAAGACTTAAATCTTGGCGACAGAACCTTTAGCTGCGATAGTTGTGGGTTTGAACTAGACCGTGACGCTAATGCTGCAATCAATCTCTTGGATGAATGGAAAAGAACCGTTGCAACGGCGGGGATAGCCTGTGGAGAAGAAATAAGACCTGAAAGAACTATAGGTTCTGGAAGGCAAACTTCGGTGAAGCAGGAATACGGAATCGTTGGATTCCAAGCGGTCAATGCTTCAGCATGATCGTTGTTGACAGACACTCCATTCTGTGAATAGAACACGGTAGTGTGAAACTCGAATTCAGAAGGATCTTGATCAGCTTCATTATATGACTTGGTAAGATCAAACCCATTTTCTATACACCATTCGCGCAGCTTTGTTTGAGTTTCATCATCATAGATGACAGCAACATATTTTCTACTACACATGTTTTCTTCTACAAACATTTTAAATGGTTTCATACTGAAATACTAGGACCTCCTATTATTACTTTTCCGCTGCCTGTAGAAACTGTATGATCAAAAGGAGTCCCAGTATTGAACTTACTTCCGATTCTAACTGCGTGCTTTCCGCCTATTGTTACATTAGCAGCGCACAATGATGTAGTTGGCGCGTGAAACACTGGGGCTGTAACACATGGAACTCCATCAGGATGTGATAACATGGAATCGCCTTCCACTGCAACCAACTTACCTTCAACGAAAACTTTTGTGTTGGAGGTTCCTGCAGTAGTTTGAACTGTTGAAACGTCCCAATTCCATCTGTCAGGATCGGTGGCGCACAAAGCTCCTTGTGCGCCATCAGTGCATGCTATCTGGCTATCGCCATCAGCCCATGCAATTGGCTCAGACAATCTCCAGTTCCTCTTCTGCTACAATGAAGCTCTTTACGAAGCCAGAACGAACGATATCATCTACCGTAAACTGGATTGTATCAAAACAGTCTGAGTCCATACGATCAACTACTCTTTTGAACTGAGCAAGACCAGAAATATCTGCACGGTTCTTTGAATAAATCAAGTCATCCTGTTTAGTGTCACCGCAAAGAATGATTCTTGAGTCTTGCCCTAATCTTGACGCAATTGCCCTCAGCTCACCGTAATTGCAGTTCTGAATTTCGTCAACAATAATCAATGCATTGTCAAATGTCAACCCACGAATGAAAGAAGTACTCATAAACTTAATCATGTTCTTCTGTTTCATAATCTGATATGCATCACCCCGTTCAAACAGATCATTCACGATATCAACATATGGCGCTTCAAAATGTGCTGCCTTTTGTTTTTCATCACCGGGCATGTGACCCTGTTCACGTGATTGTACTGTTGATCGTACAATAATCACCTGTTTATATTTGTTATTTGCCATGACGTCTTTGAGAGCAAGATAAAGTGCAGTAAAGGTCTTTCCAGATCCCGCAGAACCAACTAGAAGAAGATTTTTTCCTTGTTGATACGATTCGAATGTTTTGCATTGATTTTCCGTTAGCGGATTAACTCGTTTCATTCCGAGCTTGGTATTCAACAGGTAATCAGTTTCCTTCTCGATACGGTTTCTTGCTCTTTTCGGAAGACGTCTTTGTTTTGACATATGAACTCCTATGTTGATTAGTTGCAGAAGGACTAGAAAGTATTGATTGAATCCTTCTTATGGTAGTGCTGCACATCGCGCAACACGTCTCGGAAACCATCATCTGGTTTCCGTTTTCCAAGTCTGACTGGATCGCCAATACCCGGGAACTTCGTGAATATTTGTTTGAAATGGGAATTGTCTTTGAGGTATTGCTCAAATTCAGTGAACTTCATGTTCACTTCGAACACTTCTTCTGTGTTTATATTCATTACACTATAAATAGGCATCCACCCTCCAAAATAATAATGCGGCACCCGTTGTGTAACAGACACCGCATTTTGTTTTCATTACAATATGACCTGTTACAGATCTATTTATACAAGCTCAGATCTCTCCAGTGACTATTTGATAAATTTCTTTCCAACTATACACCCTTTGTACATTTTCGGGGCACCAAAATTGTCGGTTGTAATGACGATCCATCAACAAAGGTTTCAATCCAAACTCCAACCCCATGACTGCTTGTTTCCCGATATCTTCAATCCAATAGCATTCAGTTCCTTCATATTCTTTTAGGTATTCAGGCTTGTGGGCTGAATGCTCTGACAGAATCACTCTTTCAAACACTGTAGTTCCAAACAAGTTATCAAGATTGGTCAGTCTTGCATCTAAGACAGCCGGTGTATTAGGAACAGCAGTGATAGCATGGAACACATAACCATGTTCTTCATGTAGCTTTCGTATGTATTTGATGGCATCCTTGACTGGAGGAAGACGCTTCAACATTGCACTTTCGTTGAATGCACGTACAAGATGTTCTGCTTCATCTTTGCTGATGCCATATTTTTCATCCATGTAGTAAGTACCAAGAACAGTGTCTTTGTAGCCCTTACCTACCATCCACATATGGAAAGCATGTTCATAGTAAACAACACAACCGTCAAGGTCCGTTAGAATCACATTTTCGTAGGGAATCAAAGTAAGCTCCTAACAGTTTGAATAGTAGTATTGCAGTCACGATGTTGAATAGAAATGCCGCCAAGTTCATTCCATGCAACACAGTTCTTTTCCATGTCATCAATCAAAAGATCACCTTGCTCATACATGAACAGACCTTTGTTTTTACCACCAATCACTGGCAGAATGACAATTTTGTCACAAAGATGTTCCCGAACCCATGCTTTCTTTTGAAGAGCAGACTTGTAATAATTTGATTTTGGGCATGACGTTAGAATAGTCACATCAAAACTATCCGTCAAAAACTCAAAGAGTTCTATTGCGCCCGGCATCAACGGCAGGTTCTCGTGGAACTCTGGATAGCTATTGATCTTCTTCCACAGAACATTATCATCTAATGTCTGAGGGCAAACACCGAATTTGTCTTTGAAATGTTTGTCGAAGTCGGCCATTACGCCATCAAGGTCAAGGTAGACGTTCATTATAAGCTCCTTTTACATCAATCACAATAATAATCTATACCGATTCGGATCAGTTGTCAATGTCCTTTACATCGAAAGAACTCATTTTTTCGTTCACCTTTTGTCTCTGTTTTCTTTTTCGGTCTTTAAGCTTGTTCCTTTTACGATGTTCATAGTCATCATTATCACCCCATTCATCATCATAAACATCTTCACGGAAGCGCCGAAATGATTTAGCCATCTTAGTTAGTTTCCTCTTTTACTACATTTAGGTCTGGAAATGCTTCATTTACAACTACTCTTGGTAACCCCTTCAATGGTTTCTGTGCAATCATTTTACAAAGAAGTTCAGCATCATTATCGTCAATATCTTCTAGTAGTGAAATGAACAACTGTTCGCGTTTCACTTGCTCAAGATGGTCATACCCACCGCCTTTTACAAAAATGCGAAGACGACGAGTCTCCTTATAAAGCATACCTTCCACACCAACATATCCATTCTTTTTCCAAGGAGGTGCTGTGTTTGGAATCAAGAACTCAACTGAAGGGTCATACATGAACTTGAGAATAGTTTTCAATGGAGCACTTTCGTGTTTTTTGAGCCATGCAATTTTATCTTCTTTAGTTTTTTGCTCGGTTGCTTTGGTTACAATTTCAGATAGTGAAAGTAGCATTTAGAAGTCTCCAATGTCTGTGAGGAGGTTTTTGAGTTTCTTTTCGATGAAGTAGTTGAATAGTTTTGACCGACCAATGTTCTTTTCTTGGTTGTAATCTTCAAGAATTTGATTCTTGTAAACTTCAGGGGTTTGTTCAAGATCAATCATCATCTTATTACGATGATACCGAATCTTAGTGGTTTCATCCATGTTGTCCATAGAATCCTTAAAAGCCTTCATTCGCTTTGCTGTCATTGGCTTTTGTCTTTCGCCTATTACAAGACAGTTATCAGGCGACAAAATGTTTGGAACACCATCTCCAGCATCGCCCTTGAACACGTGTTCAGTCAGATATTCATCGGGGGTTTTATGAGTGATGAACTTTTTCTTTACTGGATCGTATTGATCTACATTTGCATATTTCTGCAATTGAATGTAATCCTTATCACCAGAAAGAATCAGGAAGCGTTCAGCACCAGTATTGAGCTGGGTTCCATATTCATGACATACAACACCAATGATATCATCTGCCTCACAACGATCAATTTGTATTACTTTATATGGGAAATATTCTGATAGTTCATCACGAATGTCACCCATAATGCGAAAGAGTTCATTCCAATTCAAATCAGACTTTTCGCGACTTGTCCTTCTGTTGGCTTTGTAATAAGGAAATGCCTCGCGGCGCCATGAGTTTTTCCCATCGCAGCATATTACAAATTCACCATAGTCGTTTTTGAACTTTCTACGATTATGACGTAGTGATACCAAAAACATGTGTCGAATTAAATCATCACTCATTTCAACATTTGTGTGGTTGCCAATATTGGCAAACAAAGTTGCTAACATGACCTGTGAATAGTCCATAAGAATAGGCACTTTTAATCATCCTCATTAGGTTGTTCATTAATATTCATGTGTTCATTATAATCCATTTCAGCATCAATGTCAATATCCCCGAAAAGATCTTGTGCGATTTCTTGGAATAGATGATCGCGACCCTGTGAAAGCAAGTATGTGGCGGCAATCACTTCAGCCATACAGATAACCATTGGCATATACTCATTGTCAGTAAAGATACATTCACCAGTTTCTTCATGAAACCCATCGTGAATATAATCAATCATTTCATATGCAAACTCTAGTGCTCTTTTGTTCAGTGTTAGTTCACCTTGGATATCAACAGTTTCAGCTTTCTTAGCAGGGAACTTGATTATATTATTTGACATGATGTTCTTTCAATAAGTTGATCCATTTATGTTTGAATATATCTATGTTATGTCTCGGATTTTTATTTATCACCTTGTTAGTTCTCAGATCAGCAGACAGAATCGGGTGTATCATTCTATAAAATCTACTCACATGGTCTTCTATAGTTTCCGTGAATTCATACATGTAAGTATTCTGCCCTGCGGTCTCTGGTAATGCTCCAAGATTTGGATGTATAGCAACAACATCATGTTCTATTGCTTCTATTAGAGCAATACATGATGTTTCTTTCCAGATGCAAGGATACGGAAAGTAGTGTGCTCTAGCAAGATGTTCTCTGACCACTTGATTTGATTGAGCACCGTGATATGTGATGTTAGGATGTTCACGAAGTTTCTGAAATAACGGCTCGTAGCGTTTATCACGCTCTGCCCAGCCGTAAACACCGAATGATGAAAACACATCAAGATGGAGCTTGTCTTTCAGTTGTGGTTGTTTTGTGAGAGCATCAAATACTGGATATAGAAGTTCTAAGCCTCTATGCGGCGTAGTATGATAGATCAGATTTATTTTGTCTGTGGGCTTGTTATAGATCTCAGCCGGTTCAATGGCGTTTTCAATAACAGTACAGCGACTATACGGGATGTCAAATTTTTGGATGTATGAATCTCGTTGCCAGCAAGAAACAAATATGAACTTGGAGAACTGTTTCCACCCTTCATTTGCCAAGATTTTGTTCTCTGAATCTTCACTAAGATCATGACACCAGAACAGGTTGGGAACATCTGAGTATACTTGACGAACTCTTGATAGATGAATAGCTACATTCTTGAACAAATATGAGTCAACATTTTTCAGAAGCCTTGCGCGCATTTGTTCAGTACCGCCCATTGCTAAACGGGACTGATTAGTTTCGATGATCTCACCTTTATAGACGCAAGACATTAATCAGCATTTTCAAGAACGAAGGAAACAGAGTCAAAGCGGAAGCTCCTCCATGCTTCTTTTTCAAGGTCCCACACTGCTTGAACATCAGGATTCTCTTTGCGTGGCCTCTTTTCATTCTCTGAAACTGGTTGTTCTGGAATCAGGTCGGGGCGAAGTGTGCAGAGCATTTCACGTTGTTCGCCATTTGCCTTAGTGAATGACACTACAGTTTTACCCGAGTATAGAGCATCTTTGATTGATTGTTTATCAAGTACCATTTGTTTCCTCTTATGTCATAATGAAACGTTGTTTTTCTCGTGCTTTTGGGTCACCCCAGAGTTCATTTGCACGAACTCTGATTTTCCGTTCTTTCGTATTTTCACGATTCGGGTTGTCAATAGTCACCCAAGGATTTTGACCTTTCCAATACGCTTTCTGAACATTGACTGTCTTGGAAATAGGATCATTTGCTCGTGTTGACATTGAGCTTTTGCGTTCTCCATTAGAGGTAGATTTCATATTATAGTCACTCCTATTTGTGTTTTGCTGTTTCAAGTTTGAGTAAGTCAAGATCAAGTAGTATTCTGTAACTGATGTTTACAATATCTCCTTCTGGATCAAGTCTGAGTGTCGCAAGTAAACGATCCATGTATAACAGATGTTTATTTCTTGATTCTGCTATTCTAATACCATCTAAGATGCATTGGACATCATAAGGATTTTCTAGAAAGATTGGAATCTTGTGGATTGACATTAGCTTCCCTTCGTAGTATTTTTCTTATATTTTGGTGAAAGTCGCTAACGGATGTATTATTGTGAAGTCGATACATGCGGATTGGTAATGTTGGCTGTTTCGATTTTTGTATTTGATACTCTCGTTTTAATCCGAGGTCATCTTGCAAAATGCCGTGTATATAGTCCCGAGAATCTGACGAAAAAGAACATCCGGTGCGATACAACTGGACAACACAAATGTTATCTTGTCCAGTTGTATTTATTACCGGAATAATCTCTTCAATGAAGCCCCCGTCAGAGAAACAATATGACGATACTCGATCCATCTTTTCAGCTGTTTTTATGCCATAATAGTCTTTTCCATGTTTCGGTTTCATCACATTTTCAGAAACATGGATCAATGCCTGTCTTTTAGACAGACCGCCAAGTTCATTTCTTGAAAACTCTTTTAGTGTTCGGTCATTGTATCCATGCATGAACCATTCAAGTGAAACACCATAATAGTTAGCAGTGTCAATGAACAGCTGATCTTTCATTTGAAGATGTTTGAACCCGTAGTTTGTTTTCAAAAAGTGACACGCTTCATCCTTTCCAGAACCAGGCGGGCCATTGAAAATCACATGCATTCGTTTTCGTCTCCAAATGCAGTTTCCCACTCTTCGGCGGTGATACCAGATAAAATGAACTCTCTATGGTCGTCTGTCAAATACGGCATCAGATCTTGAATATTACCATAACCTTCTTGCCATGCCATGAAATCTTCTGGGTTGACTGGAATATCCATTGTCCGTTGAATACCTGAAATAACGCTTTTACGAGTGATTTGCATGTTGTAGTCTCCATTCTTTATAAGATCAATATATACCAGATCAGTTCACTTGTCAACCGAAATATGTCTCATTTTACAGATATAATAGGCGTCAACGATGTCACTCACCGGATTCCAGTTTTTGCCGACTTCAAGCCCAAACAGATTGAACAGATGCAAATCAGTCTCAGCAATGAATGCTTCCCACATGAGGTCTTTCCCAGCATTGCCACGCCCGCAGCCAAACTTTTTCACTGAAGGTGGTGCATATACTTCAAAATCAATACCAAAAGACCACATTTTGAACTTCAACAACCCGGTGTTTTCGCCTATCTCAAACAATCTACTAGATGAACTTCCATATGAATAACCTTCTAATCCAGCAGATTTTACTTTATGATTATTCATATGCTTCAGCGACCAATTAGATAAGTTATCAAATCGTTCCTGCTGCGAATCGTATTCTTGATATAGAGAACCGAGAAGTTGATCGGATTCAACGATGAGTTTTGGTTTTTTGGCAAGATAGTAGAATGTGCAGTTTTTGATGGACCAATCAACACCTTCATGAATGCAAATCGCCGGGCTATTGAAAGAATAATCCAGACCCGCAATAATAATAGACATAAACAAATAGCTCCTTTTGGAACTATTTATCACTTTGAAAAAGAAAACGGTCAATGCTTTAGCACGATAGTTGTTGACGGTGTTCAGTCCTTTGATCTGTCGTGATTGATTGCTTTATTTGGATCTGCTGATCTCCAATCAGGCCAATCTCTTTGCTCATTTTTTGATTGCTTTTCTTGAATCAGAATAGAACAAAGCATGGGGATATCATCCCACACACTCGAATTCTGTTTCATGCATTCCTCTAGGTCATATTGATTTGTTTCATCAAATGCAATACTACGCCACAAACCGTCAAGCGAAAGTAATACCAAATCGACCCATTCGCGCGGGTCATTGTCTCCATCTCTGATCTCTTGGACTTCTTGTTCAATATGATCAATAACGCCGTTCTGTCTCGTACCAGGCCCAAAAGTTGCTTTACTGAAAGCCATTTG
>SL_7KL_010_BRINEDRAFT_10001709_pt1 | contig 10420 bp, 6 predicted proteins | sample SodLak_010_BRINE_FD_10663 | JGI IMG/M metagenome (IMG submission 10663)
CCCAGAGGCGGCCCTGGTTGTCGTTCGCGTTGGTGCGGAAGCCGTTCTGGATCTCGGCGTCGCCGGTGATCCACCCTTCGGTGTAGGAGTCGTCGGAACGGCGGGTGTCGTCGAAGCGGTGTCCCAGCATCCCTGCTGCGAACCCTTCGTCCCATTCCGGGGACGACGTGTCGTAGTCTGACATCGGACCTCTTTCTCTCGGTGTGGTGTGGCACGATAGGGCGCGCCAGGGTCAGGTCCAACGGCCCACCGCGGTTACAGTGCCAGGCGCCACTTCGGTGAACCCCGCATCACGGATGACAACCGGTGCCGCGGCGCAAAGGTGCATGAACCGGGTGACAGACGGGTGTTCAACCTGCACCGGGAACCCGTCTGCCGCCCACCGGCGACGCACCCTGTCGGGCATCTGCAGCCAGGCGACCTGCGCCCCATGACCACACGCCGCCGCCGCCTTACCTACCGGTAGAGCCGGCTCGGGCGGCAGCGAGACCACCAGCACCGAACCGACCGGGTCAAGCCGCCGGAAGGGCGCAGGATCGTCAAGATCCGTGCCGGACAACTGCAGCTTCGCAACCTCCACCGGCACCTGATCGGTCGGGCACGGCACAAACGCCCGCACCTGCGCACCATCATGTTCGACGGTCACGCCATCCAGCGCCTGGACCTTCTCCCACTTCGCACCCCGCGCACGGCGCACGTGCTTCCGGATCCGGCCCTCGGTCCACCGTTCGATCGCCGGTCGCCACTCTCCGGCCGCCTCGTCAGCGGCCAGTAGGCGGACGGTCGCCATCGCCGCCGCCTCGCACGCGGCGGTGCGCGACGGCGGGTCGGTCCGCTCCACGCGGACCACCAGCTGCATCGACCAGGGGGCTTCGCCTTCCGGATCAGCAGAGCCGGTCACACGGGCGGCGGTATCGACAGTTTCCACAGTTGCTCCTTCGGTTGACACTACCGTCACCGTGTGCGCCGAACGGCGGGCACCTAACCGCCTGAGGAGGCGGCCTGCTGGTACACGTGCGCGTAGTCTGCCGCCATCGCTGCCTCCGACCGCAGGTGCTTCGTCGTCGCCCCAGCACGCATCTCCTGCCAACCATCGGGGTCGTCCGCGATCGTCACCAGCTGGTCGTAGATGCCGGCCACATCCTCCGGGTCAACCAGCCAGCCGCCCCCCTCCGCCGCCCGGAGCCGCTCCCCCAGCGCACCCAGGTCGCTGGCGACCACCGGCACACCGGCCGACCAGCACTCGGACAGGGTGTGGCTGTAGGTCTCCGGCCACGGGGACAGGATCGCCGCCACATGCGGAGCGATGTCCGCAACCCGTGCGGCGAACTCCCCACGACTGTAAGTGCCGTGATCAACCCCGAGGTGCTGCCAGCGGGCCGGCACCTTGCCGAGCAGATGGAACTCCAGCCGGCCGCCGGTGTCCATCTTGCGGAGCTGATCGAGGATCGCCGCACCCTTCGCCACGTTCAGGTTGCCGGGGACCAAGATCCGTAGCGGCTCCCCCGGCGTCGGCGGTGCAGATAGCGGACCGGCGTCGGCAAGGTCTCGGCCGTGGGGGATGACGTGGAACGGGGTGCCGTCCGTCTCCTCGGCGAACACGCGCTGATACAGCTCCCGGGCGGTCGGGGACGTGGTGATCAGCACGTCGGCGGCCGCGAGCACCCTGCCGGTGATCTTCCGCCACTGGTGCACCCCGTCATGCTTCAGCTGCGAGGTGAACGCTGCGGGACCTTGCTGTAGCCACTGCATCGACACCGGGCAGGGGCCGGCACCGGTGGTGCATTCGGCGTTGCAGAACCGGCTGTTCTCGTCCAGCAGCTGGATCGTGGGGCATGCGAGGTAGAAGTCGTGTAGTGACACCACCAGTGGCAGATGCAGTTGCTCGGTCAGCGCGACCACGTCGTGCAGCGGTTGTTTCACTAGCTGCCGGACGTGGACGACGTCGATCGCGTGCTCCACCAGCAGCCGTTCGAACGTCTGCCGGTATGTCGGGTGGGTGGTGTCGCCTGGTTGCACCGGCGGGTCGAGACCGACAGCCTCCAACGGGCGGAGCTGACCGTCTTCGAGGCGGAACACCTCCAGACGGTTGGGGGCGCCGACGGTCAGGTACGGTTCGATGTCGTGCCGGTCGGCGAGCTGGCGCATCAGGTCGGCGTTGGTCTGCGGCGTCCCTCCCCCGCCTTTATGCAGCAGGAACAGCACACGGCGTCGGGGAGCGGTCTGTGATAGGGCATGGGCAACGCGGCGGCGGGCCGTCGCCATCGCTGGGGACGAACCGAATGCGCGTGCCTGGGAGGTGTACTGCGGCCACCGCTGGTCGACGATCGCACGGCCATGGCGGATCAGCTGCTGCTTCTCGTCGCCGAACGACACGGACCGGGTGTGGCGCACGTAGGTGGCATCGTCGACCACGTGCCGCCAGCCGGCAGCGGCTGCCCGCATCGACCAGTCGTTCTCCTCCCCGTAGCCGCGAGGGAACGCTGCGTGGTCGAACACGCCAATCTGGTCGAGCGCGTCGCGGCGCAGGTAGACGCAGAAGCCGTTCGCCGTCGGCGTCTCCGGGTAGCTGCGTTCCGCATGCTGGGCGACCAGCCGGGCCGCATCTTCTCCGTCGAGATGGTCCGGCAGCGGGTTCGCCTGGCCCGCGTGCGGGGCGGAGAACGCCCCGGCGTTATCGCTCAGCGCTGTTGCGGACGCGACGTCCGAGTCGCTGTAGGCCGCCAGCCACAGGTTCCGCAGCCAGTGCGGGCCAACTTCGGTGTCGGAGTTGAGCAGCACCACATCCCCGGCCGCCGCCTCCATGCCGCGGTTCGCGGTGGCAGTGAATCCGAGGTTCGTGTCGTTGACCAGCACCGTCACCTGCTGGGTGTCGCGAAGCTCATCCAGCAACAGGTCTACCTGCGGGTCCTGGGAGCCGTCGTCGATGAGCACAAGCTGGTAGGGGACGTCGGTGTGTTTCTGCACCGACGTGACACAGCGGCGAACGTGGTCGGCTGCCCGGAACACCGGGATGACAACGGTGATCGGATCGGTCGGCGACAGCGGCCGCACCTGCGACAGGTTTACACCCCTGGTCCGGGGCTGTGGGAGCGCAGGAGTGTCGCTCCGGTCCTTGTGCGCCGAGCGGCAAGACGGGCATACGGACCGCTGAGACCGGCGTGGTCCGGGCAGGGTGCGGCGCTTCACCTTGCGGGCTGCTGCGCGCACCAGGGTCGCCACACGCCGGACGGCTCGCCTGGCGGTCTGGCGGGGACGGCGCAGCACCGCTGCAACGAGCAGTAACGCCCGTACCGCCAGGTGGGAACGCAGGCGCCGGTAGCGCACCTCGAGCTGGTCGCGCTCGGTCTGCAGCTCGTCGAGCTGCTGCTGAGCACTTCGCAGGTTGGCGACCAGCTCGTCGACGTCGGTGAAGCCTGCGGTCGCAAGCCGCGCGCGAACAGAGGCCAGTTGGACCAGCGTTGCGGCATGTTCTGGATGTTGGGTAGCCAGCTCCGCTACCGCAGCGGCCACCGGGCCGGCATGTGTAGGGTTCGGGGCTGACCAGACGCCCGGTGCCCGCCCGTCGCCGGACGCCGACGTGGCAACCAAATACGGCTCGCCGTGATTCAGCGATGGTAGCCCGGTCAGCCACTGGCGGGCAGGCCGCTCCCCGGCAGGTGGTGGCGAGAGGCTGATAACTGTGGGCTGCTCAGAGCTTAGTTGGCCTGTTGGGTGTGGCACGGAGGTCCTTCAACCGGGAAGCCCCGCTGACCGTTCCGGTCGGAGGCAGCTGTCCACCGGCTCACCTACCAGGGCCAGCGTTCATCCGCTGACCCGCTCCCAAGCGTGGTGCGTGCGAAGAGCTGGCCGTCCCGTTCGATGCCGTTCGTGGTCGCCTCTGTTCCGCCGAACTTCCCTGCGAGCGGACGGTCACCCACGCGCCCGTAGTTGAAGCGCTGATCGGCACGACCGCCCGCATGGGTGTTGATGAGGAACCAGAGGCGCCCGCGGACCACTCCGGCAGTATCCCGCCCATCACCGTTCCAGTCGCCGACGACCGGCTGGTCTCCGGGACGGCCGTAGGTGAACCGGATATCGGCGCTACCACCTTCGTGGGTGTTCCGCAGGAACCAGCGGCGTCCGCGGACCACTCCGGCGGTATCCCGCCCATCACCGTTCCAGTCGCCCACGATCGGCTGATCGCCAGCCCGGCCGTAGGTGAACCATAGGTCGGCACCGCCGCCGTCATGTCGGTTGTTGATGAACCAGCGGGAGCCGCGCACCACACTGACTGTGGCCTGCCCGTCGCCGTTGAAGTCTCCGGCGACGGCGACGTCTCCGGGGATCCCGTAGGTGTAGGTGATGTCGTTGAACCGGTCCCCCATCTCGGGACGCAGGCGAACCTGACCGTTGTCATACCAGCCGAGTGTCTCGGTGCCGTCCCCGTTCCAGTCGCCGACCAGCACCTGGCCGGAAGGGGGGTCGTAGCTCGGGGCGGTGGCGGTGAATTTGGTGGAGCGGAGGTCGAGGAGGAGGCGGGTCTGGTCACCTGACAGCACAGCGGTCCCCTCCGTGCCGGTGATCGTCACCGCCGAGTCCTGGTTCAGCTGGCCAACCCGACCTCCCTCGCCGATGGTGGGACCGAGTTCGACGTCGAGTGCGACCCCGATGTCCGCGCGCTCGCCGAGTTCTTCCGGGGTGAACGTTTCGGTCCACGCGTCGTGGGTGAAGCCGCCTGCCTCGGCCCAGCGGGAGTCGTCGACCGCTTGGAGGTAGTCGACGTCCCAGTTCCATACGAACGCAGACGTGTCGCTATGTCCTCCGTGACTGGCGGCGTAGTTGCCTGAGGCGATCTGCCCGTTGTGGGTGAGGAAACGGCCGGAGGACGCATCGACGGCGTCTACCCACTGCTGACCCCAGTGTCCCCGTTCGCTACTTGTTGGCCCGTTGCCTTCTGCCTCCTTTTCGAAGCCGACATACGCCTGGGAGAACACGGAGTCATACACGTCACAGCGGCAGTTCGTCCGCCAGCCGTCCTGGCCGGATGTCTGGCGGTTGCGTCGCTCGTTGAGGTTGATGGCGGCGAAGGACCGGCCCACGATCGCCTGGGCTTGGAGGGCAGCATCGGGCCAGGAGGACGGCATCTCCCCCAGGCCATACAGGTAGGTGTCGATGTCGTCGATCACGGCGGTCAGGTAGAAGGTGTTGGTGCTCCCTTTCCGTTCGTAACGCAGCTGTCCGTGCTGGTAGAGCCGCCCGTTCTCTTCCAGCTTGACGGTGGTGTGCCCGTCGAGCGGGAGGGTGAGAGGCTGGGTTGCTGGCACGCGTGCCTGTTCGCTACCGCCGGCGGTGAGCACCCAGTCGGAACCGTCGATCTGGACCGCCCATTTGGTTCCTGGCGGCTGCGTGGCGACCGTTGTTCCCTGCTGCTGCCAGGTGACCTGACCGTTGAGGTGGCGGACGGTGGAGGTTGTGGGGGCGTTTGCGGTCGGGGTGTTCGGTGCCACGCCGACGTGGATAGGCCCTTCCACCGTGTCGTTGGCAACGGTTGCGCCCGGGTAGTAGGTCTCCAAAATCGTGTCGACGTCGCAGCCGAGAAGTGCGGCGCCGCGGGCGCCATACTGGCTCATCCCCACCCCGTGACCCCAGCCACGTCCGTTGAAGGCGAACAGCTCAGGGTCGGTTTCCTCGAAGGAGGGCAGGTCACCTCCACCTGGTGCGGGGCAGGCGTGCGCGGGAGCGGTGGTGGGGGCGGTAAGCAGCAGGCCGGCGGCTCCGGCGGCGACGGTGGCAAGGCGGGCTGTGCGGTTCACGGCAGCTCCTGGTCCACGCCGACCGTCCCGGCGGGTGCGGCGCCGGCAACCCTCTCGGACTAGAGCCTGTGTATGAACTGTGCGTAAGGGGTGGGCAGAACACGCCACCTACCCCAACATCTTGTGGTTTCCACGCCTCGGATTCGCTGCGTCTGCGGGACTGAGGGACGGCTCTACGCCGCATCCTGTGGTGTGTGAGCGGCTGTTCGGTCTCCCGGCACCGCAACACAGCATCGGGTAGCAGGTGGCGCGTCTTGCCCACCCCTTCTGTGCGTAAGGGGTGGGCAGAAAGGCGGTGAAGGTGCACCGCCAAACGATTACGCAGAAGGGCTGGACCCAAAGGGCCACCAGGCTCAAGGTGTTGTGGTCAGGCGGCGAAGCGCTCCGGGCTGGCGAACCTGGAGCGAGACGCCCTCCAGTGCCCTTCTGTTGGTGTTGCGCGGCACTTGGAAGGGTGGTGACTAACCTCCGCAGCTGGTAGCAGGTGGCGTGTTCTGCCACCCCTTGTCCGCGGACGGGAACACCGCCGCGTCCACGCCCATGTGCCGAACACTACCGGTGGGGCGGCGGCGCCTTGCTGGCCCGCGCTGTGGGGGTGGCGGGTGCGGGCCGGCGAGCCAGCGCTGCTGCCGCATCCTGCAAGGCCGCGTCTGCGCGTACCGCTGGCGGCACCTTACGTTCGAGGCGCCTGAACCGGTCGGCGACGTTGCCGAGCCGGTTCCCCCACTTCCAGCGTCGCGACCCGGTGACCGCCCAGGTAGCCCGGGTCAGCTCCTTGAGGGCGGCACGGTCAGCGGTGTGCTGGCGGGAGAGGCGCTCGAGTTGCTGGCCCATCTCGGTGCGAAGCTGCTGCTCCCGGCGAGCGGCACCATCTGCGTGTTTGATCGCGGCCGCAGCGGCCCGGCGGGCGGCATCACGTTCGTCCCGTGTCTATTCAAGGCTGCGTGCAAGAACCCGCGAAACGTCAGGCGGTGGCCGTTCTCCAGCGTTCGCGCGTTGGTCGAGCTGCTCCTGCCGGCGCCGGAGAGACGACCGGTTCTGACCGGAGACCGTGTGCTGCAGTTCGACCTCGGCCTCCCGGAGCCGCCACAGGAGGGCCGGATCAAGCTCCCCTCGACCCGCGAGCCGCCACAGGGTGGCGGTGAGCTCACCGACGGTGAGCCGGGGTCCGAACGGGTGGTGCGCACCTGTGGTGATCAGGGCGGCGGCGGCATACCGCAACCCGCGCAGCAGGGCGAGTGGGGCGCTGATAGGCCCCTCGGTGCGCCACTCGTCGTCGAAGAAGTGGATCTGGTCACCGTCATCGATAAAGTTGTCCAGGTTAGTGTCCAGCAGGTGGCACTCCAGACGCTGTTCACCGGCCTGTGGGCTGAACGGGTGGATGCCTGCCGGCTGTTCACACTCGTGGCGCAGGACCGTCTCGGCCCAACGGTGTAGCACGGCCGCTGCTGCACCTTTGTCGTCCTGGCGCAGCGCCTCAGCCAGCTGCTGGTAGAGGTCTCGACCGCCGACATGCGGTTGCTGGTGGCGGCGAAGCTGGGAAAGCCAGCCGTCACACACCTCCTCGCTCTGATCCTGGCCGTCGGCCACCACCGCCCAGCGGTTACCAGCCGGCACGATCCGTCGTGGGCGGAGCCAGTGCCGCAACCGTTCGCCGCCGCCAAGCCAGGCGACAGGGTGTGTCCGGCTGGTGTGGGGTTCGGTGTCGCTGGCGAGAACGAGGAAACTGTTTGCGACCTCTTCCCCTACCCCGGCGTCCAGGAGGCGGCGATGCCGGGCGCGCACATCCCCGGAGACGCTGGCGTGATGCTGGGTGGCTACGGGATAGCCGGCAAGCTGGTCGACCAGGTCGGTGGCGCCATCTTGCCGGTAGGCAGACTGATCTATGATGACGTGGGGAAGCCTGTAGTCAGGAAACGGATACAGCCAGTGCAGGTGGGGCAGGCCGGCGTCGGCAAGTAGTGCGACGAGCTGCCGGCGGGAATGGGTTACCACCCTGTTTGCGGCCGGGTTCGGGTGACCGTCGAGACCGGGGTCGTGGCTGTTGTGACGCTCTTCCGGTGCACCAGAGAGGAACTGGATGCCGCAGCTGTTGTCGACAGCGACCGCGAGGGTGCCTCCCGGCTGGAGTTTACCGGCAAGCTCGGAGAGGAATCGGGTAGGAGCCGGTTTCCTTTCGGTGGCGGTGGTGGCGTGTGCGAGCGCGCCGACACACAGCACCAGATCGAAACCGTCTTCTTCCAGTTCGGCGATGTCGCCACAGACGACCACGACGGTGTCGAGACCGCCACACCGTGCTGCCGCCACGTTGGCGAGGCCAAGCTCTTCCGCAACCGCGACAACGGTGTGTCCCGCTTCTCCGAGGGCGCGGGCGTAGGTGCCGGTCCCTGCCCCGACCACGAGGATACGGCTTCTGGGCAGCAGGTCGAGTGGCTGGAGGAGGTTGACGGGCTGGCGTGCAAGGTGGATGCGGCTACGCCGGTCGGTGGCGTGTGTGGCGAGCTCGTCTGAGCGGGCGGTGCGATCCGACGCCGAGCCGATGATGGCAGCGACGGGGCCCATATCTGGGTCGCTGGCGGTGTTCGGTTCGCTGAGCAGGCGGACGCCGGGATGGGGTTGTGCCACAGCAGGCTCCAACGTGGGTGTGGGGGAACGGTGCCGGCTGGTGGTAGTCGGCAAACAACGGGGTTAGCGGACCTGCAGGGTTTTCTCCGCCCGGCCGCCGGTGAGGCTGTAGCGCAGATGCAGCTGAGCGTGGCGCCCGTCGGGGCGGACCACTGCAGCGACGGTGGGCTCCGACCCGGAGATGGTTGCAGGTGCGGTCTGGTCGGTCATCAGCCCGTAGGAGAACCTGTGGTCGGCACTGCCACCCTCATGGGCGTTGCGAAGAAGCCAGCGGTTGCCTCGGACCACCCCTACGGTGTCCCGCCCGTCACCGTTCCAGTCCCCGACGATCGGCTGGTCGTCCGTCCGGCCGTAGGTGAACTGGAGGTCGGCGCTGCCGCCTTCGTGGGTGTTGATGAGGAACCAGCGGCCATTGCGGACCACCCCGGCGGTGTCCCGCCCGTCACCGTTCCAGTCCCCGACGATCGGCTGGTCGCCGGGACGGCCGTAGGTGAACCGGATGTCGGCGCTACCACCCTCATGGGTGTTCTGCAGGAACCAGCGGTTGCCGCGGACCGCCCCGACAGTGTCGCGCCCGTCACCGTTCCAGTCCCCGACAAGGTAGGTGTCGCCGCGTCGGCCAAACGTGAAGGTGGCGTCGGTGCCGGTGTGGTCGGCAAGGGTGAGGTGCGTTCCCACCCGCCAGCCGAGGGAGCTGTCTCCGTCGCCGTTCCAGTCGCCAACCAGCCACTGGTCGGGGGTGTGTCTGCCGGCGGGCAGGGTGTGGTTGCTGCGCGGGATGAAGGTGGCGGTGATGGTCCGGGACCTATCGAGGGTGGTGGTGATGGTGGGGTCGTCCGAGCCGGTGGACCACCGGTCGAAACGCCACCCGAGGTCCGCTTCGGCGGTGAGGGTGACGTCGGTGTCGTGGGCGTAGGTGGTGCGGGCCGGGCTGCGGTGCACCGACCCTTCCCCGTCGATAGGGGTGGTGAGCGTGTGCCTGATGGGGACGAACTGGGCGTCGAGGGTGCGGTCCTGGGTCATCGAGAGGGTGAGGGGGTTTGCGGTGGAGCCGGACGACCAGCGGTCGAACCGCCAGCCGTCTGCCGGTTCCGCCGTCAACGTGACCGTCTCCCCGGCGGTGAAGGTGCGGTGTGTAGGGTCGGTTGTGACCGTGCCGTTCCCGTCGGTGCCGGCGTCGAGCTGGTAGGTGGCGGAAGCGGTGTTGCCAGCGGCGACGGTGACCGTGGTTTCGAGGGGGCGTGCCCACTGGTTGCTGCTGTTGACCGCGGACAGGCGGGCGCGGTAACTGCCGGGCTCGATGGAGCTGCCCTCGTCAAGCTGTCCGTCCCAGCGGACGTTGATGCGATGTTCAGATCCGGTGGTTGTGCCGGTGGCGACCGGACCGATGCGGGTGTCGTTGCTGTCGAACAAGTTGAGCTGCCAGGTGACAGGCTCGTTGGCGCGGGTATCGAGAGACAGTTGTCCGTCGCCGAGGGTGAAGCTGGAGCTGGCAGGCAGCGATTGGAAATATTTGGGGGCACCGGCCGCGGCGACGTCGGCGGCGAGGGTCCGGTCCTGCACTTTGGTGGCGAGCCGGGTGCCGGGGCAGGCGGTGGCGCGGGTGTCGCCGTGACCGACGATGGTGGGGATCTCGACGGTGGTGCCCGACGGCCAGTAGGTGCCGTTGCCGGTGACGGTGTGGAAGACGGTTGCCTGGGGGTCAAGCTGTTCAAGGTCGAACCGCCACGCGAGCAGGTTCACGAGGCTGGTGTAAGCGTCGGACGACGTGTTGGTGTGCCGGAAGTCGCCGATGACGCCGACGCCGACAGAGCCGGTGTTGAACCCTCCGGCGTGCGCGCCGATGACAGCGGTGTCTTCTGCGCCATAGCGGCCGTGGAACACCTGCCCGCACCGGTCGATGAGGAAGTTGTAGCCGATGTCGGCCCAGCCGTTGGTGTTGACGTGGTAGCGGTAGATGGAGCGGACGATGGCTGCGGAGCTGGAGCAGGAGTAGTCGT
>SL_7KL_010_BRINEDRAFT_10001711_pt1 | contig 10414 bp, 6 predicted proteins | sample SodLak_010_BRINE_FD_10663 | JGI IMG/M metagenome (IMG submission 10663)
CCAGGCGGCGGGGACGCAGACGGCGGTCCAGGCGGCGGGGACCCAGGCGGGTGGCCGGCACCCACCAGCTCCGGTCCGGCGCCTGCGGCGCTCACCCCCACCGACGGGACGGCAGCTTGCCCGCCCGCACCGCCGCTGCCGCGCCGCACCCGCCACAGAGACCACGTGCCACCGGCAGCGGCCAGCAGCACGACACCGGCGGCGATCGGCGCCCAGGGGACACCACCGGCACCGATCTCGGCGGTGGCCCGCAGCGTGCCCGGCTGGGAGAAGGTAACGGTCCGCCCATCCGCTGCGACCGACCCGTTGGTGTCGACCACCTCTCCGGAGAAAGACACCGTCACATCGGTGTCGATCGTGCCGAATGGTCCCGCATCCGCACCCAGGTCATCGGCGATCGTCCACTCGAACTGGTGCAGACCGTCGTCGGTGCGCGACAGGTCCGGCACGTCGGCCAGCACCTCGTCGTCATCCTGGTTCAAGAACACGAACGTATCCGCCAGCTCGTCGAACGGTGTGTTCTCGAAACGCAGCTTCACCCCATACCGGTCTCCGTCGGTCAACGCTACGGCAGACACCCCGGCGAACTGCTCCAGTTCGGCGTTCAGCGCGTCCACTTCGCGGTCCAGATCCGCCAGCTCCTCCGCACCCAAACCAGCGTCGGCGGGAGTGTCGTCGAACATCTCGCCCATCTGGTCAAACTGGTCAAACAGCGCCGCATCGAGCGCCTGCGCCACCGTGCCAGACACCAGGTCGTCGTCCGACACCGTCAGGTCCGCAGTCAGCTCCACACACCCGGCTGCCAGCACCGCAACCGCACCGGCGGCTGCCACACCAGCCCACCGCCGTCCTCGCGCGCCCGTCCGTCCTGCGCTGCGGGCAACCATCGTGTCCCCTCTGCCAGTGGAGACCGCACGGTGCGGCCTCGCTGCCGCAGACCGTCCCCACCCACCACGACCACGCAACAAGCGCACCGAACGGGCGGACACCAGGCGCAGTAGACGCCACCGCGGAGTGTCTTGCGAGCAGCCCGAGCTCGCAGCGGACCTGGCCCAGCGCCCCACGCACCGTCGGCCGCGCCGGCATCGATCGTGCCCGCGCAGCCGCCGCGTCGTGGTCGCTGCGGTCGGCGGCCACAGCGACCGTCACCGGTGACCGGTGGCATGCCAGCCCCGGCTGTTGCCAGCGCCCAGCGTGCCGTGACAGTCACCGCACGAGGTGGCAAACCCCGACGCTGCCGGCACACCGATCAGACAAAGGACACGTTGTGGAACGGTTCCGGCACTGGCTGGCTGCGATCTCCTGCCTGGTGGTGGGTGCGGCCTCGTTCGCGTTGAGCTATGTCGCCATCTCGGAGGTGTCCGCCGATATCGGCGCGGTTCCTGGTCACCTGGCATGGTTGGTGCCGATCGCCATCGACGGCGGCATCATGTGCGGTTCAGCGATCATCTGGTCGGCTTCACGGCGGGGCGCCACCCGCCCGAAGTTCGCCTACGTGTTCACTGCCGCGATGGTGATCACCTCGGTGATCATCAACGCCCACCATGCGGCCGACATCCTGCTCGCTCAGACGATCGCTGCGCTACCGCCGCTGATCCTGCTCGGCACGCTCGAACTGGTCGCCTCCCAGGGCCGGTCACTGGCCGCTGCGACAGTTGCCAGCCAGGACGCCGACCAGCCGGCCACCGGTCCACGTGAGGTGCGAGCTACGACACCGGCGCCGCGCGCCAGCTTCCCGCTAGCGCCAGCACCGGCCATGGCGGGTGGCGATCTCGACCACGTACCCGCTGCCGACACCGACCGTGCCCCCACCGACGGTGCGGCCACCACCGCCGCGCCGACAACCAGCCCGCCGGCAGCCACCGCAGCTGACGCCAACCCAGCGGAAGACACCGCTGACGGGGGCCAGGACCACGCCCCCAACGCCAACCACAGCCGCCATGGCGCACCGGCCGCGACGCCCGAGACGGCCGCCCAGCAGTCAACGCCGCAGCAGACCCCCTCCAAGCCAACCGAACAGACCGCCAAGCAGACCGCCAAGAAGACGACCAAGAAGACCGCCAAGAAGACGACCAAGAAGACCGCCAAGAAGACCGCCAAGAAGACGACGAAAAAGACGGCGCAGCAGCCGGCACGTACCACGACCGACCCGGCAGACAGCGACACCGACGCCACCCGCCGTCCGGTACGGGTTCAGGCCGCCGATCCCGCCATGTGAGCGCAGCAGGCGGTCCGCTGCTGGTTGCCGCACAACCAGTGCGCGGCACGGTCACCAGCATGATGTTGTTCAGTTCGCTGCGCCGTGCACCTGTCCGTCTGTTCGCTGTCGTACTGGTCGTTGGTGCGCTGTTCGCGGCCGCTGCGCCTGCTGCCGCGCAGACGGTGCTGGCGACCAGCCCCAACGACGGGCAACAGCTCGACGCACCTCCAGAGCAGGTCGAGATCACCCTCGACGGGACCGTCGACACCGACGATGGTGCGCTGCGGCTGGTCGATGCGGATGGCGACGACGTTGCGCTTGACGCACCACAGAGCACCCATAGCGAGGGGCGCACCACCGTTACCGCTGCGGTACCGCCCCTGGCTGACGGCTGGTACGCCACCATCTGGCAGGCCGACGACGGCCAGCGCACCGGCACGTTCACCTTCTATGTCGGTGATCCGGTTACCGCAGCGGGGGAGACGGCCGCACCGCAGAACCCCACTGGCCCGTTCGTGACCGCCGGGCATGTGCTGCGTGGACTGACCTACCTCTCAACCATGTTGGCGATCGGGCTGCTGGGATCGGCGTGGGCGCTCAATGGTCCGCGGGCGCAGCGCCAGCAGCTGCAGCTGGACCAGATCGCCCGCCGGTGGTCCGCCGTCTTCGCAGTGGTCGGGCTGCTGGCCGCAGCTGCGACGCTGCTGAACAACGCCATCATCCTCAACGGCGGGTCGTTCACCAACCTGGGTGCCACCACCCAGCTGGTGCTGCAGTCATCTGGTGGGACTGCGCTGCTGGTGCGGATGTCGGCGCTGTTTGGGCTGTGCACCGCGGTTCTGCTGCTTGCGGAGAAGCCGACCCGTCTGATCGGCGCTGCTGTGGGCGCACTCGCATCGGTGGCGTTGACGGTGTCATTCATGATGGCCGGCCACGCCGCCATCGTGCCGCAGGAGACCGCCGCCGCGGTCGGTGTGGTCTCCCACCTGCTTGCCGGTGCGGTCTGGCTTGGGGGGGTGCCGGGTGTGGCGCTGGCGTTGCTGCGCCGCAACCAGCTGTCGTTGCGTGCCATCGCCGAACTGATCCACCGGTTCTCGAAGCTGGCGACCGTGTCCGTGGTCCTGGTGTTCATCGGCGGCGGGATCGCGACCGTCACCATGATCGGTGAGCCAGCCCAGCTGGTCACCACCACCTACGGGCTGCTGCTGGTCGCCAAGATCGTGCTGGTCGGGCTGATCGCCCTGGTCGGCGCCTACAACCACTTCGTGCTCGTGCCAGGGCTGCGGGCCGCCGCCGAACGGTGCGACGAGCCAGACGACAGCGCCCAACCGGCTGAAGACGACATCGACACCGGCCAGATCGGCAGCAGCGACAGCACCGGCGAGCTGGTCGACACCGACACGGCCGCAACGCGCTCACGGCTGAAGTCGTCGTTGACGGTGGAAAGTGTTGCGCTGATCCTGGTGCTGGTCGGTACGACCGCGCTGACCTCCTACGCCCCACCGTCCGCGGGCGGCGACCTTGCCGGAGTTGGTCACGCCCACCACGGCGGCGCCTCCTTGGAAAGCGGCGACGGTGGCCTGTCGCTCGCCGATCTGGATCCGACCACCGAACTGCAGCCGTTCGAGGACGGCGAGATCGAGCTGTACTACATGCCGGGCCGCGCTGACGCCGATAACCGGATCCGCCTGTCGTTCACCGACGCCGCTGGCGCCCCCTACGACGTGCAGCAGGTCGTTCTGGAGTTCGCTCACCCTGAGATCGGGCTGGAGGGGCTGCGTCGCACGCCACAAGCCTCGGCGGCCGGCAGCTGGACGTTGTCCACCCGTGACCTGGGCGCCGCTGGCACCTGGACCCTCACTGCGCAGGTGATGCTCGAGGACGACCGTGTCGAACAGGTCGAGTTCGACGTCGACATCGACGAAGCCGAAGACGCCGACGAACCCGCCTTCTAACACCCGCACCCGTTGAACGAGGAGACCGCTGTGCACGCTTTGGTGCCCGCAACGCTGCTGGCAGCAGCCACGCTGGCAGCCTGCTCTGCGTCAGGCCCAGCCGGTGTCGAGCATCTGATCGAGCAGGATCTGCAGCAGCAGACCGTCGGCGACTACACCGACGATGGTGTCACGGACCGGCTGGAACGCCTCGCAGACGAGATCGCTGCGGTAGCTGTCGACCAGCAGCTCAACTGGTCACAGTTCGACAGCGACGTCCTCAACCCGCAGATCCACGACGTGGTGTTCGTCAGCGACTACCGCGGCACCGCGGAGTTCGCGGGCGGTTCGACCGTCGCATCAGTTGGTGTGGTCGAACATACCGACGACGACCAGCTGATGGTGTCGATGAGCGCCGAGGTCGGCTCCTGCTGGGGCATGAAGCTCAGCGGTGACAGCGCTGAGCCAGACATCGTCCACGCCAGCCTGTTCTCCCCCCCGTGCGCTGTCGACGATCTGCGTGATGCTGACGCGGACCATCAGGATGACGGCGAACAGTTCTGGTTCGATCAGTGGCCAGCGCCAGCCCAACCGGGCGGTGACAGCGGACCTGACCCAGAAGAGTTCGGTACCCCGCCGGGCGGTGAAGCAGAACCAGATGCCTTCCTTGAAGACGGCACACCAGCTGACGACAGCCCGTAGACCGCACCACCACCTCTGGCAGACGACGCGGGCGGGTCGTCTGCCAGATACAGCGGCTCGCGTGCGTGCCGGCGAAGCGCTGTGTGCGACCGGCACGCGCAACAGGGTCCGTGCCGGACGTGTGGCCGGGGCGACACCCTCGCCGTGGCGGCCGCCGGCCGCGGTGCCACTGCTAGCAGGCAACCACGCACCGGCAGCAGCTGAAGGTCACCGTTGGGCGCACGGCCGGCGTCCGGCTGCAGCTGGTGGGTGCAGCGCGTGTCCCCCGACTTGCCAGCCCCAGCAGATCCCAACCCAGCGCACCGGCCGTGCAGTACCTGGCGGCAACTCCGCGGTTGCCGCAGCAGCTGGGCGGTTGTTCCCGCACCGCTGGCGATGACGGTGCGTACGCACACCCACCTGTGCGACGCGTCGCACCTGATCAAGGAACCGTCATGACCGCACGATTGGCAACCGCCCTGTTGCCGACCCCTGGCTTGCCAGCCGACGTCGCTGACGTCATCTGGCGGCAAGCTGATCTGGCCGAGGCGACCTGGGCGGGGACCGCTCCGTCGTCGCAGCTGTTCGCTGAACTGCTGCTGACTGCCGCTGCCGGCAAAGGCGGCGAACACCTGGCCCGCCTGACCCCAGATGCTGACCAGCATCAGCAGCTGGTCGCACACAACTCCGCCTACGTACGCGCAGGCGCCGCCAAGAACAGCCATGTCACCATCGAGCAGCTGACACGGTTGGCAGCCGACCCGGCGCAACGGACCGCCGAGGTGGCACGCGAACAGCTGCAGCTGCTGCACGATGCCCGCACCAACGCCCCCGGTACCGCCAGTGCTGTGCGGACGCTGGTCGAACAGACACACCTGCAAAGCATCCGTGAGCTGCTCACGCAGGCACCCGACCAGGTCGCGGTGACGGTCAGCTACGTCAGCGACCAAACAGCATTGTTCGAGCAGCTGACCGCCCTCGACACCGACACGTGTAACCGACTGGCTGTCGAGATCCTCACCAACTACGTCAGCGCACGGATCCAGTCTGGTGTGGTGCGTTGGGCGTTGGACGCAGGCGATATCGGCCTCACCGCGCTCCAGAGCGCCCTGGCAGACCCTCGACGGGTCCGCCAGCAGCTGTCCGCCGAGGCTCGCACCCTGCTGGTTGCGCAGGGGCTGCTGCCCGCAGCGCACGAGCAGCCGCGCACCGCCGGACCTGGCAGCAGCGCCAACCTCGAAACGTTGGCGCTGGCGTTGACGCCGACGGAACTGTCGGCGTACTTCTTCTCATCGAACGAGCCGGTCTCCGACCGGCTGCGCGACCAGCTGCTGCAGCAGGCGCCAGCACCACATGTGGCCGGGTTCCTGCTGGGCGCGTCCAACCGTCGCGCTGACGCGGCCACGGTCCGTACGCTGCTGCTCAACGCTTCGGCGGAACGCCGTGCGGCGCTGTCAGACGCGGTCGCTGCATCGTCTGCGGAAGATGGCTCCACCACCGACGGGTTGCCGTGGGCCGGGGAGCTGGCACTGGGGCTTCGGACACAGGCACTGCCGACCCTTGGGCCGCTCCAACGACGGTCGTTGTACGGCGCCATCGTCGAGCAGATCGGAACCAGCGAAGCTGCGTGGGAGTATCTGCTTGTCCTCAGTGAGGAGTGGGAAACGACCCTGGCAGACCTGATCATCTCAGCTGCGGCGATGGACCGTATCGGCACGGTGGTGTGACCACCGCCGCACAGTACGAAGGAGGGCGGACCCAGTCGGGTCCGCCCTCCTGCCGTGTACGCCCGGTATAGCAACGAATACATGCCCACTGTTGCTGCTGAAGGCCGCGCTGTCGAGATCAGCTGCCCGGCTCGCGTGCGCGGTCGCGGTGCTGGGTGGTGACCGCCGTCACTGACCGATGGTCTACGTGTCGGAGAAGGCGATGATCCAGCCGCCATCGGGGTTACGAGTCACGCCGACGAAGAACTCCTCGATGGTAGTCCCACCTTCAGAGACCACATCCAGAAGCATCATGCCGTTCTCGCCGTCGCGTTCCCAGGTCTCGGCCATTGCCACTGAAGCGCTACCGTCCGCCAGCATGTTGGCCAACGCCTCGTTGCTGGTGGTCGCCTGCTCGGTGGTCAGGAACTCGGCGACCTCCTCGGCGACCTCCGGTTCAGTGCTGTAGGTGCCCTCCGGGTCAGCGAACTCGAAGTCGGACCTGGCGAGCGTGTCCGGACCGGGTGCGCCGCCACCGTCACCGGCTTCGGTCTGCGCATCCGGGGCGTTGGCGCCATCGTCGGAGCTTTGCTCCCCGACCGACTCGAGTGCAGCGTCGACGTCGAACTCCTCCTCACCTGCGCAGGCAGCAAGGGTGACGGCGACCAACAGGGCAGCAGCTGTTCGGATCTTCACGGGTAGTCCTTGTTCGTCAGCGGGGTGCTGTTCACTGTGCTGTTGCACGGGCAGCTGTCCACGATCTCGCTGGCGGCTATCAGCCCACGTTCTCGTGCTCATCCAGGATGAATCCGCGGGTGGAATCTTCGACCTGCTGCCGCATCCCTTCACGGACCATCTCGCAGTGATGCTGATGCTCTTCCGGCATGTATGGGCAGAAGTCGTCCACCGCATCAGCGTCCATGGCGATGGTGGCGACCGAACCCAACGCACGGATCAGGCAGTGCTCCTCGTACTTGCCGCCCCGGCCCCCGGTGCAAACTTCCACCGCAGTCTCATAGTCGATGTGCGGCGACCAGATCACGTCGCGGCCGATCGACATGTAGCACGCCAACGGGTCGTCGAGGTTCTCGTCACACCAGTCCCGAGCCTCGATCTCACGCTCGAGTTCACCGCCGAGATGGCTGGTGGCGTACTCGATGCAGCCAGGATGATACTTCTCATCCAGCGTAAGACACTCGGCCATCAGCGTGCCGTCAGCCCCGACCGGCAGCCCTCGTGCCTCCAGCGCGGACCGCTGGGTGTTCCACTCCATCGACACGCCGGTGACACACAGGTTGAAAACCAGCCCGTCGCCGCCCTCCTCACCATACGGATCGATGCCCTCCCGCCAGTACTCGTCGCAGAAGTCCATACCACGTTCGAGGTCGTTGTTGACCCGGCGGGCTGCGGCATGCCCGACCCCATGGACACACTGCCGGTACGAGTGCGCTGCGATGGTTCCGGTTCCGGCGCACAGCTCCTCCATCGAGTCGCGCAGCTCCTGGTCGGTGAACCCGGCGGATGCACCTTCGATGACCCCGTGCAGGTAGCCGTAGTCGCACGGGTCGGATCCCTGGGCGAACGCGTCGGGGATACTGTCAAACATGCGGTAGCCCTTGCGGCCCAACGTGTGTGCGATCGCGTGGCAGTTGGCATCCATCCAGCTGTCACCCTGCTCCCACCGGGTGGTCAGCTCATCGATCGCAACGTCCATGCCTTGCTCGTCGGCGACCCCTTCGAGATACGCCTCGACACAGATCAGCTGGTCGGCCGGACGGCCCGGCTCCATGCACTCGTCGTAGGTTTCTGGGGTCGGCAGCGCATCGGACCCGGCGACCGCCTCCGAGGGGGCTGGCTGCGCCGGCATCGACCCCAGCGCCGCACCGAGCGCGACCGCCAGCAGCAGACCACCAGCTTCGGCAACCAGTGTGCGTCGTGGCAGCTGGCCAGCCGGGCTGTCATCGACCGACACCGCAACTGGCTGCTCAGCAACGACCTCGTCGGTGTCGACGCTGCTGGCGGTCTGGTAGCGGTCCTGCAGCCGGCGCATCGCCCACAGCGCAACCCGCCCGCCGTGGTAGGCGCCCAACGGGACGATCACCAGCGCCAACAGCACCCACTTGGCGGTCAGCACCATCCCGTACTGGTAGGTGAGCAGCTCGCTGAGGCTTCCGAACGTGTTGATACCGGTGCGGACCGCACCGAGCACCACACCGGAGGTGACAACCAGCACCGCAGCGGCTACCGCCCAGCCGGTGAACGTGCGGGCGAACTGGAAGGCGCCAGCTTTGCTGCGGTCGCCGAGCAGCAGGTAGGCCAGCGGCCCTCCCAACCAGAGCGCTGCGCCCAGCAGATGACCGGCGATCAGCGGCACGGTCACGGTCGCGTTGAGGTCGGTGCCCATGTGGCCGGCCATACCATCACCGAACGCCAAGGCGACCACCGCCAGCCAGCCAGCTACACCAGTCGGGCGCACCGCGATCAGCGCAGCGGCGGCAGCCAGCAGCAGCCAGCCGAACACCGCGGGCACCGCGGTGAGGATGGTGACCACACCAGAACCCCAGGTCGCGCCCTGCGATACCGCAGCGGTCACCAGCACGAACCGCGCCAACACCGCCAGCAGCAGCACCGCACCGGTGATCCGGCCAGCCTGCCGTAGCCGGTCCCGCTGGGTGACCTGGCCTGTCGAAGCGGCCCACACCAGACCGACCGCAACGGTCAACGCCACGTACAGCACCCACCGGATCGCGGTCTCCAGCAGATCGGTGGAGCTGTCACCTCGGAAGTCAGCGATGTGGCCACCTTCAGCGAACCCGACCGAGAAGTAGGTCTGCCCGGCGACCAGATGCCCGTCAGGGCCAACTGACGACCAGGTCACCACGTAGGTGCCGTTCTCCAGCGCAGGCAGACGGACGGACGCTTCGTTGCCGTCCGCGTTGATCACGTCGCCGGTGATCGGCACTTCCGACCCGTCGAGGGTGTAGATGTCGACCTCGAGCCGGCCGGCTTCCACATCGCCGGAGAAGGTCATGTCGAACGTCTCAGGCGGATCGTCAACCGTGTCAGCTTCGGCCGGGCTGGTCTCCTGCAGCGCGACGTGCGCATGCGCCGCCGCCGGCAGGAGCAACGCTGCAGTCAGCAGCAGCCCGACGGTCAGCAGGCGTCCAAGGTGAGGCAAGACCTTCGAAAGCGGCATACCGGGCACGGTCCGAATGGCGGCACACCGGTCAAGGGACTACCGCGGTTTACCTGCGAACAGCTGGTAGCCAGCTGCACCAGTTGCGCTAGTTGCGGGTCGGCCTGGCCGATTCACCGTGCTCACCATGACTTGGAACCTGCGTGCCACACTGACAACGGCCACGATCTTGCTGCTGGTGACGCTGGCGGGTCCAGCTGCCGCACTCGGGGCCAGCGACCTTGACCCGGAGGACGGCGCGGTCGTCTCCTCAACCCCGCGGACGGTAACCGTGCCGGTCCCGGTTGACGCCGACGCGGTCGAGGTGTCGCTGGTGTCGGCGGTGGGCAGCCGCGACATCCCGATGACCGGTGAGATGACCCCGCGGGCGGGCGGCCTGGCGGTCCAACCTCCGGCACTGGAGTCCGGCACCTACGTGCTGCAGTGGGAGTACCGCACCGACACTGGCCAGCTGGTGCGGGACCGGTCATCGTTCTCAGTCGGTGAACCGAACGCTGCGGTGGGCGCGGCGTCCACGGCTGGGATCACCGCCGCCCAGCTGCCGGCACTGCTGCTGGCACTGACCGCAGCTGTCAGCGCAGCAGCTGCAGCGGGGGTGGCCGGCCGGCCGGCACGCGGCTGGGTCGCGGCTGCTGCCGCGGCTGCTGCAGCGGCCGCGACCGGGGCCGTGACCGTGGTGGGCTCGGCCACCACCCAT
>SL_7KL_010_BRINEDRAFT_10001712_pt1 | contig 10410 bp, 6 predicted proteins | sample SodLak_010_BRINE_FD_10663 | JGI IMG/M metagenome (IMG submission 10663)
CCGGCTGGCCACGAGCCGATCCTCCTCCCCGAAGATCCACAGGCTCGGCACCGTCAGCGCCCGCAGCCGTCGCCAGTAGGCCGCGGGGCCGTGGGCGGTCTCCAGCCCGAGCTGGCGGGCGGCGGCCAGCACCGCCAGGCGGTGCCGGGGGTCCTCCCAGGCCCGGTGGACGTCCTCTGCGGCGACCCGGTGATGCTCGGGTGGGAGCACGTCCGCGTCGGCGAACAGGGTGCGGACCAGCCGTTCCACGGCCTCCCGTGACGGCCGGAGCGGGGCGAGCCCGCCCCAGTGGGCCGGTGCCACCCGCAGCATCGGCGCGATCGGGCGGGTCAGGTCGAAGCCCAGCGCCGGGCCCAGCCCGACGAAGGAGTGCACCGAGCGGGGGTGGCGCAACGCCATCTCCAGCGCGATGCGCCCACCCATGGAGTTGCCGACCATGTGGGCCGCGTCCAGACCGCGGGCGATGAGGTAGCTGTTCACCACGTCGGCGAACCACGCCATGCTGTAGCGCCGGCCGACGGGCAGCGGCTTGTCCGACCGGCCGAAGCCGGGCAGGTCCAGGGCGTGCACCTCCGCGTGGGCGGCCAGGGCCGACACCGTGGGCAGGAAGGACACCTTGTTCGCCCCCAGCCCGTGGATCAGCACCACGGGTTGCCCGGTGCCCTCGCCGGCCACCAGCGCCTCCACGGTGGTGCCGCGCACCCGGGTGTGGGTCACCTCGACGCGGGGCTGGTCGGGCAGTCGCCGGAACAGCGTCTCGAAGCGGGTGGCGAGGTGGAGGTCACCGGTGACGGTCAGCTCCCCGGCCAGGAAGGCGTCCATGCCGCGGATGCGGCCCTCGATCAGGTCCAGCCACACCGCGGCCTCGGTGTGCAGGGTCAGCGACGGGGTGGCCGAGCGGACCTGGTCGCGGATCGTGCACCGGCCCCGGGCGATCTCGACGGTGGTGGGACCGGCGTCGGCCAGCTCGACCAGCACGGTGGTGGCCAGCCCATCGGCCGCCAGGGGGTCGAACCGCTGGACCAGGGCGGCGTGGGCGGCGTGGACGCGCTCGCGCGTGGTGGGTGGGAGGTGGTCGTCGACGTCGGTGACGTCCAGCGCCGTGCGCACCACGATCTCCCCTCGACCTCCCGGGCCCGTCGCCGGACCGATCCGCCGGCGGCAGTCTAGGTGGTGGCGGGGTCGAGAGCGCCCTCGAAGCGCAACCCCCGGCTGGCCGGCACCCGCCGGACCAGGCCTGCGTCCAGCAGCGCCAGCAGCTGCGTGCGGGCCTGCTCCGGCCCGGCCGGCACCGCCGCACGGAACTCGGCGATGGTGAAGCGCGGGTGGTCGGCAGCGAAGGCCCGGGCCGCGTCGTCCGGGTCCGCCGTGCAGGTCCCCAGCGCGCGGGCGGAGCTGCGCAGCCCCGCCGACACCGCCTCCGCCCACCGCTCCAACCACACCGTCAGGTCCCGGCGCCGGAGCGTGCGGGCCACCTCCTCAGCGGTGCCGAGCGGATCGGCTGCCAGGATCGGTTCGGGGGCGGCGAGGTGGTCGGGGTCCAGCCCACGGGCCCGCAGCACCAGCCGCGCCGCGGCGCGGGCGAGGCGGCCGTTGGCGGCGTCGTAGGGGTGCAGGCGCAGGAGCTCCACGTGCAGCACACCGCTGGTGATCACGCCGTGCTCACGGGCACCGGGGCCCACCAGCCACGCCAGGAGCAGCCCGAGCTCGCGGGACAGCTGCGCCGCAGGGGTGGTCAGGTACAGGATCCGCCCCGTGGCGCCGTCGTGGACCGCCTGCTCGAGCTCCCGTGGTGCCCCCGCGCGTTCGGGCGTGACCAGGCCGCGGGTCAGCCGGCGGTGCAGTGCCCCGAGGACCTGCTCGGGGGCGGAGAACACCGTGTCGACCAGGTCATCGCTGTCGTCGGCGGCCAGGGCGCCCAGCAGCTCCAGCGCGGTGACCAGCTGGTCGTCCGGGTCGTCGAGCACCCGCAGGGTGTCCAGCCAGCTCCCCCCGCTCCGTCGCGGCCCGGGTGTCCCGGCACCGGCCGTGGTGTCGGACGCCGCGTCGGCCACCCGCTGCTGTGCGACCCCTTCGTCGGGCAGCTCGTCGGTGGCGACCCCGTCGAGGGCCAGGCTCGCGTGCACCGCCTCGTCGCGCCGCTGCGTGCGCAGCGCGGCCCGCGCCGCAGGCGGCGCGGCGGTGACCAGGGCGGCCAGACGCTCCACCTCGGCGATCAGGGCGACGAGGTGGGGGCTGCGCTCGAAGCGACGTGGGTCGGGGCCGCTCACCGCCAGGGCAGCAGCGCGCCGCGGGCGGCCTGGGCGGCGATGCGGCCGTGCCGGCGTCCCAGCGCGTAGGTGAGGGTGGCGAGCCCGGCGGCACCACCGACGGCGGTGGTGGTCTTGACCACGGCCTTGACCCGCTGGGCGAACACCACGATCGGCCAGCCACGCTGGTTGGCGACGTTCTCCAGCGGCCCGTCGGGGTTGACGGCCACGGGGTGGCCCACCATCTCCATCATCGGCAGGTCCGAGGCGGAGTCGCTGTAGGCGTAGCAGCGCTCGAGGTCGTAGCCGCGCTCGACGGCCAGGGTGGTGATCGCCTCGGCCTTGCCCTCGCCGTACACGAAGGGGCCGTCGAGCTCCCCGGTGTAGCGACCGTCCACCACCGCGGACCGCGTGGCGATGCCGCCCTCCATGCCCAGAGCCCGGGCCAGGGGGTCGACCATCTCCACCGGCGAGGCGGAGACGATCCAGCAGTCGCGTCCGGCCTCGTGGTGCATGTCCACCAGGCTCCGTGACTCCGGGCGGATCTTCTCGAGGATCCGGGGGATGATCTCCTCGTTCAGCGCGAGCAGGTCCTCCTGCTGTGCGCCCTCCACCGCGGCCAGGATGCGGTCGCGTACGGACTCCGAGCGTTCGTCGGTGGCGCCGAACAGCTTGAAGGACGCCGCTTTGCGGGCGTCGGAGAGCAGATCCGCGAGGGGGATCATGTCGTTGCGCCAGGCGGCGATACCGAAGTAGTACGCCGAGGAGCCGCTGATCAGGGTGCGGTCGAGGTCGAAGAACGCCGCTGCGTTGGGACCGGCCATGGGTGAGCTCCTGTGGGTCGGGCCGGGATGCTAGACCCGAGCGGTGCCCGCGTGTCGCGGGAGGTGCGTTCGTACCCGGCAGTGAGGGCTCGCCCAGCAGCGAGGGCCTCCGCGGTGCGGTGACCGTCCTCACGCTCCCTTCCCCGTGGAGCGTGGTGACGGGCCGCGGTGCGAAGGCCCTCGCGAAGCACCGTAGGCAGGTGGTGCCCGCGTGTCGACCGCGACGTCCACAGCGCCTGTGGATGGAGCGGGGCTGCGGTGTGGACGGGGTGTGGACGCGTCGTGGACGCCAACGCTTGCTCCGTGCAGCAGCCGCGCGGCATCGCCGTGGAGCGGCACGGAGCGGGCGGTCGCGGGCGATCCGGCTCCACAGGGGTTCCACAAGCTGTGGACAGCGGCGGGTTCGCGTCCCGAGCGCCCGTACGCTCCACCGGGTGCGAGCGGCGCACGTGTCGCCCGTGGGGGCTGTCATCGCGCCCGGTCCTGTGCTATCGGGCCGGGCCACACGAGCCGTGGCCGGGCGCCGGACGCCGTCGGTCACCGTGATCAGGAGCAGCAGCATGGCAGCAGGAGCAGCCCGCGACCGTGAGCCCGCCCCCCTGCTCGAGCACCGTCCCGCCGCGGCGGGACGGCCACCGCTGGAGATCCACCGCAGCCCCCGGCGTCACCGCAGCGGGCAGGCCGCGCTGCGCGATGGTCGTGTCGTCCTGCGGCTGCCCGCCGGTCTGCCGGCCGCCGAGGAGGCGGCGATGGTCGAGGAGCTGCTCGGCAAGGTGCTGCGCTCCCAGGCGCGCCGCCGCCGTGGTGGCGACCAGGCCCTGCAGTCACGGGCACACGACCTCGCGGACCGCTACCTCGACGGCGTCCGGCCCGCCAGCGTGCGGTGGTCGGCGCGGATGCGGCACCGCTACGGTTCCTGCACCGTGGCCACGGGGGAGATCCGCATCAGTGACCGGCTGGCCGCCCACCCGGACTACGTGCTCGACTACGTGCTGGTCCACGAGCTCGCGCACCTGGTGAACCGCCGCCATGACGCGCGCTTCCACGCGCTGGTGGACCGCTACCCCGAGGTGGCGCGGGCCCAGGGCTACCTCGCCGGCTACGAGGCCGGCCGTCTGGGCGCGGCCACCGAGGAGTCGGACGAGGACTGACCGGGCGCCCGGGCCGCCGACCTCAGTTGTGGTCGTCGCCCTCGTCGTCCGGGTCGTCGTCCTCCCCCCGGTCGTCGGTGGGGCCCTCGTCCGCATCCTCGGCGGCTGCACCACCACCGTCGGAGCCCTGCTGGTGGGCGGCGAGGCGCTCCTCGGCGCTGTCCTCGCGGGGCGCGTCGCCGAGCCCCGCGAACAGCGCCGCCGGGTCGTCCGGGATCTCCTCGCCCTGCGCGGTCCGTGCCAGCCACCGGTCCGGGTCGGCCAGCTCCTCCCCGTCAGGCAGGTTCTCCGGGTGCGCCAGCGCACGGTGCAGCCCCTCGGCGCCCAGCGCCTCCTCCACCGCGACCACGAACCGGTCACCGACCGTCTCGTCCTCGGGCTTGAGGTCCAGACCGAGCAGGGACTCCAGCAGTGCCTCCCCGTCACCACGGGTGGCGCGTCGGCGGCGCAGCACCTCCTGGATGCGGTCGTAGCTCGGGAGCCGGTCGGCCGCCGCCCGTGCCACCTCGTGTCGGGCCCACGCACCCACCAGGCACACCACCGCCTGGAGCCGGGTCAGCACCCGCTGCTGTTCCTCGGTGGGGGTGATGCGGAAGCTCGCCGCGCGCTGCATCGCGTCCTGCAGGGCCTCAGGGTCCTCCGGGTCGATCCCGAAGGTCAGCTCCTCCGCGACCTCGCGCATGCGCTGCGCGTCCACGACCGTGCCGGCGGCGAAGCGGGCCACCAGGGAGGCGATGTGGGCCTCCAGCCACGGCACCGCGTGGTAGAGGCGGCGGTGGGCGGCCTCCTGCAGGGCCAGCACCAGTAGCACCTCGGCGTCCTCGAGGCCGTACCCGGAGACGTCGCCATCCACGTTGACGATGAGGTGGTGGGCCTCCTGCCGCGGGGCCGTGGGGATACCGAGGTCGTACTGGCCGATCAGCTGCCGGGAGAGCTGCCCGAGGACCTGGCCGGCCTGGAGGCCGGCGAGCCCGGCCCCGGCCGGGCGCAGCAGCTGCCCGGGGTCGCCACCGAGCAGCTGCTCGAGCATCGGCTTGAAGCCCTCCGGCAGCTGCTCCAGACCGGGCAGGGCCTCCAGCCCGCCGTGCTCGCCCAACTCGCTGAGCTGCTCCCGCGCGAGGTCCACCATCGCGTCGGTGGCCGCGCGGGCCACAGGCTCCACCAGGGGAGCCAGCGCCGTGACCGCCGCGTTCACCCACGTCTGGCGGGAGCCGGGGACCACGACACCGGCGTCCGGTGGTGCGGGCAGCGGGGTGCCGTCCAGCCAGTGCTCCGCGAGGTCGAAGGCGTCCCGGATGGCCCGGGCCTCGTCGTCGGTGGCGGAACGGTCCTCCTCGGCGGCGAGCTGGAGCGCGATCCGGGTGGCCAGCTGCCAGTCCACGGGCCCGGTCGGCGCCGCCGGCGGCTGGAAACCGAAGCCCGGCAGCGAGCCCCCCATCATCGCCTGGAACTGCTGCTGGGCCTGCTCCAGGGCGCCGGGACCGCCCAGCTGCTCCAGCATCTGGCGCAGCTCGGGTGGCAGGTGGGAGAATGGGTCGTCGTCGGGACCCTCGGGACGGTGCGGATGGTCGCTCACGACAGGCCTCGCTGTGCTCGGCGTGTCGCTACGGTACGTCAGCGAGCCCCGTACGGCCGTGGGGGTGAGGGAAGGAAGCGCAGGTGAGCGCTGTCGCGATCACCGGGGTCGGCGGGGCGCTCGGCCGCCGACTCGTCGCCAGGCTGGCCGGCGACCAGGACATCGAGCGGATCGTCGGCATCGACCGGTGCCCCCCGGCGGGGGTGACCGCGGTCCGGTTCAGCTACATCGACCGTGATCCGGCCACCGCGGAACTCGCGCCCCTGCTCGAGGGGACGGACGCCGTCATCCACCTCGGCGCCATGTTGGAGCCTGTCCGCGACGACGCCGAGGCCCGCACCCACCAGGTCGACGCCGTCCGGCGGGTGTGCGAGGCGGCGGCCACCGCCGGCGCGTCCCGGGTGATCCTGACCTCCTCGGTACTGGCCTACGGGCCCCACCCCGACAACGACGTGCCGCTGACCGAGGACCACCGGCTGCGGGGGTTGCCGGGCTTCGCCGGCGCCGAGCACGCCCGTGAGGTGGAGGCGTGGCTGGACGGGTGGCGGGCCAGCCACCCGGAGGTGGCGGTCACGGTGCTGCGCCTCGCCCTGCTCGCCGGCCCCGGGCTGGACACCATCATCACCCGTGCCTTCGAGGCGCCCCGGCTGCCCGCGGTGCGCGGCCACCGCCCACCGCTGCAGTTCCTGCACCCCGACGACGCCGTGGGTGCGGTGCACCACGCGCTCCGCGCCGGCCTCGAGGGGCCGTACAACGTGTGCGCCGACGGGTGGCTGTCCTACGACGAGGTGGCGGCCATCGTCGGCCGCCCGCCCCTGGAGGTCCCCGAGGAGGTGGCCTACAGCGGCGCCGCGGGGGTGTACGCCCTGCGTCTGGGTGACCTGCCGCCGGGCATCGTGAGCCTGTTCGTCCACCCCTGTGTCATGAGCAACCAGGCCCTGACCGCCACCGGGTGGTACCCGCGCAACAGCAACCGGGACGCGCTCGCCGCGCTGGCGGTGGAGCACGCGAGCTTCGTGACCGTCGGCCGGGTGCGGGCGCGGTGGTCGACGTTGTGGCGGGTGGCGGTGGCCGCTGCGGCGGTGACCGGTCTCGGGCTGTGGCGGCTGGAGCGTGCCCGACGGCGTCGCGCTGCCCGACGGGCCGCTGTCCGCACGGATGGACGGCCCCGGGCGGGTCGCAGGTCCTCGGTAGCCTGAGGCTCTGGCTCGGGAGGCTCCCGAGGTCGGGAGGTCGCTGTGGCGTCCACGTCGGTGCTCGTGCGGCGGATCGCGGTGGTCGCCGCGCTGGTGCTGGTGGTCGCTGCGGGCGTGGCGCTGCTGCAGGGACGGGTCCCCTGCGAGACGCTCGCCTCCCAGCCCGCCTGCGAGGTGGCCATGCAACCTGGCCCGGTGGAGGACACCTTCGGCATCGTGCGCATCGACGACGTGGAGGTGTTCCGGCCGGAGACCGGTGCGCTGAACCTCACCACCGTGGCCGTGCAGGACGATCTCGACCTCGGTGGGTGGCTGCTGGCCCGCACCACCCGCAACGTGGACCTGCTGCCCCGTGAGGAGATCTACCCACCCGGGGTCGACCGCGAGGAGGTCGCGGAGCTGAACCGGCTGTCGATGCAGGACAGCCAGCTGATCGCCACGATCGTGGCGCTGGAGGCCGTCGGCTACGAGCTCGAGGGTGAGGGCGCCGAGGTGGTCGCCGTCCAGGAGGATGCGGTGACCGACGCGCTCGAGGTCGGTGACGTGATCGTGGCCCTCGATGGTGCGCCGATCCGTGAGAGCGTCGAGGTGGTGGAGGCGGTCCAGGCGCGCGAGGTCGGTGAGCAGGCCACCTTCACCCTGCGCCGTGACGGCGCGGAGCGCACCGCTCAGGTGACGCTCGGCAGCGCGCCCGACGACGAGGAGCGTGCCTACGTCGGCGTGCTGCTCACCACCGATCTCGACCTGCCCGTGGACATCAGCGTGGACGCCGGGGTGATCGGTGGTCCCTCCGCGGGGCTGGTGTTCGCCCTCACCCTGCTGGAGCTGCTCGAGCCCGAGGATCTGCTCGGTGGCCGGGTGGTTGCCGGGACGGGGACGCTGGCGCGCGACGGTGCGGTCGGCGGCGTGGGTGGGGTGCGCCAGAAGCTGGCCGGCGCCTCCGCACCACGGGACGGCTCCCCGCCGGCCGAGGTGTTCCTGGTGCCCGAGGCCAACCTCGCCGACGCCCGCAACGCGACCGTCGCCGAGGACGTGCTGGTGATCCCCGTCGCCACGCTGGATGACGCGCGGGCGGCGCTCAGGGCGCTGCGGGACGGGCAGGAACCCGCAGAAGGGTTCGTACTGGCCGCCGACTGAGCTCGGTGCCACCTCGATGTCGTCGAGGAGGTGGGCGCGGACCGTCCCGGTGTGGGCGGGTGGAGGGGGTCACAGGTACCTTCACGGGTCCTCCTGCCCGCCGCTGTCAGCGTGAACGCAAGGATCGTCGTGGGGGAACTCGTCCGTCGTAGGCTCGGGACCGTCGTGGTGCTCGGCCTCCTCCTGGTGCTGTTCAGCGCCAACCGCATCGCCGTGCTGGTCACCGACTTCTGGTGGTTCGACGCACGCGGGTTCCGGGAGGTGTTCACGACGCTGCTGACGACCCGGGTGCTCCTCGGGTTGGGCTTCGGCCTGTTCCTGACGGCGCTGATCGCTGCCAACCTGTTCGTCGCGCGCAAGCTGCGGCCCTTCTACGTGCCGAGCTCACCGCAGCAGGCCCAGATCCAGCGGTACCGGGAGATGGCCGACCCCTACCTGCCCTGGCTGATCCTGGCCGTGGCGGCGGTGTTCGGCTTCACCTCCGGGCTCGCCATCAGCGCGAGCTGGGAGACCTGGCTGCTGTTCCGCGGTGGTGGTGAGGTCGGGATCGCAGATCCCCAGTTCGGCGTGGACATCGGCTTCTATCTGTTCAACCTGCCCCTGTGGTCGCTGCTGCAGAGCTGGCTGTTCACCTCCCTGATCCTCACCGGTCTGCTGTCGGCCGGCGCGCACTATCTGCTCGGCGGCATCCGCCCGGAAGCGGAGCAGGACAAGATCCTGCCCAGCGTCAAGGCGCACCTGGCTGTGCTGTTGGCGCTGATCCTGGCGGTGCGGGCCTGGGGCTACTGGCTGGATCGTTACCAGCTGCTGTACTCCGAGCGCGGCACGGTCACGGGGGCGGCCTACACCGACGTCAACGCGGAGCTGCCCGCCCTCTACCTGCTCATCGGCGTGTCCGTCATCGCGATCGGCCTGGTGCTGGCCTCGATCCGGCGCAGCGGGTTCCTGCTGCCCGGTGCCGCCGTTGGTCTGCTGGTCGTGGCCTCGATCATCCTGCAGGGCGCTTACCCGGCCGTGATCCAGCGGGTGCAGGTCGACCCGCAGGAGCTCGCCCGCGAGCAGGAGTTCATCCAGCGCAACCTGGACGCGACCCGGGCCGCCTACGGCCTCGACGAGGTCGACCGGGTGCCCTTCTCCATCGCCAACGACCTCGACCTCGATGATGTCGTCGACAACGACATCACCTTCCTCAACGTGCGGTTGTGGGACCCCAACGTGCTGGAGACCACCTACCAGCAGCTGCAGTCGCTCAGGCCGTACTACGAGTTCAACTCCGTGGCCACCGACCGCTACGAGATCGACGGCGAGATGCGGCAGGTGATGATCGCCACCCGTGAGCTCTCCAGCCTGCCGGAGACCTCCGACAACTGGCAGAACCGCCACATCACCTTCACCCACGGCTTCGGCGTGGTCGCCTCCCAGGTGAACACCGCCAACCCCGAGGGTCAGCCGGTGTTCATCGCCTCCAACATCCCCGTCGGGGGCACACCCGCCGTGGTGCCCTCGGAGCAGTCCTCGATCTACTTCGGCGAGTTCGCCAACCCGCCCTTCAACCTGGTGCGCACCGACGAGGACGAGCTCTCCTTCGAGGACCCGGAGACCCAGGAGCAGGTCCTCACCGAGTACGACGGCAACGCCGGGGTGGCGATCAACTCGATCGCTCGCCGTGTGGCCTTCGCGCTCAGGTTCAACGACTACAACCTGATCCTGACCAACCTGCTGCGCGACGAGTCAGCGATCATCTACAACCGCCAGATCACCGAGCGCGTGCGCGAGGTGGCGCCCTTCCTGGAGCTGGACTCCAACCCCTACCCGGTGGTGGAGAACGGCCGCGTGAAGTGGATCATCGACGCCTACACCACCTCCAACAACTACCCCTACTCCGAGCGTGAGGTGCTGAGCACGGGCACGGGCAACCTGCCGGTGAACTACGTGCGCAACTCCGTGAAGGTCACCGTCGACGCCTTCGATGGCGACGTCACCCTCTACCGGGTGGAGGAGGACGATCCCGTCCTCGACGCCTGGGAGAACATCTTCCCGGACCTCATCACGCCGGTGTCCGAGGCGGGTGACATCGCGAGGAACTTCCGCTACCCGCAGGACCTGTTCGGCCTGCAGTCGGCCATCTACACCGCGTACCACATCCCCGAGGCCACGGCCTTCTTCAACCGCGCGGACGAGTTCGACCTCCCCAACGACCCAGCGCTCGCGGCCAACCAGGCCAGCGGTAGCGGTCCGGCCGCCACGGCCGACCTGGCCGCGGGGGGCCAGCGGCTC
>SL_7KL_010_BRINEDRAFT_10001714_pt1 | contig 10402 bp, 14 predicted proteins | sample SodLak_010_BRINE_FD_10663 | JGI IMG/M metagenome (IMG submission 10663)
GAGGGTGAATGGGTGCTGTGTCCCTCAACGGCGGCCCTCTGACGCTGCCCGGACGGAAGTGCTGCTTCTGCCCGTTGGTGCCACCCAACGCGGAGAATGGAGATCACCGCCGCGATACGTCCTTGGAGCCCGAAAGACCGCGTTCGAGGCAGGGTCTCCACCCGGATCTTCGGGTTCGCAAGTGGTGCCAGCTGCGAAGCGGCCATTTGCGCCTCGACAGCGCGCGCGAGAGATCCGGATCGCGGATTCGAGGGGGTGTCACCACCGAGACCGTGTTCGGTGGTCCGCCGGCGGGTTGACAGGAAGATTGACAGGAATCGGACGCCGGACGGGCCTGGATGGGGTTGGTGGTCCGGGGACGAGCATGGACTGTCGTCCCAGGTCAGGCAGGGTTTCCCTGGCTTGTGGTGGACGGCCGTGGACGGTTTCGCCTTGCTCGACACGCAAGAGGTCGCAGGTTCGATCCCTGCACGCCCCACCCCTGTAGCCCCCGGTTCTCGACTGGGGCTGCCGCGTTGACAGCTCGTTCTGACAGCCCACTGGATGGTCACCGCTCCCCGCGGGGTTGGTCGGGCGCTTCAGGGCCGGTCAGGTAGCGGTGGGCGGCTTGTGCCTGGGGTTGGAGGCGGGGTTCGAGGACGTGCCAGTGGGGTTCCAGGACTCCTTGCACCGTGATGTCTGCCTGGTGGACCGGAACGGCTGAGATCGGTCGCTGAGCCCGGTTTTGGGGGTCTTCTGTCCGGTTGAGGGTGCTCGCTTTCGCACTCCGGATACGAGATAATTGTCGCAACAGTCAGTCTGGGATGTGGAGGGTGCGAGGATGGCGGCCATGACCGGTCAGGTGCCGCTGCCGCTACGACCCGAGGGGGCGTTCCCGCTCGGGGAGGTGGGGTGCCTGACGGTGGACGAGGCCGGCGGGGCGGTGTGGCTATGGGGCACGTTGTGGTGGTCGTGGCAGGCTGGGGACGAGGCCGGCCGCCGTCTCGCCGCGGTGCAGCTGGCCAAGGCCAAGGTCGCGACCCGTCGTGACATCGCCGCGGCGTTCGGCACGTCTCGCGAGACGCTGTGGCGGTGGGAGCAGACCTACAAAGAGCGCGGGGTCGCGGGACTGGTGCCGGCCAAGCCCGGGCCGAAGGGGAGTGTTCGGCAAATGGGTGTAGATGGAGTTGGGTAAACGACCTACTCTGAGCAGGGCCGGCCTTCGGGCCGGCCCTGCTGGCGTTCAAGGGGATCGTGGTGGCGAAGCGGCGAGGCGGTCCGGTTGCGGTCTGCCCGCAGCACCCAGGCACGCATGTCGTGAGCCATCAGCGCCGCGAGACGCTTTCGGGACCGCGACAGGTCTTCCGCTGCCAGTCCTCGGCTGGTGAGGTCCACTACTTCTCAGTCATCGTGGCGGCAGACACGGGCGCGCAGACGCCGGTCTGGTCGCCGCCGCCTGCGTGTCAGGACCACCCGGACGGGCACGTCGTTCGGGATGGGCGTTACGCGAAGTCCTCGGCCCGACCGCGGCAGCGCTACCGCTGCTACCCCGACCCGAGCGACCGGGAGAAGTTCCACCGCTTCGTGCCGTCGCTGCCTCGCGAACACGTCCATCGGGACGGTCAGTCGTGCGGTGTCTGCGAGGAACTGCGCGGCATCCACCGCGGGGAGACGGCGGTGTCCCGCCGGCAGTCGTGGCCGGTCCGTGTGGTCGCAGAGACCTTGCGCGACCTTGCCCGTGGTTCGTCGTATGCCGCGGCTTCCAAGCGGGCGAAGGAGGCGACGGGGCGAAGTCGCACACGTCAGGACCGGCAGGGCAAGAGCTCGGAGAGCCGGCGTGTCTGGCACATCGCGGCCGACTGGGTCGAGACGTTCGGTCCGGTCCTCTACGAACATGTGGAGGCGCAACTGCGCGCCGAGGCAGCGCAGGCCGTCGCTGAACGTGACCGTCACGTCCAGGCGGGCACGACGAACCCTGCGCCTGTGGTAGTGGTGATCGACGACCAGCCGGTGTTTGCGAAGAACGTGGCCGAGTCGGGCAAGCGTGGTGGCCGGCCCGACTGGTCGGTGCTGGTGCTCAGCGAGGTGCGCTGGGCTGCCGGGCCCTTCGGCTTGGAGTCGCGGACGCAACGCCTGAGGCTGGTCCGGGCGCTGCCGTCTAACGACCACCTGGCGTGGAAGCTGGTGTTCGACGAGTTGGGCTACGAGCCGGACTACGTCGTCAGCGACAGCGACGACGGGCAGATAAAGGCCGTGGAGGAGTTCTGGCCGAACGCGACGTTCATCCCGTCGCTGTACCACGTGCGGCTCAACGTCACCGAGGCCCTCTTCGACTCGCCAGGAACCTTCACCCGCCGCACGGCGAAGGGCACTGCTGAGCTGCGCGGCGAGTTCCGCGACCACCTCGCCAAGCTCAGCCGCGATGAGCTGACCGCGATGACGGTCAGCCAGTGGGCGGCCTGGTGGGACCACCTGGAGGCACGCATCGCGGCCTGCGGAGCGCCGGTGGAGCCAGTGCGCAAACGCCGCGGCAAGCACGAGGCGCCCATCGCTGCGCTGCTGCCGACCTTCGCGGCGACGCCGCAGCTGCCGATGTCCACGGGAGGGCTGGAGGTCGCGATCCGCCAACGCATCGAGCCGCTGCTCGAGGGCCGCGGGCACGCCTTCGGCAACCTCGAGCGCACCAACCGTCTGTTCGACCTGGTCGTGTGCGACGCCGCCGGGCTGTTCCACGACCTCGGCGAGGTGGTGCGTCTGCTGCGTGAGGACACCCGGGACAGCTACGGGTGGGGCACCCCGCTGAGGGAGGTTGCCGACCGGCAACCGCCACCAAACGCCGGAGCCGGTCGCTACCGATCCCTGCGCGACTCGCTGCTGCTGCGCGATGTCGCCAGGACCCGGAAGCTGTCGTGAGCCGAGCCAACGTCTCCTACGACGACCTGCTCGCTCAAGCGCGCTTCGTCGTGCTCGACACCGAGACCTGCCCCAGCGAGGACGGCAACCGAATCGTCTCCATCGGCGCGGTCGTGTGGCGCAACGGCCGGCAGGTCCGCGTCTACGACCAGTTGGTGAATCCCGGTGTACCCATCACCAACGCGGACATCCACGGGATCACCGACGACGACGTCGTCGGCGCGCCCGACTTCGGGCAGGTCACCTCTGACGTCGATGCCCTGCTCCGTGAGCCTGGCGTCGTGCTCGTGTGCCACTCGGCACGCTTCGACGTTGGGATGCTCAACCGCGAGCTGCTCCGGCTCGGCACCGGGGAGGCCCTCCCCGACGTGCCCGTCCTCGACACCGTCACACTGCCCACGCTCGTCGGGATGACGCCACCACCACCACGAAGCCGCCGACTCGCCGCACTGTGCGCCGCCCTCGGCGTCACCAACGCCAGCCCGCACAACGCCGTCGCCGACGCCACCGCGACCGCTGCCGTGCTCCACGCGCTGCTCCGCATCGCCGCCAGCAACGGGCACACCGACCTCAGCCGGCTCATCACCGACGGCGGCGGGCACACCACCCGTTCCATCAAGCCATCATCCACCACGGACACGCGCACCGGGCCGGCCACCGACGCGCCCGACCGCGCACACCTCGCCACCCACCAGCTGCTCGCCGCGAACGCGACCGATGCCGCCCTGGACCGCTGGGCTGACGACGTGGTGGAGTGCGCCCTCAGACGCTGCCACCTCACCACCGACAAGGCCGACGTCGCCGTCGCGCATGCGCTCTCGCTGCATCCCCGCCTCACCGACCGGCTCACCACCAGCGCGTCTGCGTTCGAGCCCGGGCAGGGCGCAACCCTGGTCGCGGCCCTCAACGCCCTTGCCCCGACCGGCATCGTTCCGCCGGGCAAGCGCGCCACACCCATCGCCACCTGGTGGCGCAAGCACAAGCCGACCATCAACGCGCTGCCCCGTTGCGGCACCGACGGTCGCTGCCCCGACTGCCGGGCCGCACAGCCGTGCCCCATCGGCATCGCCCACCAGCCGCTCGCCGCGGCCGCCACCTTTCGGGGAGACACGCGCCTCACCATCGACCGCCGCAAGGACATCTCCAGGCACGACAGCAGGAGCCTGGTGATCAACTGGACGAAGATGGGCCTGCACGACCTGGCCGGCTACGCGGCCTGGCTCGCCGTGGATACCTGGCTCGCCGACGCCAACAGCGCCCGCGCCGACGACGTCATCGACCAGGCGATGCGCTTCGACGCCCACGATCCCCGCATCATCCGTCTGCGCGCAGAACGGCTCACCCTCCAGCAACGCACCGACGAAGCCGTGACCCTCGCCACCACCCACCTCGCGCGGCGCACCACCGACGAGGGCTGGGACGAACTCGCCGACTGGCTCGCCCGGCACCTCGCGGACACCGCAGCCGCCCCGGACCCGCCGGACCGCACCAACACCTCACCCAGAGCAGTCCGACCAACCGGCCGCCAGCGCGCCCGACGGTTCAGCGCCAGCACCGACGACGCCCAGACAACAAGCCGCCAGATGTGACAGCCGGCCTTCGGTGGGGGTTCGGCTGACCGGGACGGGCTGTTGCTGTCGTCGGTTCGCCGGTCCAATGTGCTCGCGCTTCGGTCGCGTCATCCGGTGGGCGCTGGCACGCTCTCGATCGGCTGCTCGCCAATGGGTCCGCTTGAGCTTCTGCCCGCTACGAGACCCAATCCGAGCAGGAAGAGAATCAGGAGCGTGGCGACGCTCAGTGTGATGGCGATGCGGTAGCGGCGCTTGGCTGGATCTCGTGCTGAGCGGATGCTGATCGCCGCTGCGATGCCCGAGCCGAGAGCGAGCGGGACGGCCACGAACGGGAACCAGAACAGCACCAGAGACAGGCCAGCCAGCGCGACGGGTATCCATCCGTCACGAGATGCGGTGTCCTGCGGGGCGCGGTCCGAGCGGTCCGCGCCGTCGGCGGCGTCCCGTGCGATCTGCTCGACTGACCCAAGCTGCCCCAACAGCGTTTCGACCTCGTGCGCGGTTGGATCGCGGTCGTATTCGCTCAGCGCGGTATCGATGTGCTCACGCACCGAGGCGACCACGTCGTCCCGCTCGCTCGCTTCGAGGCCTGACAGCGCGTGTTTCAGATCGGCCAAGTACGCATCGATGAGCTCTTGGTGCGGTCCGGATGTGCGGTGTCGTTGGGACGTCATCGTGGTTTCTCTAGGATCGTGGTCACACTGCGGCTGAACGGGCCCCACGCAGTCGTGAACGCCTCAAGGGCGGCGGCCCCGTCCGCGGTCAGCGTGTAGTAGCGGCGAGGCGGACCGAGCTCCGACGCCTGCCGAGAGGTCTCCACCCAGCCCTGTTTCCGCAAGCGGGCAAGCAGCGGATACAAGGTCCCCTCGCTGGTCAGCAACGACGGATCCCTGCTCAGGACACCGGCGATCTCGCGCCCGTACGAGGGACCGCATCGAAGGTGCGCGAGCACACAGAACTCGAGGATGCCCTTGCGCATCTGGGCCTGCACACTGTCGGAGCTGGGTAGCATGCCATACACAGTACCGGCCTGACCTGGTCATGCAAGGTACTGCCACCCGGCCCCAGTATTCCTGACGGCTCAGCGTCGAAGCCGACGACGCCAAACAGGAAGGCCGCCAGCCGTGATGGCTGGCGGCTTTCCGCAGTCGGAGCGTGCCTCCGTGTTGTTCCTGTGGCTTCAGTCATGTTCTGAGACAGTCACGAAGCCAACCACATCTACACCCATTTGCCGAACACTGGCGGCGCCGGTGCGGACAAAACAGGTGGACGTCGGCCGGCGCCGCCCGCGGTCAGCCGCCGTACGGCAGCCCGCACGCCTCCCAGAACCCGTCCGGCAGCTCCGCACGCTCCAGCAGCAGCGCCGTGCCGTCCGCAAACCGCAGCTCTACCCGGTCGAACAGCGTCGGGTTGTGCTGCACTTCGACGGTCACCTGGTCGCCGGCCAGCCCGCTGACTCCAGTCGGTATCACCCACCGACCCGGCCCGACACGAACGACCACCATCCCAGCAGAAGGGCCGCCGGCGTCACGCCGGCGGCCCTCGAGGTCAGCTTTCCTCCCCTCCGGAGTGCGTATCAGCTGGCGGGCCGGCCGAACCCAACCAGCCCCGAACGAGACAGCCCATCGGTACGGACCCGAACCACCCCGCCGCTGTTCGGCGCTTCGACCACCTCGCCATCACCGATATAGATGGCAACATGGGAGACCGGCGAGTGGTAGAACACCAGATCGCCCGGGATCAACTCGTCACGCGACACCGGCTCCAGCGCCGCATGCTGCTGGCGGGACGTGCGCGGGATGTCCACACCCACCGACCGCCACGCGAACGAAGTGAGCCCCGAACAGTCGAACCGGTCCGGGCCATTGCCACCCCACCCGTACGGGGTGCCAAGCTGGTTCATCGCCGCGTCCACCACACGGGCACCCCGATCCTCGAGGCGCCGCTGGCGTTCCCGCTCAGCGGCACGCGCCTCTTCGATCTGACGCTGACGTTCCCGCTCTGCATCCAACTCTTCCTGGGACGCCACCCGCTCGTCGAACGGGTCAAGGGACACCGGGTCGGACAACCCGAGCGCACGGGCGAACAGCACCGCCGCCTGCGCGCGGGTCACCGTGTCCGACGGGCAGAACCGTGCCGGCTCACAGCCGGCGGTCACCCCCGCAGACGCGGCCCGCTCGATCGCATCCTGATGGGTGCCATCGATGTCGAGGAAGTACGCAGTGGCTTCCGCCGGTGGGAACACCACGGTGCGGTCCAGCAACGTCATCGCCTGGGCGCGGGTCAGCGGCTCTGCGGGGCAGAACAACCCGTCGTCGCAGCCGGCGATCAGGTCGTTGGCGGTCAGCTCCGCGATCGCGCGGCCGTGAGTCGCATCCGCGTCCACATCCGTGAACGGCGACGCTGCCGGGGCGTCGTCAAGGTCGTCGTCCAGAAGCCGCGCCAACATCGACGCGAACTGGGCTCGGGTCAAAGGCCGGTTGGGACAGAACCGGTTGTTGTCGCAGCCGTTGAGTACACCACGGTCTGCGAGTTGGGCGACTGCGTCCTCAGCGAACGACCCGTCCACGTCGGTGAACGGCTGGTCCGCAGCGGCGGACAGCTGCCCCGTTACCAGCATCGCCAAGGTCGCGGCGACGAGGGTCGTCACACGGGCAATTCGGGCGGTTTTCGTCATAGCTACCTCCGATATTCGTTCAGTGGCCGGCACCGTGTCCGCGGATCCCAAGAGGGCCAGAGGCCCTTTCGGACAGGGGCATGCCGGCCCGCAGCAGCAACCCGGGACGACCGCCGGGGAAGAGGCCCCGAAGGAAAGGTGGGCCACCCCCTGGTTGCGAGGTTCTCCGCAGGGCAGCATCTCTGCGGTAGGTGGGGAACAGCGAACACCGCCCCAGAACCTCTAGGGCGGTGCCGTGTCGATGCGGTGGTGCCGTGCGAGAGCTAGCTCGCGCGGTCCGCGTCTTCCTGCTCGTCATGCCCGTCGACGATGGCGTCGACGGCGGCCGCGAGGTGCGCATTCCGTGCATCTGCGGTCAGCATTGAGAGGAACGGGTCGGTCTTCGCCCACCGGTCAAGATGCCGGCGGATGTCGTACCCGGAGAGGGTGCGGAGGCGGGCGTAGTGAGCCCGGGCGGCGTCATGCGACGCCACGTCGGCCTGTCCTGCGAACCCTCGCGTGTCGTATCGGGGTAGCTGCTGCGCTGTCGGCATCGTCTACCTTCCTGCCGCAGGTCGCGGCGCCGGTCGTCATGTCACACCTCCGCGGGGATGCGGGGGGTGACCTCCAGGTTCCAGAGGTCACGCTCGAGCGTGAGCATCCCGTGCCGCACCGTGTCCAGCACCACCTCGGCGGCCGAGACGGCCAGCAGCGTCCCCTCTACCTCCAGCGTGTAGGAGTTGTTCCTCACCGGCCAGACGCGGGTCGCATGGACATCCACCTCCACCGTCGATGTCGGGTGGGGTGGTCGGCGCATGAGGGGCTCCCCCCACTCGATCTGGCTCCACCCGTCTTCCGGGTCGGCCTGACACCGCCCGTCATGTCCTGCCCGCTGCTTGCAGAGCGGGACACCCCCGCTCCCGATACGGGGCCCGCGGGAGAAGCACAGCACCGTCTTGGGCAGCTGATGCCGTGCGGCGATCTGGTCGATCGGATCGGCGATCGTGACCGCCTCCGCCTCCGGATGCGAATCCTCTATCGAGGTGAGGAACGCGGTGGCGCGCTCCCGGGACGTGAACGGCCCCAGCACGTTGTTGTCCGTGACGACCACCCACTGTTGGGTTCTGTCCATAGCTGTTCTCCTTGTTTGCCGTCTCGCACCGTCGCAGCCGGCCGGCAGGTGGCAAGCGGCAAGCGAAGGCAGCTTGCCGGTAGCTGGCCGGCAGTCACGGTGAGGTACCCGGAGGAAAGCGAGAGAGATGACACCGGCAGCCACCCTCGCCGAACAGCGGGCGCAGGACCTGATCGAACACTACGACCTCGACAACCGCGACGAACTGTCCCCCGTGACCGGCAGGTACCTGCTCATCGAACGGTTCCCCACCACCGACGTCTACCACGGCAGCTACCACCCCAGCCTGCACGCCGGCGCCGGCCAGTACCAGGAGCACCGGCATGCCGGCTGGCAGCTGCAGGAACTCGCCGACCTGGCAACCGGAAATCGCAACGACCATGTCGTCGCGACCCTTCGCCTCTGACCGGTGATGCGCCGCCTCCAGGCGGCGCATCAGCCCTGCGTGCAGGTCCAGTGCCACGACACCTACTTGCAGCACCTTCCTTCCCTGACCTTGAGGAGCTCCACCATGCCGGAACAGCCCGCCGAACACGAAGTGAGACAGCTCACGTACCGCGCGGCCGACGCTCTTGTCGACCCCGCCTGGCTCGATGCGGTGGTGCACGACACCGCTGCCGACATCGCCAGCGCCGTCAACGACGGCGGTTTCTACGAGCAGATCACCTACCTGATCGAGCACGGCCACAACGCCGCGCAGCTTGTAAGCACCATCGATCGTTTCGCTGCCGAGCGCGCCGCCGGGAAGGAACCATGGTGACCACCGCCGCCGACCTGACCGACTCCCAAGACCTGTCACCCTCTGGGGGTGACGGGATCGGCACCGCCGACGTCCTCCAGCTCCTCGCACTTATCGACGCCCGTCAGGTCACTGTCGAAGAGGACGGCGGGGCGCAGCGTCGCACCGCACTGACCTCCGACCGTACTGTGACGGTGACCCGTGAGATGAATGGGGATACCGACCTGGTCATCACCGACGGTGACCGGGCCAACGTCGTCATGCTCGACCAGCTGGACGGTCCCGACCAGCAGCGGCTCACCCACGCCGCCCGACGCGCCGGCCTGCTATGACCCGGCCCCGGGTTTGAACGGAGATCTCGTGACATCCGCGCCGCGTTCCACCGACCCGGCAGCCCGCGCGTCGAACTGGCAGGCACGGTACGGCTCCGCCATCGGTATCGCCGGTCAGGCCGAGCATGTCGGCTTCGATGAGGCGCGGCGGTTCCTCACCGCACTCGCCACCGGCGTGTACCCCAGAAGGAGACCAGGATGACGGCACGCTCCCTCGGCACCGGTTGCAGAGTGCAGATCGTAGATGACGGGATCCTGATGGCAGGTGGCCAGCATGGCACCATTGTCGAACAGATCACGATGCCCGACGGACAGCCGGGGGTGACGGTCGAACTTGACCACCCACTCGCCCCCGAACCGCCGTTTTGGGACCAGCAGATCACCCGCATGATGTTCTGGCCAGCTGAACTCTCCCCGCTCGAGCAGTCTTGACCACGAGCCACCCACCGCGCCTATAGCGCTCTGCTACGAGCCACTGCCGGTTCGACCTTGACCAGGGTCGCGGCCCTGAGTGGTCGGCGTCAGCCCGGCCGGCAGCTGTGGTGCGGCGGGGAGGGCAGCAACGCTGCAGCGTGGGTGCGCCCACCCTGCAGCTGCAGGGTGGGCGCGAGCTATCGGACCGGCACGACCGGGTAGGCGATGTGCCGGCCGTCCGCGTCGGGGACGAGGACGGCAGCTGTGATCGCAAGGACCAGAGCGGCGAGGTACACCATCTCGTGGTCTTCGCCGCGCCAGAGGATGTGTCCTCCGACGAGCGTGGCGGTGCCGGTGACGTGGTCCAACCTCGGGTGGGAGGCGGCCACGGTCTCGGTGACGCCCTCGTTCGGGCCGTCGAGGTGTTCCACCTCGACGAGTACGTCACTGCCGGCGATCGGGCTGACCTCCACAGCGACGTCGGTCGCTGTGAAAACGGCCAGCAGCGCGACACCGATGCCGGCGACCAGCGCGAACGAAAAGATGAACACGGCGGCTTTCATCAAAAAGGGGTGGGCAGAACAGGTGACCGCCCCCAACATCTTGTGTCAGGACCTGTATTGGTGTCAGTGACGATCAGCGACCCGGGTGAGCAACATGCTGCGT
>SL_7KL_010_BRINEDRAFT_10001716_pt1 | contig 10397 bp, 8 predicted proteins | sample SodLak_010_BRINE_FD_10663 | JGI IMG/M metagenome (IMG submission 10663)
GTCGGGGATTCCGTCCGGACGAAGCAACACGACCCTCGGACTGGTAGGGCAGTGGAAGTTTTTTCTTGGCCCTGTTGGACCAGAGGAAACACTGAGCAATTCCCGCGCTCGCGTTGAGCTGACATTTTTCACGAGGCAAGGCGCGGTGTGCCGTGCCGCAGTCGCTCTGCGGCCAAGCAGCGCAACGCAGCAGTCGGGGAAAATGCCAGCCCAACCCGAAGGGCTCGGCCGATTTCGGCCCCTGGCGGTGTTGCGCTACCGGCCCGGTAGCTCGGGCTACCGAACCGGCACCGCGCCTTGCCAGGCTGCCGAAATCGGACTCGAGCGCGAACGTGGGAATAGCTCAGTGTTTCCTCTGGTCCAACAGGGCCAAGAAAAAACTTCCACTGCCCTACCAGTCCGAGGGTCGTGTTGCTTCGTCCGGACGGAATCCCCGACATCCGACGCGATCCGGGCCCGCACTGACATACCGGTTGGCGCTGAGTGCCGGGGGAGGAGAAGCTTTTTCCGGCCCCTTCGGAGCAAAGCGACGCGAGGACGGAAAAAGCTTGTCCTCACACGGCACGGGGCTGGGAGCTTTTCCGATAACGTTTTGGCCAGCGCAAGCTTCCGTCTGGCCTGACGAACCTCCGGTTCAACAGGGCCAGCCGAAAACTTCCACTGTCCTTACCAGCATTCAAACTTCATTCCTGCTTCAGGGGTGTGGCCGGACAGGTTCACGCCATCAACCATCAGTGGTGGTGATGGTGCTCGTGATCGTCATCACCGTTCACGCCATCGCGTGACACGGGCATGTCCACCATCAGAATCTCGCCGCTCTGGAAACGCATCTGCAGTTCGACCACATCGCCTTCCTCCAGGGCGTCACCGAGCCGGCCGATCAGCATGATGTGGTAGCCGCCTGGCTCCAGCACCCGTTCGCCACCGGCCGGGATTCGCAAGGTCGACCAATGCACCATGCGAGCTCGCCCGTCCTCATCCACTGATTCGTGGATCTCGGCACGGTCGAACTGCGGGCTGTCGACGCCGATCAAGATCTTTCGCTCCCCTTCCGGCGCCTCAATGCGCATGTACGCGGCGGTGCGCTCGGACACCTCCGGCACCCAACGCACCCAGGGATCATGGATCGTGATTTCCTCCGCCACCGCTGCCGGGGCAAACGCCACGGTCAGCAAGGCCAGGGCAGAACAGAGTCCAGCAACACGTAGCAAAACACTCATCGGTACAATCACTCCATGATCCGGTCAAGGGCGGCGGTGAAACCCATCATCGAGATCGGCAGATCGAAGGTCTGGTTGCGGGCATCACGGATGGTCACGGTGCCAGCGGCACCCTGGCGAAATTGTTGCAACATGTCATCATCGAACAGCATCGAGGCCATGCAACCATCGGCGCCGCAGATGTCGACGCCGATACGCACCGGCTCATTATCATCGACCTGCAACTCCAGGCCCGGCTGCAGACGGATACCCAGCGGCACCGAGAACAGGGCCATCGGCATGCCCCGATCCGGCATGTAACCGACCACGACCTCCATGATGATTTCGCCGGTTTCCTCCACCGTTACCCGCTGCAGCATCTCGCAGGCACGGATGGTTTCGCCGTCCTCCTCGAAATCCTCGCAATAGACGTTCCAGTCTTCGAACCGTTCGAGTTCCCCCTGATCCCGCTCGCGGTCCGGAATGGTGCCCTCCGTCTGGCCGACGTCGGACGAAAAATCCTGTTGCGCGTGAACAGCCGGCGCCAGACCGAAGATGGCCAGCGAAGCGGCCAGCGCAAGACGCATTGAGATGCTTTTCATTGAATACTACCCCCGTACTGAATCCCTGTTGATATTCCAAATAGGACTGAACTGGTACACTTTTCTGAAACCTCGGCAAAAACGACTCCGCACGATACATCCTTGGTATTGTGCCGTAACGCATTCAGTCCACTAGAAGACCATGCAGCAACAAAGCCGTTCCGGCGTCAATGACTCGCAGGACTCAGCCCGTCTGAAACGACGTCGGGCGCTGGTGCGCTTCGCCTGGCTGTCAATCGCGGCCTCGCTGCTGGTGATCGCGCTGAAAACCCTCGCCTGGTGGCTGACCGGATCGGTAGGCCTGTTGTCCGACGCCGCCGAATCGGTGGTCAATCTTGCCGGCGGCATCATGGCACTGGTAATGCTGGGTATCGCCGCGCGACCCGCGGATCACGATCATCAGTACGGACATGACAAGGCGGAGTATTTCTCCAGCGGCCTTGAAGGCGCGCTCATCCTGATAGCCTCCGTCGGCATCACCGTGATTGCCGTGAACCGCCTGCTGGACCCGCAACCCATTGAAATGCCGGTCGTCGGCCTGGCGTTGTCAGTGGTCGCCACCCTGATCAATCTGATCGCCGCGCGGGTCCTGCTTGGAGCCGGACGACGCGAGGAATCGATCACGCTGGAGGCGGACGGCCATCACCTGATGAGCGATGTCTGGACCTCGGTGGGCGTCATCGGCGGCGTGGCCGTGGTGGCGGTCACCGACTGGTATATCGTTGACCCCCTGATCGCGCTGCTGGTGGCAGCCAACATCAGTTACACCGGCTGGAAGGTGTTTATCCGCTCGGTGAACGGCCTGATGGATAGTGCGCTGGATGAGCACGAGATTGCCGAAATCCAGCGCATTCTTGACCACTACGGTCGACGCCATGACGTGGATTTCCACGCCCTGCGGACGCGGCAGTCCGGGGCCCGGCGGTTTATTTCCATGCATGTGCTGATGCCGGGAGACTGGACCGTGCAACGCGGCCACGATGTCGCCGACGCCATAGAAACCGCCATCCAGGATCGCTTCAACGGCGCCAGCGTCATCACGCACCTGGAGCCGGTGGAGGATCCGCGCTCCTACCGCGACATCTCCCTGGACCGGGAATAATAAAACGCCGGGCAATTCCCGCGTCCGCGCCCCACAAAACCCCGGCGGATATTCAGAGGCGTAGGGCGGGTCAAGCGCAGCGGACCCGCGCGGTGTGATCCGTTGGCGGCGTTTCGGCCGAAAGCCTGTTGCCATAATCGTGGCGGATCACACCGCGTGCATTCGCTGCGCTTAATGCACCCTACGAGCTACGAGCCGCGGATGCTCGGCTTGGTGCAGGCCGGGTCAAGCGCGGGCGTGCGAACTAGCGCCTGTCGCCGGTGGCCTCTTCCGCCATCTGCTCGAAACTGATGTGGCGCACGTCCTTGCCAAGCACGAAGTAGATTACGTACTCACAGATGTTCCGCGAGCGATCTCCAATCCGTTCCAGCGACCGTACCGCCCAGACCATGTCCATGATCCGCGGTATGGACTCCGGGTCGTCGCGCATGCGCTTCAGCAACTGGCGCATGACCTCCTCGTACTGACTGTCAGCACTGAAGTCCATCTGCGCGGTGCGTACCGCCTGATCCGTGTCCATGCGGGCGAAGGCATCCAGGGCATTATGCAGCATTCGGCGCACGTACTCGCCCAGGGCCGCAATCTCGGCCATCGGATTCTGTTCGCGATCTTTCTCCAGCAGGTGCAGGGCCATCTTGCCGATGCGCTCCGCCTCGTCACCGATGCGCTCCAGATCGGTGATGGTCTTGATCACCGCCATAACCAACCGCAGATCGCTGGCCGTGGGCTGACGTCGTGCGAGTATGTGCGTGCACTCCTCGTCCAGGGCCACCTCCATGGCGTTGACCTGGTAATCCCGGGTCACCACCAACTCGGCGCTCCCGATATCACCCTCGGCCAGGCCGAGCATGGCATCACCAAGCTGCTGCTCCACTAGGCCACCCATTGCCATGGCCCGGTTGACGATTTCCTCCAGCTCCTCGTTGAACTGCTGGGAGATGTGTTGGGCAAAAAAGGATTTATCCATGGTGGCCTCGATGGTCGGGTGGACCGAATTGAATCGCTGACGATTTCCAGACAGTTTCCGGGAACGTTTTAGGTTTGACGTTTAATGTTTTACGTAAAACCTAAAACCTCAAACTTAAAACGCACGGGCCGCTAGCCATAGCGGCCCGTAATGTAATCCTCCGTCTGCTTCTTCGCCGGCGACGTGAACAGCGTGTCGGTGTCGGCGAACTCGACCATTTCCCCCATGTACATGAAGGCCGTGTAATCCGAGACGCGGGCGGCCTGCTGCATGTTGTGGGTGACGATGGCGATGGTGTACTCGTCTTTCAGTTCGAACATCAGCTCTTCGATCTTCAGCGTCGCCAGTGGGTCAAGGGCCGAGGCCGGTTCGTCGAGCAGCAGGACTTCCGGCTCGATGGCCACGGCCCGGGCGATCACCAGGCGCTGCTGCTGACCACCGGAGAGGCCGAAGGCGTTTTCGTTCAGGCGGTCCTTGACCTCATCCCACAAGGCCGCGCGACGCAGTGACTGCTCCACCACCTCGTCCAGTACCCGACGATTCTTGACGCCCTGCAGGCGCAGTCCATAGGCCACGTTTTCGTAGATCGATTTCGGAAAGGGATTCGGCTTCTGGAACACCATGCCCACGCGGCGGCGAAGCTCCGCGACGTCCACGCCGGCATCATAGATATTGTCGCCATGCAGCAGGACTTCACCCTCGATCCTGGCGATATCGATCAGGTCATTCATGCGGTTCATGCAGCGCAGCAGGGTTGATTTGCCGCAGCCGCTGGGACCAATGAAAGCGGTGATGCGACCCTTTGGGATGGTCAGGTCCACGCCCTTCAGCGCCATTTCCTTGCCGTAATAGAGCTTCAGATCCTTGATCTCCATGGCCGGAGTTTCGCGGCTTATCATCAGCTTCTCGCTGCCTTTGCCACGCATCGCTGCCGGATCCATGCCGTGGGTCAGCACGCGGTTCTCATCTTTCATCGTTGGCACCATGGTTCTCTCTCAATCAGTGTGGGGCGAGCCCGGCCCGCCTGCCGAAGTCGGATCTAATCGCTGTCGCTCTTGTACTTCTCGCGCAGATAGTTGCGGATCGAGATTGCCGTCACGTTCAGGATCATGATCAGCAGCACGAGGATCAGCGCCGTGGCGTAGACCAGCGGCCGACCGGCCTCGACGTTGGGGCTCTGGAAGCCGACGTCGTAGATATGGAAGCCGAGATGCATGAAGGCCCGGTCCAGGTGCAGGAACGGGAAGTTGCCGTCGAGGGGCAGGTTCGGCGCCAGCTTGACCACACCCACCAGCATCAGCGGAGCCACCTCACCGGCGGCGCGGGCCACCGCCAGGATCAGCCCGGTCATCATCGCCGGCGCGGCCAGCGGCACGACGATGCGCCACAGGGTCTCGGCCTTGGTCGCGCCCAGGGCCAGACTGCCCTGGCGGATGGTGCTGGGAATGCGCGACAGGCCTTCCTCGGTGGAGACAATCACCACCGGCAGCGTCAGCAGGGCCAGGGTCAGCGAAGCCCAGATGATCGCCGGACTGCCATAGGTTGGCGCGGGCAGCGCCTCTGGATAGAAGGTGCGGTCGATACTGCCGCCCAGGAAGTAGACAAAGAAGCCCAGACCGAACACGCCGAAGACGATGGACGGCACCCCCGCCAGGTTATTCACGGAAATACGAATGGTGCGCACCAGCGGCCCCTGCCTGGCGTATTCACGCAGATAGATCGCCGCCAGAACACCGAACGGCGTCACCACGATGGACATGATGATCACCATCAGCACCGTGCCGAAAATCGCAGGCAGGATGCCGCCTTCCGTATTGGCTTCACGCGGGAAACCGCTGACGAAATCCCAGAACGTGCTGCCGTAGTGACTGATCTTTGCACCGAACCCCATGGCGTTGGGCCAGGTGGCGCGGACAATATCGGCGAGCACCACTTCCTGTTCACGACCATCCATCAGTTCCGCGGTGATGCTGTAGCGGCGAACATCCTGTCGCAGGGCGTTGCGGCGCTCTTCCAGCTCGGCATACTGCTCCTCGAAGCCGGCCCGCAGCTCGTCCAGTACCGCACTCTGCTCTGCACGCTCCGTATCAGACAGTTGCGGATTGATCTCCAGCGCGCGCTGCTGCAGGCGGATCTGCTCGATCTCGTAATTCACCGCACCGATCTCGAAGCGCTCGATGCGCTCGATCTCCTGAACGCTGGAACGCGTCTGCTCGAGGCGTTCGGCAAAGACGTCCCGGGCCGCTTCGCCTTCGGCAACCACTTCGCCGCCCTCGCGGTAGTCCTTGAGGTAACCGATCAGATCCCCCCAGGTCAGCCGCTCCAGCACCATGGCGTTATCCGGATAACGAAACTCGCTGGCGTTCTCGCCGATGTACCAGACGAAATCCCGGCCCGTGGCATCGCGGTTGCCACGCTTGACCAGATGCCGTGTCACGACCGTCTGGTCCTCGGGCACCGTGTAACCGGCATCACGCATGGCGGCAGCGGTCATGGTTTCGGAACGACTGATTTCCCCCAGGACCCTTTGAGTCCCGGCGTCCTCACCCTCGCCATAGTCGAACTCGACCACCGCCTGCGGCCAGAAGTGACCGAGCCCGTTGACCGCAATCATCAGCAACAGACCGACCACCATGATCAGGCTCACACTGACGGCACCGGCGTTCAGCCAGACCCAGGGCGTTCCGCTCTTGAACCAGTTATTCATTGCCTTTCCTTGCCTCGGAGTCCGTGTCGACCGATTAAGGAAGCGCTGAAGTATTCCCGCGTCTGCGCCCGAGACCGGTTTTGGTCATCTGGCAAGGCGCGGTGACGGTCCGGTAGTGGGTCTACCGGGCCGGTGGCGCAACGCCGCCAGGGGCCAAAACCGGCCGGGCCCTTCGGGTTGGGCCGCATTTTTCCCGAATGCCGCGTTGCGCTGCTTGACCGCAGAATGACTGCGGCGCTGCGCAGCGCGCCTTGCCTCGTGAAAAATGCGGACTCCAACGCAGGCGCGTGCATACTTCAGCGCTTCCTTAAAGTGAGCTGTACTTGCGGCGCAGGCGCTGGCGCACCAGTTCCGCAGCGGTGTTCAGGACGAAAGTCAGAATGAACAGCACCAGGGCCGCCAGGAACAGGATCCGGTAGTGGGTGCCACCGACTGCGGTCTCGCCCATTTCCACCGCAATGTTGGCGGAGAGCGTGCGCATGCCCTCGAAGATGTTGAAGTTGACGACCGGACTGTTGCCCGTGGCCATGAGCACGATCATGGTCTCGCCGACGGCGCGACCGAAGCCGATCATCACCGCCGAGAAAATCCCGGGGCTGGCTGTCAGCAGCACCACCTTGGCCATGGTCTGCCAGGGCGTCGCGCCCAGCGCAAGGGAGCCCTGGGTCAGGTGCTTCGGCACGTTGAAAACGGCATCCTCGGAGATGGAATAGATGGTCGGGATCACGGCAAAGCCCATGGCAATACCCACCACCAGGGCGTTGCGCTGGTCATAGGTGATACCGACATCGGTCAACCACTGCCGCATGTCTCCGGAGAAAAACAGATTCTCGATGACCGGGCTCATGGAAACGCAGAACCAACCGACTAGCAGCACCACCGGAATCAATAACGCCGCTTCCCAGCCGTCCGGAATCACGCGTCTGACGGCACTGCCCAGCACGCGAGTCCAGAGGAAGGCGAACACCAGCATGCTGAGCGGTACCAGCAACAGGATGGAGAACACCGACGGCAGATTGGCCTCGACGTACGGCGCCAACCAGAGGCCGGCCAGGAAACCGAGGATGACCGTGGGCAGGGCCTCCATGATCTCGATGGTGGGTTTCACCGTCGTGCGCATGCGCGGCGACATGAAGTAGGCGGTGTAGATGGCGCCCATGATCGCCAGCGGCGTTGCGAACAGCATGGCGTAGAAGGCTGCCTTCAGCGTGCCCACGGTGAGCGGCACCAGCGAAAACTTGGGTTCGAATTCATCGGTGGCCGAGGACGACTGCCAGACATAATCGGATTCGGAGCGACCCTCGTACCAGACCTTGCTCCAGAGCGCCCCCACCGACACCTCCGGGTGCTCATTGCGCACATCGAGTACGTGCAGTTGCTCGTCGGCATCGACGGCGTACAGGGCGTTCGCCCGCGGCGCGAACGACAGGGTGTGAACCGACTTGCCGTCGGCAACCTGGCGTTGCATCAGGGTGCGTTCCGAGGTCGAGTAATGCAGTTTGACCTCACCCTGCTCATCCGCCGTCGCGAAACCCTTGCGGCCGTATTCCGGCGCAATGGTGCGAATCGGCGCGCCATGGCCATCGAAACCACGCACCCGGGTCAGCCGGCGCACGTTGTCGTCATCACGCACCAGGAACCACTGGCTCACGCTGCCGTCGGTGCCACCGACGATCAACGACTGTGAGCCGAGCAGTAACTCCATCGCGGAGACCTCTGCATCATCCGCTTCCAGCACATGCCGGGTGTTGACCAGCCGCGCGTTCTCCGGCCGCGCGATGTTGTAATAGTGCACCTGGCCCGAATCGTCGCCGACCAGCATTACGCGACCGGTAATGTCCAGCAACATGCGGGTAATGGTGACGTCCTGCGGCTTATCCAGGCTGAAGCGCTTGACCTCGACGGTGGACTCGCCGGTCATGAACGAAGTGGTTTCCTCGAAGTTGATCAGTTCCAGCCGACCATCCGCCAGCGCCACGGCAAGCTGGGTACCACCAGAACCCCGCTGGATCGCGAGCTGACTTACAGCCGTGCCATCGCCGGCAATATCCAGCAGGGGCCCGTCCTCGGTTTCCCTCGGAAAGCGGATATCCCCGTCAACGTGCCGCTCACCACCCTCGAAACGCTCATCGAAAACCTGCTCGACGATCAGCACTTCACCGCTGTCGAGCCCATACGCGGAAATCCGCGTCCGAGGCTCTGCCTGCGCCCGCGCAGTGACTTCACTGTCCTCCGGCAGAGGCAGATCCACGGACTTGGTCACCTCACCGGTCAGCGGCACGAAGAACACCGCACGACGATCGTCGGTGAAACGCACCGCCAGAGACCGATGCCGGTTGGACGCAACGTGCACTGTGCCGACATCGTCGCCACCAGGGGCGGCATAGCTGGCCCGTGCATCACTGTCCGCGGACTGCAGCAGCGGCATGACCTCGCTGAACAGATAGATGAAGATCAGCGCCAGCGCGCCGACCACGGCAACGCCGAAGGTGGCGACCAGAACCTTCGCCATGAAATCCTTGGCACCGCGCCAGCGCCGCAGACGGGCACGGGCGGCACCGCTCGGCAACAGGCTGCGGACGGAGCCGCTTGCGGTGCCGGCCTGACTGGATGACTCACTCATGCGGCAATCTCACGATCAGTGAATGGCAATTACGGCGGATGCTACGGACGCTGAATGACAGTCCCGTGACCGGAATATGACAAAACGATGACGGCACTCCGGAGACAAAAAGGCCCCGCCGGGGCGGGGCCTTGAGAGCTTCCTCAGGACCGGTTCAGAGTCCCAGGTTCTCGCGCTCCTGCGCCGCAACGGCGGCCGGCAGCGGGATGAAGCCGTCACGCACGGTCACTTCCTGACCCTGCCTGGAGAGCACCAGCTTCAGGAACTCGCCAACGCGCGGCTCGAGNTCACGCTCCGGGTTCTTGTTGACGTAGACGTACAGGAAACGGGCCANCGGATAATCACCCGAGGCAGCGTTTTCCGCATTGGCTTCGGCCATCACGCTGTCCTCGTCATGGGCCAGCGGGATCGCACGGACACCCGAGGTTTCATAACCGATACCGGAGTAGCCGATGCCGTTCAGCGACTCGGTCACGCCCTGGACCACCGAGGCGGAACCCGGCTGCTCGTTGATGGAGTCCTTGAAATCGCCGTCGCAGAGCGCGTTCTGCCGGAAGAAGCCGTAGGTACCGGACACGGCGTTACGCGAGTAGATCGTGATGTCACGATTGGCCCAGCTGCCATCCAGACCGAGTTGCCCCCAGCGGGTGATGTCTTCGGCGGCACCACAGCGACGGGTGGAGGAGAACACCGCATCCACCTGGGGGATGGTCATGCCTTCGATCGGGTTATCGCGGTTCACGAACACGGCGATGGTATCGATGGCCACACGCACCGGGGTGGCCGGATACCCGTGGGCACCTTCGAACTCGGCTTCTTCACTGCTGCGCATGGTGCGGCTCATCGGGCCGAACTGGGAGGTACCCTCAGCCAGGGCTGGCGGTGCCGTACCGGTGCCGGCGCCCTGGATCTGGACGTTGACGTTCGGGTAGAAGCTGTTGAATTCCTCGGCCCAGAGGGTCATCAGGTTGTTCAGCGTATCGGACCCGATGGAAGTGAGGTTACCGGACACGCCAGAGGTCTCTTCATAGGTCGGCAGGTCGGGGTCGACCTCCGTCTGCTGTTCGGCCATGGCGGTCAAGCTGAAGGCGGACATCGTGGCGGCCGTAATCAGGCCGGCCAGGGAATGCTTGATCATTGGAATACTCCGTTTTACGCGTTCGCAATCGTTGAGCTGCGCTTTCCCGGTGAGAGCCC
>SL_7KL_010_BRINEDRAFT_10001717_pt1 | contig 10390 bp, 9 predicted proteins | sample SodLak_010_BRINE_FD_10663 | JGI IMG/M metagenome (IMG submission 10663)
CGAACGAGTTGAACGTTCGAACGATCGCGTTGTGTTTTTCGCATATTATCCGAATGCCCTGTTACGCTTAAGGGCGTCGAATTCATTTCCAGATCGAGCGTGTTTCACACGATCTGAGACGCAGGTTGCGTCCTGCGGATCTTCGCATTAGTTCCGATGAGAGGGATATATTTAACACCGTTGATTTCGGACAATTGTCGAAAAAACATGTGGAATTAGAATGGTATGAGAAAACAACGTACAAAATATTCCATGATAAGTGGACACACATCAAACTAAAATCAACAGTAGATCTGCAAAGCGCTACCTACTCTTGGTGCTTTTTCGCATGTGCGAATAAAGTCTAGCAGAAAAACCAACAAGATCAGAAAGCGTCAAAATCAATTTATAAGGCAGTGGTTTATAAGGATGGGGTGTGCAGTATATAACGAACGATGACAACGCCGGCAGATTCCATCGAAATTCAAAATGTGGTTGCATCGACCGGAATCGGTCAAGAACTTGATCTTGAGGCTCTTGCAGAAGACCTTCCAGGAGCAGATTTTAATCCCGATAACTTCCCTGGGCTGGTCTACCGAACCCAAGAACCAAAAGCTGCAGCGCTCATTTTCCGATCTGGAAAGATTGTGTGCACTGGAGCAAAGAGTATTGGGGATGTTCACGATGCACTTGGAATTGTTTTTGAGAAACTTCGTGGGCTGAGTATTCCTGTTGAGGATAATCCCGACATTACGGTACAAAATATTGTTTCAAGCGCCGATCTCGGCCATAATCTTAATCTCAATGCACTCGCGATCGGCCTTGGTCTGGAAGATGTGGAATATGAACCCGAGCAGTTCCCTGGGTTAGTGTACAGAATGGATGCACCAAAAGTAGTTATTCTGTTGTTCGGGTCCGGAAAGATTGTCATTACTGGCGGAAAACAAACTGAGGACGCGACGACTGCAGTTGAAAAAATCGTAGAAGAGATCGACGGACTCGGACTGCTTGGATAAGTACCTGAACGCATTTCTTACACTGGAGGCCCTCCAGCACAGTCTCAATAGGTTTTGTTTAATTTTCAGTGAGTACTTCCTTAACTACGCCAGGGTCTTCAAGCAATTGGTGTTTTGTGTAGCTCCCCTCTGCACTTCCACCACTGTGTTTGGACTGCTCAATGATATCAAGAAATGCGTGTTCTTTAAGCAAGTCTCGGACACGCCGGAGAGAAAGGCTATCTGATCCCTCTTGACGACAGATACTCTCATAAATTTCGTAGACGCGGCTCGTACGAAAGCCATCTTTATGACTGTTTGAGAGCGAGAGCAACGCTAAGGCTTGGAGGACATATCGCGAATGAGGAGTTGACCCTCGGATAAGCTCGCGGAACCGATCAGTCTCGGCTCGTTCACGAGCCTGGGTAACGAACACTTCTTTAACAGTTGGAGAACCGTTCGACTGTGCAATCTCACCTGCGTATCGAAGAATGTCGATCGCTTTTCGTGCATCACCATGTTCACGAGCAGCAAGCGCAGCTGCTCGTGGGATCGTTGAGGAGTCTAAGACTCCATCACGGAATGCATCGCTACGTGCATCCATAATATCCCGAAGTTGATTCGCATCATATGGGGGAAAAACGAACTCACGCTCACAAAGGCTGGATTTAACGCGCTCATCCATTCGATCTTTGTACTGGATTTTGTTGCTGATTCCAATAACACCCAATTTACAGTCAGTTATTTTGCCAGCCTCGCCCGCGCGTGAAAGTTGCATAAGAATATCATCATCATCCAGTTTGTCGATTTCGTCAAGGATTATCAAAACGACATTGAATCGTTGATCGAGGATACGCCAGAGCCGTTTATAATACGTTGATGTGCTTAGACCCTTGTCCGGGACTTTTATGCCTGTTATTTCAGAGTCGTTAACACTGTCTGCAATCGTTTGGACTGCCTGTGTCTCAGTAGTATCCTGGGCACAGTCTACGTAAGCAAATGTTGCAGTTACCCCTTCTTCACCAGCAGTATCAACAAGTCGTTGAGAAACATACTTCGCACAAAGAGACTTACCAGTTCCAGTTTTTCCATAAATAAGGACGTTGCTCGGGCTTTGGCCAAATATCGCAGGGTTAACAGCTGTTGCGAGATCTGAAATTTCGTTATCGCGGCCAACAATGCGTCCCTCGCCGGGGAGATGGCTAATCTCGAGAAGTTCTTTGTTTGCGAAGATTGGATCTTCACGAGTAAAAAGATCGTCAGTGGCTTCTGGCATATAGAATCACACCGTGTTTCCGGTGAAATGTATTTCTGTTTGAGAATTTTGACACACACACCACGTTTCCGGTGAAACACGATCGAAAGGGGGTTGGAGTTGAAACGGATGAGGCATTGAGCAAACCTCTGAACAGAGAGGAAGATAGCTAAGCGTATTATTTAGTTGTGTCAAGAATAATCTCAACCGTATACACGTGACAGTTCGCGTGCTAATCAAGAAGCAATATCCACAAAATTTCTGCTGGACTATTTGCTATACTTATGTATTATTTTTTGCTATCCGTTTAATGGTCGTTTCACACAACTAATAAATAAATACTTCTATCTCATTGTATTAAACCAAAATAGCGATGATAAAATATGGTCCAAAAATACAGCACCGGTACTACCGTCTTCATGTATTTCACCGGAAACATGGTGTGTCAGTGCAGCCGTTACATGGTTACATGATGTGTCAGTGCAGACGTTAGAGTTTATTAATAACTCAATGTGAATCTAGTGAGGTAATCAGATGAAGGAATTAAGCCAGTCAGCAAAGCGAGGATGAATCACCACAATATTATCTGGTATCATTCTAACTCGCCCACAATTTCTATCTTCCATACCGCATTTAGTGGGCTTTCACCGGAAATATGGTGTGTCTCTCAAACACACTCGGCTAAGTTACTGTAATTCATCGGAAATGAGGTGTCTCTGATAGCTGAACGTCAAAATCTCCACTATTATTCCAATCTTACACCACATTTTATTGTACAATACTATCGGCTATTTTCACCGGAAATATGGTGTGTTAGGTGCCAATGATCCACGAATTAAAACTAACTCATGCGTAACTCAATGTAGTCCTAAAACCTCAACACAAATTCGGAAATTCGTAGATTCACAAAAGATTCGTACGTGTGCAGGCCTACAGATCCATAACTAACAGATTCTGTACCTGAACGCCTTTGAATAACGTAACTAAACNAGCAAAACGTGCTGAAAGCTTATATTGATACACACGTATATGCAGGTAGTGGCATCCCGACAGGGCGGTCCAAGTGTCGACGAGATGCTCGGGATCGACTCCCTTCCCGAGCCCGAAGCGTACGCGGCAACGGTTCAGCGATCGACCGTTGAACCACAGTCGCCAGCACGGCGTCGCACACCACAGGACCCACCAATCCGAGATCCTGCACTGTACGCCCAAACAGACCATTTTCACGATCGGCTCAGACAACAGGGGAGATACATAACTCTTGAGCGCGTAGCCGAGGCGATCGAATATGGTCAACTCCGGTGGAACACTCAAGATGGATGGCGGTTCGCACTGACTGAAGCCGGTGTCGAATACATCGTCGTCGTCACTGATACGGAGACACGCTCTCCCGTTGTTGTGACTGGGTGGACACAACTCGCGTGTGAAGAGACTGCTAGAGCATCTGATCGGTGGACCGAGAACGATCTTGAAACGATCCAGCTCCGGACAGATCTCAGTACAAACCGTGAGACGCAGATCCCAGAGCAGATCAGACCACGAATTGTCACGCATCCGTTCCGTGTCGGCGGCCATCGGATTATCACCGGTCCAGGAGAAGCAGATGTACGCTGCGTTGATTGTGCCGGCAAGTTTCGATCGAAAGAGGAACTGTGTAGCTCGTACTGTCCTCGATAGCGGTGTCTGCTCACTATTTGTCTGCTGATTATTTTTGATGTCGTTGTCGTTGTCCGTTGAATATTTGCGGTTGTTTTGTGGCTACCGGTCTGCTTGCTGCACGTGTATACGTGTATGTGTGACCCGCAAGGGGTAACAGCATTCACCTGTATATTTAGACTAATGACTGCTGAGGATCGATCAGAGACTGTCGATCGAGAGGCTCAATCGAGCCAATCAGACTACCCAGACCAATCTGTCCCAATCGAAGCAATCTACGAAACAATGGAAGATCGGGGGCGTCCGATTATTACTGCAAGCGAACTTGGTCGACAGCTCAACTGTTCACAACACGAGGCTGAAACGATCCTTGATGCGTACACCACTGACAAGAAACTCAATACGTTCGATGTTTCAGCGGATCCTGTGGTATGGTATCCATCCGATCTCAATGCAGTTGCAAAGCGCGAACGAATTGTGCTTTTCCCAACCAGACGAGAGATCGTTGTTGATCAGCCAACACAGTATACACGCGCACAGCTGTCACAGTTCGCACATCTCGTTGATTCAACTGGAACTGATCCCGGCACCCGCGGATATCTGTACCGAATTCGCCCGGAAGACGTCTGGGCAGCCCCATTCGATGATACCGAGTCGCTTCTTCGATCGGTTCGATCAGTGCTTCCCAGACAGTCACCACATCTTGAAGAGTGGATTACCGACCAGTGGGAGCGGGCACATCAATTCACACTCAAAACCCATCCAGATGGGTATGTCGTTCTTGAGGCTGCAACCGAGAACCTCATGGGTAACGTTGCTCGACAGAAACTCTCCGACGAACAGCTCCATGCACCCATCTCAGATACGGAAAGTTGGGTTCGTGATGAAGCTATTGGCACTCTCAAACGAACACTGTATGAGGCAGGATACCCGGTTGTAGATAATCGAAAACTGGAGACCGGAGCGCCGATCGAAATCGAACTTACCGCGACGCTTCGTGACTATCAACAGGCATGGATAGACATGTTTCTCACACAAAAAGCAGGTATCTACGTTGGCCCTCCGGGGAGTGGTAAAACGATCGCAGCACTTGGAACCCTCACCGCAATTGGTGGTGAGACGCTCATTTTGGTCCCAAGCCGAGAGTTAGCCACCCAGTGGCGAGATGAAATTTGTACACATACCACAGTTGACCCACGGAATGTCGGCGAATACCATGGTGGGGAGAAAGACATCTCACCGATAACAATTGCGACCTACCAGACTGCGGGAATGGATCGGCATCGTCACCTGTTTGACTCCCGAAAGTGGGGGTTAATTATCTACGACGAATGCCAACACATTCCAAGTAATATTTTCAGACGGAGTGCTGATCTGCAGGCTGTCCATCGACTTGGGCTGTCTGCATCCCCGGTTAGAGAAGATGAAAAAGAGGCTGAAATTTTCACGCTCATCGGGCCGCCGATCGGCACCGACTGGGCCGCACTCATGGAAGCTGGGTTTGTAGCTGAGCCGGAAATTGAGATTCGGTATGTTCCGTGGCGCGATGAAATCAAACGAAATGAATATTCGAGTGCTGATGGCCGCCAGCGATATCAACTTGCATCAATGAACCCTGCAAAAATTGACGAAGTACGGTATCTGCTTGCCCGAAATAACAGCTCGAAGGCCCTCATTTTTGTGGAGTATCTTGATCAAGGAAAGGCAATNGCAGACGCGCTGTCGATTCCGTTCCTCAGCGGCGAAACACCACATTATGAACGACAACGGCTACTGTCGGAATTCAAAACCGGTGAGACGAAAACGCTGGTTGTCTCTCGAATTGCAGACGAAGGACTTGATCTCCCGAATGCCGAGTTAGCGATCGTCGCATCAGGACTTGGCGGTTCGCGGAGGCAGGGAACACAACGGGCTGGGCGAACAATGCGGCCGGCCGGAAGTTCGATCGTTTACGTATTAGCAACCCGCGGAACTCGTGAGGAAGATTTCGCACAGCGACAACTCCGACATCTCGCTGGCAAAGGGATTAAGATTCGAGAAGCAAACATCAGCGAATAGTGTACTTGAAGAGTCAGTATTCTATCACTCGATAGTATGAGCCAGTCTTTGATCACTCGATAATATTGGCAATTGCATCCATCACCTGATCAACCTTCGAAACGTCTGCGTTGTACCCCATATGACCAATTCGAAGAATGTCGTCCTCAAGTTCACCCAACCCCGTTGCAAGTACAATCTCTTCCGATTCGGCAACCTCCTTTTGAATCGAAGTTGCGTTTCCGGGGAGATAAAACGCCGTCACAGTTGGCGACGACCGCTCTGTGTCAGGGTATAGTGGGAGTCTCAGCTCGGAGCCACGCTCTCGACACCGATCGGCTGCCTCGGTGTGTCGATCATATACATTCTCAACCCCTTCAGTCACGATTCGATCGACAGCAACAGCGAGTGCAGAGACAAGTACATCGAGATGTGTGTACGGGAATCCCTCCGACACGTCCTTCCATGGCAAAAAGTTCGTGTACAAGGATGTTGGGTTACGCTTCTCCATCTGTTCCCACGCGTGATCACTGATGGCTGCCGTTGTCAACCCCGGAGGCGCACTGAAACACTTCTGTGAGCCACCAAGACAGATGTCAATACGATCGGTTGGTACCGGGGTACCACCGACAGATGAGACTGCATCAACAATACTCAGTATCGTGTGCTCTTTGAGCAACTCCAATACCGGAGTGAGATCATTAAGCGTTCCAGTAGGAGTTTCACAGTGTACCATGGTTGCGGCGGTAAACGGTGCACCATCAGCTGCTGCTGCAGCCACTGCGTTTTCGATCGCATCTAGATCATATCCCGAATCGTACGGTGCAGAAATCAGGGTCGGCTCTCCACCATATGCGGTGACAAAATCAGCGAATCCATCTCCATAACGTCCATTGGAGATACACAGCACTCGATCGCCCGGCTCGACGATCGATGCAACTGCAGCCTCTAATCCCAGAATTCCCTCTCCCCCAAGAACAACGACGTCATGATCCGTATTAACAGTCTGCAAATCTGCAGTGAGCTGTGCATACGTCTCTCCGAATGTGGGGTCAAGATCTGGATTTGGCTGTGGCTGCGCCATTATATCACGAACTTCGGGGGGAACTGCAGTTGGCCCTGGTGTAAACAGCATACTCTCCTCTTCGATACCGGTGAATTAGGGAGTACCGATTCGATTACTACCAATCACGCCTCAAAATCCGGCTCATCCCACTTTGCATCCGGATCAACCGGTGATATCGCATGGTTAATTTCTGTTTCCGTGTAGTCGATTGAATCAAGGACCATACTGAGCCGCTGCCAGTTTGCGCTCAGCTCGGATTCACCTTCGGGGCCAACACGGGCGCCGTGAAGCTTGAAAAACCGCGTGTCTCGACCTAGCTTCGAGCCTTCACCTGTATGTCCGTCAAAAATAAGATCGTATGTACCACCAACTTCCAGGTCGCCCGCAGGGAATGTAACGTGAGGTGACTCTCCACGCTCGAAGGCAGCAGCCCGCTCTTCTGCAACGGTCGAAAAGTACGCATCTGCATTCGCCGCCTCACGGGTAGATTGTGCGCGTGCTGCAGCCAGTGCCGCATGGATTGCACAGAGGCGGCCTTTCCAGGAATCAGGTTCCCATCGCTCCGTTGCAAGCGTTTCGTAGCGCTCGATCGTCAACGCAACCGTATCGCCAGCCTGTAGGTCTTCCACAATGTAGAGAGTAAGTCTATCCCACAGGTTCCATGCATAGCCCGATCGGGCAAGCTCCCATGCAGCCCAGGCAGCAACCTCTTCATCCGATCGACGGACTGCCTTCTGTAGCAGACTTGAAACCGCGTAACGGCTGTAGCCTCCATCAGTCTCGTTCGATGCTTTCTGCTCGCCAAAATCATTTGCCCCAACCGCATCAGGAGGTGTTTCAGCTTCGACTGAGCCATCGTGTCCAAATGTCGCTTGTCTGGATTGCCGATCATCGCCCATATATTCGCTCTTATCAGTGAGTCCAAAAATGTCTGTGCGTTCTTGATCGCCATACTGAATGAGAATTCTTAAGTCTCCACGAGCGGCTACATTGTAATGACCGCTCTTAGCTCAGCCTGGTAGAGCAGCCGACTGTAGATCGGCTTGTCCCCCGTTCAATTCGGGGAGAGCGGACTTTTGCGTGATCAGAAATACACGGAGAGATTGACTTGTCTCCCGCTCCTGTGAGCGGTGCGAGCAGGGGCAACAAGACGAACAAAGTGAGTCTTGCGCGCTTCAATTCGAGGAGAGCAGGGACGAGTCGATCGCTATGATTTTGGCTCCCTTCGGCCCCACACTCGTTTCTCTTCAACAAGTTCGATCGTCATATCTTCCATCACCACAATCTGACATGAGAGCCGGGGGTAGCCGAACCGATCGGCTAGCCGATCGTGCCAGTGTGTTGGTTCTGTAGTGTCTCGTACACGTACGCCACACGTTGCACAGATCCCACGCCCACCACAGTTTGCATACGCAGTCAGCGATGTATATGGTGAGAGATCTGCCTCGAGCAGCACCGATCGAAGTGATCGGCCTGTTGTGGTCTCGATTAAAATGGGCTCACCAGTATGGTGCACAGTAACCGTTACAACGTCATCTCTTGTCGTACGGCTGTCCTGGCCCCCATTAGTTTCCACCATACTCACTGGTACAACTGCCATGTACCTCAATGCTTCCGACTATCAATCCGTCCAGCTCCCGACACAGTAAAATACTATCTCGATAATCCTATGATATGCTTCAGGGAGTATCTGCAGAATCTACCGTTATTGAGGAAGCCGGTGAGCGGGTCATTGAGATTGGGCGCGATCGGCCAATCCGAATCAGCTCAGGCCATCGGCTACTACACCATGACGGTAAATGTAGCCGACCTCATGGACATAATTATGAGATTACGGTACGCGTCACTGGTAAACTCACCAAAGAGGGATGGGTTGTCGACAAAGGTGATGTCACCGACGTTATTGACGAGTGGGATCATATGTTTCTCGTTCAGCGCGGCGACCCGTTGATTGACGCATTCAAACAGTCGGGTGATGGCGACGCACTCGTTATTTTTGATGCACCACCGACAGCCGAAGTGATGTCTGTTGTGCTAGAGAACCGCCTACTTGAGGGGCTCTCGGAGACGGTAACTGATGTTTCTGTTGTTGTTCGCGAAACGTCCGAACTGTGTGGAGGTGCGATCTAACGAATGCCTGTTACAAGCGAGATTGATGTATCGGAGACAGAACGGCCACCAGAGGCCGCAACAGATGCACTTCCAATTAATGAACTTTTTGAGTCACTTCAGGGAGAGGGGACACTCACTGGGGTTCCAAGCGTATTTATCCGAACGAGTGGCTGTAACCTCCGGTGTTGGTTCTGTGACTCGTACCACACCTCATGGGAACCAACACATGCCTGGCTATCGATCGACGAGATTATTGATCAAGTGACCGACTTTGACGCAACGCATGTGGTCCTCACTGGTGGTGAACCACTCATCCACGAACAATCTATTGAGCTCATCCAACAGCTCTCTGCGCGTGGATATCATATTACGGTCGAAACAAACGGGACGATCGTTCCCCCTGCGGAGACACCGATCGATCTCGCAAGCGTGAGCCCAAAGCTTGCGAGTTCAACACCAACTGCCGACCGCCCACCTGCTGGCGGAGATGCAGCACTTGGTTCATGGGCTGACAAACACGAAGCAGACAGAATCGACAGCAATGCACTTGCAACACTGTTCGATCGGTATAATACACAGCTCAAATTCGTTGTGACTGGCGAATCTGATGTACCGGAGATCACCGAACTGGTATCGACACTACAGCGACAGACTGAGACACCGATCGAAAGCACTGATGTGTTGCTTATGCCGGAAGGACAAACACGAGCTGCACTTTCGGAGACACGGCGAACCGTCGCAGAGCTCGCACTGGAACATGGGTATCGATACACGCCACGAATCCATGTCGATCTGTGGAATGACGCACCCGAAACGTAATCAGACTTCAACATACAGCAATCACAATTCAAATGACAGACAATATTTCATCTACTTCGGATCAATCATCGGAACCGCAAAAACGAGCAGTTGTGCTTGTCTCTGGTGGCATGGACAGCGCAACCACAGCGTATGAGGCCGCAGACCGCGGCTATGAACTCTACTTTTTACATACGTCGTATGGGCAACGGACAGAAGCAGTTGAGTACGACTGTGCAAACGCACTTGCAGCGGAGATGGATGCTGCAGAGTTCCTTCATATTGAAACGGATCATCTCCAACAGATTGGTGGCTCAGCACTGACTGACACGTCGATGGCTGTTGGTGAAGCGAACTTAGAAAGCGAAGAAATCCCTGATACATATGTCCCATTTCGCAATGCAAATCTGCTTTCAATGGCTGTTTCCTATGCGGAAGCCAATAGCTGCGAGGCAGTGTTTGTTGGTGCACACAGCGAGGATTTTGCAGGCT
>SL_7KL_010_BRINEDRAFT_10001720_pt1 | contig 10378 bp, 8 predicted proteins | sample SodLak_010_BRINE_FD_10663 | JGI IMG/M metagenome (IMG submission 10663)
CCGTCGATGGGCAGGAGCCGGTGCACGACCCGGCGGAGGAGCGACTGGCCGCGGAGCTGGCCCGCCTCGCGGAGGTGGGCGCGGAGGCCACGGGCGAGGTGGTGGACGGCGACGCGCTCGACGAGGTCGCCGCGGCGCTCGCGGCTGAGGCCTACGACGAGGTGCTGGTCGTCACGATGCCGGGTGGGCTGTCCAACTGGCTGCCGCGGGGCCTGTTGGAACACATCCGGTCGCTGGTCGGGGTACCGGTGCTGCACCTCACCGCCCCTGCGGGTGAGACCACCCGCATGACCACGGCGGCGGTGCGGCTGACCGTGTACGTCGGCGAGAGCGACCGGGTCGGCAGACGCCCCCTCTACACCGAGGTGGTCCGCCGTGCGCGTGAAGCAGGTCTGGCCGGGGCGACCGTGCTCCGCGGACTGGAGGGGTTCGGGGCCAGTCAGGTGGTGCACACCACCCGGCTCCTCACCTTCTCCGAGGACCTGCCCATGGTCATCGTGCTGGTCGACACGGCGGAACGCATCGACGCCTTCCTGCCCGAACTCGACCGCCTCGTGGATGGTGGCCTGGTCGTCCGCGACGAGGTGGAGGTGCTCCGCTACGCCGCCGCCGAGCCTGCCCGGGACGTCTGAGGCCGGCGGGCCTCACGCGCTGCGGGTGCTCTCCTGCTCCAGCGGCGCGAGGCGCCCTGCGGCAGCGCTGAGCAGCGACTGCAGCGTGGTGCGTGCCACCCGGTGGAAGGCGAGCTCATCGATCGCGGCACCGACCTCGCCACCTGGCGGTTGGTACCGGCCATCGATCAGCAAGGACGAGGCGCCCGGACGCAGATGCAGGCCGATCTCGCCGTCGAAGGCCGGCAGCAGCCGGTCCAACGGGCGGGCGGCCCGGTCGGTGCTCGCGGTGGTCGGGTCCCAGGACAGCGATCGCCAGACGGCATCGGAGGCGGCCCACGGGTGACCCACCCGGGTCACCACCGAGCGTCGGATGCGACCCCAGGACACGGTGATCAGCCAGTCATCGCCGGTGGACGGTCGACAATCGGGCAGCCACAGCGGATCGGACTCGAAGGCCGTCCGCAGCGCCGTCAGATCCCCGAGCACGGGTTGGAACACGCTGACCTGTCCCGCCACGCTCGCTCCCTGTCCGTCGTAACGCTTCCGGCCACGAGGGTTGGGCCCTCGTGACCAGGTGGGACCGTCGGGCTTCGCGGCCGCTCCTGCCACGGCCGATGGGAGGGACCTCTAGGGCCGTTGGTCCCGGTTCCGCCCGCGGCAGGAGTACAGCGCGGCCTGCAACCGCCGCGTGCAGCGGGTCCGTCAGGCGGGCTGTCGTGCAGCGACGCCGTCCAGGGCCGCCTGCGCGCGCCGTCGACCGATGTCGATCAGTTCCTCCGCGCGGTGGAAGTCCAGGGTGCGGCAGGCATCGCGCGGCACCGTGACCAGGACATCCGGTGGGTAGGCCGCCAGCCGGAACCGTGTCACCGATGCCTGGAGCGCCTCGACCGACAGTTGCATGACCTCCAGGGTGCGCAGCCCGGGTGGCGTCGGGGTGAACCACCCGTGCGCGGCTGCGTCGTCCTGCTCCTCGCCGTCGGGTGTCCCGGAGCGCGCCGGCGCGACCCCGGCCTCCCCGGCAGCTTCGAGGTCGGCCGGCTCACGGGCGCCGTTGAACCACCCGGTCACCGCACGCACCAGGTCGTGCTCGCGGATCGCCGAGGACTCGCCACGGTGGTGCGCATCGGCGTCCCGGGGCGGCGGTGGCGTGGCGGCGTGGCCGTCCGGGTCAGCGGCCATGCTCGTCGGGGCGGTGCCGGTACCGGCGAGGTGCTCCTCGGACAGCGACACCGCGATCGTGACGTCCGCAGCCGCGGCGGCGGTGGCAGCGACGGGGATCGGGTTGAGCAGCCCGCCGTCCGCCAGCAGGCGGCCCTGGAGCATGACCGGGGTGATGAAGCTTGGCAGGGCGATGGATGCCCGGATCGCCGGCGCCAGGGGGCCCCGCTGGAACCACACCTCCCGCCCTGCGAGCAGGTCGGTGGCGACCGCGGTGTAGGGGATGGGCAGCTCCTCGATGGTGCGCTCACCGAGCAGGTCGGTCACCACCGCGAACACCTTCTCCGCGCGGATCGCACCCGGCGCCCGGATGGTCGGGTCGAGGAGCCGGAGCACGTCGCGCTGGGTGAGTCCCCGCGCCCACTCGGCGTAGGCGGGGAGCACGCCCGCGGCGTGCAACCCGCCGACCAGCGCCCCCATCGAGGTACCGGCGATGCTGATCACCTCGAACCCACGCGCCTCGAGGGCCTCGAGGACCCCGATGTGGGCGTAGCCGCGGGCCCCGCCCCCGCCCAGGGCGAGGGCGACGGTGGTCGGGCGTGACACGGATGGCTCCTGCTCAGGCGGCGGGGGTCAGCTCCCGGCCGAAGCGCTTCAGGCGCAGTGCGTTGAGCACGACGCTGATGGAGGAGAAGGCCATCGCACCGCCCGCGATCATCGGGTTCAGGAGTCCGGCGGCGGCCAGGGGGATCGCGGCGGTGTTGTAGCCGAAGGCCCAGCCGAGGTTCTGCAGGATCGTACGGTAGGTGCGCCGTGACAGCTCGATCGCCAGGGGTACGCCGGGAAGGTCCCCGCGCAGCAGGGTGAGATCGCTGGACTCGATGGCGACGTCGGTGCCCGTCCCGATGGCGATGCCGAGGTCTGCCTGCACGAGCGCGGGCGCGTCGTTGACCCCGTCGCCCACCATCGCCACCACCTCGCCGGCCTCCTGGAGGCGTTCGATCTCCCCCTGCTTGTCGCCGGGGTAGACCTCGGCCAGCACCCGCTGGATGCCGACCTGGCGGGCGATGGCGTCCGCGGTGCGTTGGTTGTCGCCGGTCAGCATGGCCACGGTGAGGCCCATACCGGTCAGCCGGGCCACGGTCGTGGCGGCGTCGGTCTTCAGCTCGTCGGCCACGGCCAGCACACCGCGCACCTCGCCGTCCCAGCCGACCAGGACCGCCGTGCGTCCGGCCTCCTCGAGGTCCGTGGCGCGGCTGGCGAGCGCGTCGGACAGGTGCAGCTCGTTGTCGGCCATCAGCGAGCGGCGGCCGACCCACACCGTGGTGTCCTCCACCTCGGCGCGGACGCCCTGACCGGTGATCGCCGCGAAGGCGGTGACCGCCGGCAGGTCACCGGTACGCTCCCGGGCGGCGTCGGCGATGGCCTGGCCGATGGGGTGCTCGCTGTCGGCCTCCACGGCCCCGGCGCGGTGTAGTAGCTCCTGCTCGTCGCCACCGTCGGCGACGGCCACGTCGGTGAGCGTCATCGTGCCGTGGGTGAGCGTGCCGGTCTTGTCGAACACCACCGTGGTGATACGGCGGGTCTGCTCCAGCGTCTCGATCCGCTTGATCAGCACGCCGAGCTCCGCGCCGCGACCGGTACCCACCATGATCGCGATGGGGGTGGCGAGCCCGAGCGCGCAGGGGCAGGCGATGATCAGCACGGCCACCGCGGTGGTCAGCCCCGTGAGGGGTTCCCCGGCCAGCAGCCACCAGCCGAGGAAGGTCACGGTGGCGATGGCGATCACCACGGGGACGAACACCGCGGAGATGCGGTCCGCGAGGCGCTGGACGGGGGCCTTGCCCCGCTGGGCGTCGGTGACCAGTTGCACGATCTGCGACAGCGCGGTGTCGGCACCGACGGCGGTGGCCCGCACGGTCAGGGCACCACCGGCGTTGACCGTCGCACCGGCGACACTGTCCCCGGGTGCCTTGTCCACGGGCATCGACTCGCCGGTGAGCATCGACTCGTCGACGGAGCTCTCGCCCTCCACAACCTCGCCGTCGGTGGGGATCTTCTCACCTGGCCGCACCCGCAGCAGGTCACCGAGCTGCACCTCGCCCACGTCGACCATCAGCTCCTGGCCGTCACGCAGCACCCGTGCCTGCTTCGCGCCGAGCTCCAGCAGGGCGCGCAGGGCGTGACCGGCACGGCTCTTGGCGCGGGCCTCGAAGTAGCGGCCGAGCGCCAGCAGGGCCACGATCGCCGCCGCCACCTCGAAGTACAGGAAGCCGCCGGTGAAGAGGGCGACGGTGGAGTAGCCGTAGGCGGCCAGGGTCCCGATCCCGATCAGGGTGTCCATGTTGGCGGTGAAGCGCCGTGCGCGGCGGGCCATCTCCCTGAGGAAGGGCCAGCCGACGTAGAACTGCACGGGGGTGGTGAGGACGAACTGGGTCCACCGGGCCCAGGTCTGCTCCCCGAGCTCGCCGGAGAACATCGCCAGCCACACCACGACCAGGGTGGGGGGCACGGAGAAGATGACCCGGATCAGCCACTGGCGCTGCGCACGCTCCTCGGCGTCGCGCTGCGGGTCATGGTCGGGGTCGAGGTCCGCGCCCTCCTCCGGGACCGGTTCGAGCGCGTACCCGAGGCGGTCGATCGCCTTCTGGAGCGCCTCGGTGTCGACCTTCGCCGGATCGATGGTCACCAGGGCCCGACCGGTGGCGTAGTTGACCTCCGCCTCGCTGACCCCGTCCTGCTTCGACAGGGTCTTCTGGATGCGGGCGGCACAGGAGCCGCAGGTCATCCCCTCGGCGGCGAACTCGATGGCACGCTGGTCGTCGGGTGGGGTCGACTCGAGGGTGGGTGAGGACATCGGGGACGCCTTGGCGCGTTGGAGAACAGGGGGCGTGTAGCCTATACCCCCATAGGGTATCCGTCGAGGCTGCTCCGGCAGCGCGCGGGCAGCGGAGCGACCGGCCGGCCACGGTGTGTGACCCCGATGTGTCTCGGCTGCGAGGGAGTGCGCTGGACGAACGGTTCGATTCCCGCCGACGAAGTACTGGGTCATCATCGGGGTGGGCCGGCATGTCGATCCTCGTTGCCGCCGGCTCATCGGAGTTCGTCGCCCTGCGTCCGGCCGGGAACGTTGCCTCGGCGGGCGTGGTGGAGGTCCAGGGAGGGCGCCACGGTGGACGGCAGTGGTGCGGCGCAGGGCGTCAGCGGTCGGGCCGCACGTCAGGGCGGGCGGGGCCATCCTGTCCCGCCCCGCCGGACCGGCACAGCTGCAGCCGAGCCGAAGCAGCGCCGAGCGAGAGGGCAGGGGCGTGGGGTGGCTTCCGCCGTCGCCCGGGCCTCGGAGGAGCAGCGGCACCGGATCGCGATGGATCTGCACGACGGGCCGGCGCAGGAACTCGCCTACCTGCTGTGTGCGGCCCGGCAACTGCGCGCGGAGCGTCCCGACGAGCGGCTCGACCAGATCATCGAGGCGGGGCAGCGCGCTCTCGATGAACTGCGGCTGGTCATCGAGGTCGGCGCCGATGCCCGGGGGACGCTGCTCGACGCGCTGCTGACCGACATCGCTGAGCGGATCACCACCCGAGCGGACGTCCAGCTGCTGGTCAGCGGTGATCGGGAGATCCCGGTGTCGAACGCCGCAGCCGACGCCCTCGGCCGCATCGTCCGCGAGGCGGTCAACAACGCGGTCGTCCACGGCCAACCACGGACGGTCTCCCTCGACCTGCGGGCGGGTGATCGCCTCCACCTGACCATCGCGGACGATGGTGCCGGCTTCGACGTCGTCAGCGGTGGGAGGCGCAACGGCGTGGGCCTGACGAGCATGCGTGAGCGGGCGGACCGGATCGGCGCGCAGCTGCGGGTCGAGTCGGCTATCGGTCGGGGTACACGGGTCGACGTGGTGCTGCCTGCGGACGCGAAGGCGGTGGAGGCATGACCGAGGCCTCGACGATCCTGATCGCGGACGACGACGCCCGGGCCCGCGATCAGAGCCGGCGGGCCCTCGACGGGAACGGGTTCGAGGTGGTGGGCGAGGCGGCTGACGCCGCCGGTGCCGTGGCCCTGGCTGTCCGGCTGCGGCCACAGGTCTGCCTGTTCGACGTCCACATGCCCGGCGGCGGGGTCAGGGCCACCGCCGAGGTGGCCATCGCCCTACCGGAGACCGCGGTGGTGATGTACACCGTCTCGAGCGCTGACGAGGACGTGTTCGGGGCGTTGCGTGCCGGTGCCCGGGGCTACCTGCTCAAGGACACCGACCCCGTGCGCCTGCCCCTGGCGCTCAAGGGTGTGCTCACGGGGGAGGCCGCGATCCCCCGTTCGTTGGCGCGGCGGCTGCTCGAGGAGTTCCGTGTCCGGGAGCGGCCGTCACGCCTGCTGCTGCCCGACGGGCGTCCGGTGAAGCTCACCACGCGCGAGTGGGACGTGCTGGAGTTGCTGCGGCAGGGGCTGACCACCGCGGAGATCGCCGCCCGTCTCTACGTCTCCCCCGTCACCGTGCGCACCCACATCTCGGCGATCCTGCACAAGCTGCACGTCGCGAACCGTGCGGAGGCGCTGGCACTGATCAGCCGTGGCGCAGCCCGCGGCCTCGAGGCTGACGGCACGCGTTGAGGGAACCCAACGCCAGCGGCGAGGAACCAACGCCGCAGCGCTTCGATCGCGACGCTGGTGGACGTACGGTCGACCGGTCGCGGCCGCACCTGTCGAGGACGAGTTCGACGGGGTGGGGACGGGGGCGCGACCACGTTGTGGGCGTTCGCCACGGCTGCAACGCGCTGAGGGGCGTCGCGCTGCCGCCGGCACCCTGGCGCTGCGGCGTCGGTGCCGTCGGACCCCTGCGCGCGGCGTTCCCTCCGCCGGTCCGGGCCGTGAGGCCCGGGCCGGCACCGGCTCAGGTGCGCTGCGGTCCGGGGCCCGCAACCATCGCGGTGCCGGTGCAGCGCAGCGTCACCGGTGGGCCGCCACCGGCCAGGAAGGCCGCCTGACCGGGGAGCAGGCCGAGTGTGTGGTCCCGCTCCGTCAGGAGCAGGTCACCGTCGAGGCAGAGCACGATGTTCGCCTCGGTGCGTTCGAGTCGGTGCACCTCGACGTCAGCGGTGTACTCATCGAGCTGGAAGTACGGCGTCGCGCCGAGGTAGCGGTGATGTCCCGGGTGCACGGTGTGGCGTGGCACGCGTCCGGCCCGTGGCGGCCCCGCGTGCCCGGTCGCATCGAGGAGTCCCACGAAACGCGCCACATCCACGTGCTTGCCGGTCATGCCACCGCGCAGCACGTTGTCGGAGGCCGCCATGATCTCCACGCCCACCCCTTCCAGGTAGGCGTGCGGCGTACCCGGCGGTACGCAGAGCGCCTCGCCCGGTGCCAGCTCGATCAGCTCCAGCAGCAGCGCGACGAGCACACCGGGGTCGTCGGGGTCGTTGGTGGCGAGCCGCCGAAGCCACCGACGGGTCGTTGCCCACGCGTGCGGGCGGGATAGCTCGTTGTCGGTGACCGCCCGCAGCGATGCCAGCAGCTGTCGGCGTTCGGTGGCTGGGAGCCGCAGCAGGCCTTCGGCGATGCCCGGAAGGACCGATCGCCTGCCGTCCGCGAGCGCGCGATCGATCCACGCGGTGCCGGGCAGTCCGAGGACCGCGAGGAGGGCACGGGTGCCGACCGGGTCACGGAAGCCGCACAGTGCGCTGAAGGGGGTGCAGGCCCGCAGGAGTTCCGGCTTCGGCCACGCGTCGCGGAAGCACCGCTGTGGCGCGTCACGGGGGATAGCCGCCCGTTCCTCGCGGGCGTAGCCGTGGATGGCCTGCGGCAGGTCGGGGTGGACCTGGAGGGACAGCGGCCGCGCCGCGGCGAGGACCTTGAGGAGGAAGGGCATCCGGCCACCGAACCGGGCCGCGGTGACACCACCGAGGAGACGGTGGGCAGCGCCGGCGATCACGGCGTCGAGCGGCTGCGGTCCCGCTGGTCCGTGCACCGTGGAAGGGGAGGCCTCGTGGGCGCCGAACCACAGTTCAGCCTCCGGAGCCTCGGTCGGGTACGGGCGGCCCTGCAGGCTCGCGAGCGCGGTGTGCGACCCCCACGCGTAGTGCTGGAGACGTCCCTCCAGGGGCCACATCCACGCATCGGTGCTGCGCTGCCTGCCGTGCTCGACCCGCAGGTCGGGGCCGCGGTCGGTCGCTCCCGTGGCCAACGGCGGTGGTTCCAGCACGCTCATGGATCGCTCCCCCGGCCCGCGGTCCTCGCGCCGCGTGCGAGCCCAGCCATCATGCGCCTTCGCTGCGAGGGTGTGGGGTGCTCGTGCTGAGGACGCACGCTCACCATCCGATCCGCGAGAGGTATCTGCACCGTACAACGGCCTGGGGCGCTCGCGGACACCGCCCGACAGGTCCAGACGTGGAGGCGCACAGGATGCCCGATGCCGATGCCCACAGCACGACCGCGACCACCGACACCATCATCGAGGTCGATGGGGTGGTGCGCACCTTCGGGCGGGTACGTGCGCTGGACGGGGTCGATCTGCAGGTGCCGCCGGGCATCATCTACGGACTGCTCGGCCCCAACGGCGCGGGCAAGACCACGCTGATCCGGGTGCTGGCCACGCTGCTGCGCCCCCAGGAGGGTCGGGTCCGGGTCGCCGGTATCGATGTGCTGCGCGACCCCACCTCGGCACGCGCACGGATCGGACTCGCGGGACAGTTCGCCGCGGTGGATGAGTTCCTGACCGGTCGCGAGAACGTGGAGATGGTCGGGCGTCTCTACGGGGCGTCCCGGCGGGAGGCCCGCCGCCGCGCCGACGAGGTGCTCGAGCGCATCGGCCTCTCGCAGGATGCGGGACGCCAGGTCGGGACCTACTCCGGTGGGATGCGTCGCCGGCTCGACCTGGCCGCCTCCCTGGTCGGCCGACCGGAGGTGATGTTCCTCGACGAGCCGACCACCGGTATCGATCCACGTAACCGCATGGAGCTGTGGCGGATGATCGAGGACCTCGTCGAGGGTGGCACCACCGTGCTGCTCACGACCCAGTACCTGGAGGAGGCCGATCGTCTCGCCGACCGGATCGGTGTGATCGACCGCGGGGTGATCGTCAGCGAGGGGACCGCCGATGAGCTCAAGGCAGCTGTCGGGGGTGCCGTCCTCGAGCTCACGGTGGCGCCCCAGGACCGCGAGAAGGCGGTGGAGGTCCTGGTCGCCGTGACGGGCGAGGAGGCGAGCGTCGGTGAGGGGGGCCGACGGCTCCGGGTGGCTGCGCGGAACGGGTCACGCACGCTGACCGAGGTGGTGCGCAACCTCGATGCGGCCGGCGTGCTGACCGACGACATCGGCCTGCAACGACCGTCGCTGGACGACGTCTTCCTCTCCGTGACCGGGGAACCGCCCAGCCGAGACGCGACGGAGGGCACCGACACCTCCGACGCGCTGACCGACGACCAAGCGGAGGAGGCACCCCGATGGCGGCGCTGAACCGGACCGCCCCGGCTCCCGGGAGCACCCCGGGCGCGCGGGCACGCGTGACCTTCACCTCGACCGTGGTCGATACCTGGGTCATCACCAAGCGCAACCTGCTGCGCAACGTGCGGCTGCCCCAGGTCCTGCTGTTCTCCACCGTGCAGCCGATCATGTTCCTGCTGCTCTTCACCTTCGTGTTCGGTGGGGCCATCGAGGGCAGCCTGCCGCCTGCCGCCGGTGGGGAGTACATCAACTGGCTGATCCCGGGACTGCTGGTGCAGGTGTCGGTGTTCGGGGCCGGACAGACCGCTATCGGGCTGACCGACGACCTCAAGAAGGGGGTCATCGACCGGTTCCGATCCCTGCCGATGGCGCGCAGCGCCGTCCTCGCGGGCCGGACCTTCGCCGACCTCGGGCGCAACGCCGCGGTCGTGACGCTGATGCTGGTCGTCGGCTTCGCGATCGGGTTCCGCTACAGCACCAGCCTGCTGGAGTTCCTCGCGGGCGTCCTCCTCGCGCTGGCCTTCGCCTACTCCCTCTCCTGGGTGATGGCGGTGATCGGCCTGTACGTCAAGGAGCCCGAGGCGACCCAGTCGGCGGTGTTCCTGCCGGTGTTCCCGCTGGTGTTCGCCTCCTCGGTGTTCCTGCCGACCGAGACCATGCCCGACTGGCTGCGGGTGTTCGCGGACCACCAGCCCATCACCACGGTCACCAACGCGCTGCGCGCCCTGATGCTCGGTGAGGGCGCACTTCTCGACGGGCAGGTGCTGTCCTCGCAGCTGCTGCTGTCGGCGGCCTGGATCGTCGGCATCACCCTGGTGTTCAGCCTGTGGGCCATCCGGGCCTATCGGCGTGCCGTGGGCTGATCGGCGGGCACTTCGGCCTTCAGGGCTAGGGCACAAGGTCCCGGCAGCTGCGGACGGTCGCGCCGTGCCGCAGCGCAGGCTCGCCCTACGTTGGGTGCTCCGTCGCGCCGCCCTCCTGACCTTCGTCACCGGTGGTCGCCGCGTCCCCCACCGCACGAGCCGGAGACCTCCGCGATGCCCACCGATCGCCGACCTGACGACGAGCCGCAGACCGGGCAGGCCAGCCCGAAGGACGGCTCGAAGCGACGGTCCGCAGGCGCCCGCCGCGCCGTGCCCGTCGCCCTCGGCGTGGCTGCTGCCGCCGCC
>SL_7KL_010_BRINEDRAFT_10001721_pt1 | contig 10372 bp, 5 predicted proteins | sample SodLak_010_BRINE_FD_10663 | JGI IMG/M metagenome (IMG submission 10663)
GATGCGCCATGGCATCGTCTCCACGCGGACGTAGGTGACACACCGCCTGACTTCTCTGTGTGCTCGCTGATTGTCCATGGTCTGGTTCGTGCCGTACGCGCTCGGCGGAACTGGCCGCACGTGCTCGCTCCGGCAGAACTCTCGGAATGACCACAGTTCGCCGGCCTCCGTTGCAATGATCATGCTCATGTCGCCAACCTAATCGGTATTTGCGACCCGTAGTGTCGGAGCATTTATCCACCCTTCTCAAAGTAAGAGTTATGTTGTCGTGTTGGTGGTGGCTGTTGACGTCAACCATCAGTACGGTGAACTAGACGACGGGCCAGGGAGGAGGGCATGTACGACATCATCGGCGACATTCATGGACACGCCAGTCGGCTGGAGCAACTGTTCGAGCGGATGGGCTACGAGCGGGATGCGAAAAGCTGGCGCCATCCCGACCGGCAAGCCATCTTTGTCGGCGATTTTATTGACCGCGGTCCGGATCAGATCGAGACCTACCGTCTGGTGCGGGCCATGATCGATCGCGGTGCTGCACTGGCGGTCATGGGCAATCATGAGTTCAACGCGGTTGCCGTCAAAACGCCGCACCCGGAGGACCCCGGCGAGCGCTTACGACCGCATACCGAAAAGAACCGCAATCAGCATGCGGCCTTGCTCGCCCAGGTCGGTGAAGGCAGCGCCCTGCAAGACGAGATGATCGCCTGGTTCAAGACGCTGCCGCTTTACCTAGACCTCGAAGAGCTGCGGGTAGTGCATGCCTGTTGGCATGACGAGGCGCTCAAAGCGCTAGCCCCGCTGCTCGATGATCATCGGTGTCTGCAAGAAACTGCTCGGCGCCCCTCAGCTAGTAAACTAACTGATGCCTATGATGCAGCGGAGACCCGACTCAAGGGCTTGGAAATACCACTCACGGCGGGTGAGTGTTTTCTTGATAAGGACCGGAACCCTCGGCAACACATTCGGATCCGATGGTGGGAGCAGGGCACTGGCACCTATCGCACGGTCGCTATGTTGGATGATGCCACGCGCGAAACCCTTTCAGATCAGTCCGTACCCGAAGACGTGTTGCCGGGATACAGGTATGAGAAGCCTGGTTTCGTCGGGCACTACTGGCTGCGAGGCACACCTGAGCCGATGAACCACCGGGTAGCGTGTCTGGATTACACCGTGACCGAGCCAGCGCGAATGGGTAAGTTAATGGCGTATCGGTGGGCGGGAGAATTCAAAATTAAAAGAGATGGGTTTTTTTGGGTTTGACGCGGTATGAACCATTGGGTTGTCGTTAAAAAACCTTTGGGTAATCTGGGTATCGCGCCCTTTTTTCCGCAGTCCCTGCGAAAGGCACTCGCGCGTTTTTATCCGGTCCCGGAGCTTGAGCACCCACCGAGTGGTGCAGCCATGGAACTCGTCATAAACCAAAAGGATTCGGAAAAGGGTTTGGCATTCTCTGCGGGAAAATACGTCATGGGCATACACCACACCTGCCACGCCCGTTCGACAAGGGTGGTATCGGCCAGATCGCACGCTGCCAGTCGACAATGAATGTGACCGGAATCGTATGTTTTTCTGTAGCAGAAAACCCATGACAGGACGCCAACCTTACAAGATGTCCTTCGCTACCGGCGGGCTAATGCTCAACGAAAGTATCGAGGTTGCACGGCTTCATGTGCCTCAGGAGTGTTGGAAGGAAACAACCCGCCGGGCGCTGGAACATGGTAAGACGTCGCTGCCGAAAGCCGCGTCTAACCGTCGGACCCTGCGGGAAATCTCCAACCGCCTTGTCACTCTGTCGGATGCCGAGCGCGCTTTCCTGATAGAAGACGCCGATTTTGCTGACCGACAAGCCCTGCTATGGCTGGCGGTTTGCCGAGCTTACCGCTTCATCCGCGAGTTCGCTGTCGAGGTGCTCCGAGAAAGGTACTTGTCGTATCACTACCACGTGCCGCTGGAGAGCTTTGATATTCTGCTGGATGCTAAGGCCGAATGGGATGGCCATCTGGCCTCCTTGACCTCATCGACACGTTTCAAGCTCCGCCAGGTACTGTTTCGGATCATGCGGGAAGCCGGCGTTATTTCTCAGGCAGGCCAGATACAAGCGGCGCTGCTCTCCAGCACACTAAAATTCATGATCGAGGAACAGGCGCCGGGTGAACTAATGGTTTTCCCGGGTCTCCAGGTTTATGGAGCGTGATGTGAAAAATGCGTTCAACCGAAAGGAGCTTGCGGAGCATCTCTACGCCGTTGTGACGAGTGGCCGTTTTCTCAACAAACAGGGGCTAGGCAACGAGGTGCCGTTTTTCATCTGCCCGTTTCCGGCAGAGCACGCGGTCGAGGTCGAGGATGACCGCCGGGCCCTCGTGACCCGGGCCAAACATGCCGGCGTTAAGGTACTCGATCTCAGCCTTTACGCTCTGACCATCGACATTTTGCGTGAACGCGACATCCTCGATCAGATTCTTGAGGTGGAACCGGAGATAGACAAGTCCGAGCTCAAAGAGCTGCTCCAGGGGGTGCTTGACCCGCATGAACACCTGATCCCAAAGATCAGGGCTGCCATCGAGGCGAGGCCGCAACACGTGATTTTCCTGTCCGGCGTGGGTGAGGTTTACCCATACATCCGATCGCATAACGTGCTGAATAGCTTGCAGAGCACGGCGAAAGACGCCCCGACCGTCCTGTTTTTCCCCGGTAGTTACACGCATGAGCTCGCTACAGGCGCCTCGCTCGATCTTTTTGGTCGCCTTCATGATGATAAGTATTACCGCGCTTTCAACATTCTGAATTACGAGGTCTAATTCGATGGCCGAGCTACTCCAAGATATTTTTGAAAAACCAGTCGATCGTGCCATTGACGGCGTTATTAAGGCCGACGACGAGACCCGCTTGGGCATGGAATTGGACGAATACGTTATCACGAGCGAGATTGCCCTGCAGCTGGAAAACTTTCTGCAGGCGTATAACAACTACGACACATCAAATGGTGTCTGGATATCGGGGTTTTTCGGCTCGGGAAAATCGCATCTGCTTAAGATGCTGGCGCTCGTGCTTGAAAACCGCAACCTCGATGGCCGTCATGCTGTCGATATCTTCGTTGACAAGCTGAAAGACCAGCCAATGTTGAGTGGGGCTTTGCAGAAGGCCATCTCGATCCCGTCGAAATCCATCCTGTTCAACATCGATCAGAAGGCCGATGTCATTTCCAGGACGGATGTCGATGCGCTGCTGGCGGTGTTTCAGAAGGTCTTCGACGAATCCTGCGGGTTTTATGGCAAGCAACCGCACATAGCGCAGTTCGAGCGGGACCTCCACGGGCGCGGTTTGTTGAGCCCTTTTATGGAGGCCTTCGAGGCCTCCGCAGGGAAGCCTTGGGAACGCGGACGGGAACAGGCCCTGCTAGAAGCGCCCAACATCGCTAACGCTTTCGCGCAGGCCACCGATGGCGATCCGGTCGACGCTAAGGACATACTCGCCCGGTATCGCGAGGATACACATATCTCGATCGAGGATTTCGCGGGCACTGTGAAAGCTTGGATTGACCAGCAAGACCCGAATTTCCGATTGAACTTCTTCGTAGATGAGGTTGGGCAGTATATTGCTGGCAATGTCAAACTTATGACGAACCTCCAGACGATCGCGGAGAGTCTGAACACGATATGCAAAGGCAAAGCGTGGATCATCGTCACCGCCCAGCAAGAACTGGCCTCGGTCATCGGGGATCTGACCCAGCGGCAGGAAAATGACTTTTCGAAGATTCAGGCGCGCTTCAACACGCGAGTCCCGTTAAACTCGGCGGATGTTGCGGAGGTAATCCAGAAGCGCCTGCTGGCCAAGACGGACAAGGGTGCGGTGACCCTCGGGAACCTGCACGATCGGGAAGAGAACAATCTCAAAACGCTGTTTGAGTTTTCGGACGGGTCGATCAAGCTCAAGAATTTTCGGGATCGAGATCACTTCATCTCCAGCTATCCATTCCCGCCATATCAGTACACGCTGTTCCAGATGGCCATCATCGGCCTTTCCCAGCACAACGCGTTCGAGGGGCGGCACAGCTCGGTGGGCGAGCGGTCGATGTTGGGCGTCTTCCAGCAGGTGGCCAAGGAGCTCAAGGAGCAGCCGATCGGCGGTCTGGCGACCTTCGATCTTATGTTCGAGGGCATTCGCACGGCACTGAAATCCTCCGTTCAGCAAAGCATTCAAGTCGCCGAGCGGAACCTCGACAACTCTCTCGCGGTGCGTGTGCTGAAAGTGCTTTTTCTTCTGAAATACGTGAAGGAATTCAAGCCATCGGTCCGCAACATCGGTGTGCTTCTCCTGTCGGAGTTCGATGCCGATCAGGTCGCGCAAAAACGCCGGCTCGAGGAGGCGGTAGGCGTTCTGGAGCGCAGCACGCTGATTCAGCGTAATGGAGAGGTCTACGAATACCTGACCAACGAGGAAAAAGACGTCGAAGCGGAGATTAAGGGGCTTGACGTCGATCCCTCTGAGATCTCGGGAGAGCTGGAGACTCTCGCATTCGACAACGTACTGCGCCACCGAAAGATTAAGCATGCAACGACGGGGCATGACTACCCGTTCACCCGCAAGCTAGATGATCACGCCTTGGGGCGGGAGTACGAGTTGTCAATAAACTTGATTTCGCCCTTTAGTGAGGATGTGGATCACCCCAAGCAAGTTCAGATGAAGAGTATGTCCTGCGAGGAACTGGTCATTTTGCTCAAGGCAGAAACGACCTTCGTGCGGGACCTGATCCTTTACAAGCAGACAGATAAATTTATCAGGCAGGCCCGCAGTGGCTCGCCTCAGCCCGGGCGCGATCGCATCGTGGTTGAAAAAGGGGAGCAAAACGCACGCAGGGCAAAAGATCTTGAGATGCGCCTTCGTAAACTCATGGGTGGTGCACGAATGTTCGTGGGCGGAGATGAGTTAGACATCGGCGGCGAGGACGCACATGACCGAGTCGTAAAAGCGTTCCAGGCGCTTGTAGACAAGGTGTATACCAACTTGCCCATGCTGCGCGGGGTGAGCTATACCGAGGCGGATATCAGCAAGGCCGTCCAAGCGGAAAGCGGGCTTTTCGGGGCGGACGATGGCGGGTTGAGTGAAGCCGAACAAGATGTCTTGAACTTCATCAACGCGCAGGCCCGGAACGGTGTGAAGGTCTCGGCGAAGTACCTGACCGAGCGGTTCACCATGAAACCTTACGGCTGGCCTACGGCTGCGGTTCTGTGCTTTGCAGGTAGCCTTGTCGCCAGGGGTAAAGTTGAGGCACGGGTCGACAGCACGGTCACGGAAGGCCCCGATCTGGCCAAGGCGCTCTCGAACACCCATGCGTTGCCCAATGTCCTGCTGACTCCGCAGGCCGAGCTCAGTGCTGCACAGGTTCGCAAGGCAAAAGATCTTTATCAGGAGCTGTTCTCGAAGCCTGCCGGTGGCACTGATGCGCGTAGCATCGGCGCCGAGTGGGCAGCGAGCGTCGATGAGCTGGAGGCCGAGGTTGACGACCTCACCCGCCAGAAACACGACTACCCCTTCATGACAGCGCTGGAGCCGTTTCGGGACCAGCTCAAGGCCATGAAGGGCAAACAGGCGGTGTGGTATATAACCGAGCCCGCCAGCGCCGAGAATGACCTGCTCGACGCCAAGGAGGACGTCTACGACAAGATCAAGTCCTTCATGGCCGGCGCGCAGAAAGGCATCTACGACGATGCTCGGGAAACGCTCACGCGGCAGGGCGCGAACCTCGACTATGTCGATGCCGAGGCGGCGCAGGCGCTGCGTAGCGCGCTGGACGATCCGGAGTGCTACAAGGGCAACGCGATTCAGTCGCTCAAGACCGATCTCTATGAGCTCAAGACCAGGGTGGAGCACAAGATCCTAGAAGAACGGAAGGCGGTCGAGACGGCGGTGGACGAGGTCCTGGCGAAGGTCACTAAGATGTCGGAATTCCAGGCGCTGCCCGAGGAGCGGCAGCAACAGATCACCGCGCAGATCAATACCCGCAAGGCCGGTCTGGATCGGATCGACCTAATACCCATGCTGCGCGACAGGTCTAACGACATCTATAACAATCTGTTGGCGGAAGTACTCGTCGAGATTGACCGGGTGAATCGCCCGGCGCCTGGCTCCAAGCCGATCGGCATCAACGAGCCCCTGGGGCCGGCTCCGCAGGTGCCGTCCTATGTCAATGCCTCGCAGGTCAAGGTGACCTTCGCGAAGCCCTACCTGGCCGACGACGCGGACGTGGAGGCCTACCTCCAAGAACTCAAGAAGACCCTGCTGGCCGAGATCCACGCGGGCAAGAAAGTGATCGTCTGAATGGACACCAACGCGCTCAAATCTTTCGCGCAGGCCGCGCGGAACCTGCTCATCGACCAGGTGACCTCGAAACTCGATCTCGTGCTGGCCGAGGGGGCGCCCGCGTGGCGCGAACACCCGCGGGCCGTGAAATACCTCGAAAACGCAATCGGCAAAAACGGCCGCAGCCAAGTCATCGAACAAGTCGCCTATACCTGGTTCAACCGCTTCACCGCCCTGCGCTTCATGGATGCCAATGGCTATATGCAGGTGCGCGTCGTCTCCCCCGCCGAGGGCGCCACCCGGCCCGAGATTCTGACTGAGGCGCTGGCCGGCAACCTCCCCGAGGGCGCGCCCGCCGAAATCGCCGCCCTGCTGGAAAACCGCACGCCGTCGAACGATCCGCAGGGCGAGGCCTACCGCCTCCTGCTCGTCCATGCCTGCAACACCTGGCACGGACCGATGCCCTTCCTGTTTGAGAAGATCGACGACTATTCCGAACTCCTGATGCCCGAGGATCTGCTCTCGCAATCCTCCATCCTTGCCGAACTGCGCAAGGTGATGACCGAGGATGCCTGTCAGGATGTCGAGATCATCGGCTGGCTCTACCAGTTCTACATCTCGGAGAAGAAGGACCAGGTCTTCGCGGGGCTGAAGAAGAACCAGAAGATCACGGCCGAGAACATCCCCGCCGCCACGCAGCTGTTCACGCCGCACTGGATCGTCCGCTATCTGGTGGAGAACTCGCTGGGGCGGCTGTGGCTGTTGAACCGGCCGCAAAGCCGCCTGGCCGAGCGGATGGACTATTACATCGCGCCGGAAGAGCCCGAGACGGACTTCCTGAAGATCGGCAAGCCCGAAGAGATCAAGGTCTGCGATCCCGCCGCAGGGTCGGGGCACATGCTGACCTATGCCTTTGATCTGCTCTACGCGATCTACGAGGAAGAGGGCTATGACGCGACCGAGATCCCCGCGCTGATCCTGACGCACAACCTGACCGGGGTGGAGATCGACGACCGCGCGGGCGCGTTGGCCGCCTTTGCGCTGACGATGAAGGCATGGCAGCGGCTGGGGCGTCGGCGGGCCCGGAAAATGGAGGCAAAGCCAGACATCTGCGTGTTGCAGAACGTGGCGTTCACGTCCGAGGATGTCCGGGATGTGGCCGCCGTGGTGGGCAAGGATCTATTCACGGATGAGTTGCGCGAGACGCTGCTGCAGTTCGAGCAGGCCAAGAACTTCGGCTCGCTGATCGTGCCGAAGCTGCGCGACCCGGCCGAGACGCTGAGGGTGGTGGAGGCGCGGGATTTCGGCTCCGACCTGCTGCTGAAGGAGGTGCAGGACCGGATCGTCGCCGTGCTGCGCATGGCCGAGGCGCTGTCGCCGAAGTATCACGTGGTGGTGGCCAACCCGCCGTATCTAAGCGACAAGTACTATTCGGAGACAATCAAGAAGTTTGTCAATTCAAGCTTCAAGACATCGCGCTTCAATTTCTACAGCCTATTCATGGCGCGAAATTCAATGCTGTCGCGCCCCCATGGCTTCATAGGAATGATTACGCTTCATTCGTGGATGTCCGGTTCCAAGTACGAGGCAATGCGCGACAACCTCATCGAAACCTGCTCAACTGTGACAATGGCACATCTTGGAGCCGGAGGCTTTGACTCAATCGGTGGTCAGGTGGTTTCGGCAACAGCGTTTGTTTTGGAGCGTCAACGCTCTCAAGAAAAGCCCGGCTACTACGTCAACCTTACTCACGTTGATGGGGAGAGCCGTATGGCTAGCTTGGTTCGCGAAGCAACTACAGACTTTGACCGCGACTACTGCTACCGTGTTCCGAGCTCCATTTTTTCTGAAATTCCTGGCGCTCCCTTTGTGTATTGGATCTCCGAAAGCGAATTGAGCGCCTTTCGATCTTTGAGAAAGCTCAACGAGTTTGCTGATTTTCGCCAGGGGATGGCGACAACTGACAATGAAAGGTTTTTGCGTCTATGGCAGGAAATGTCCTTAGGCAAAATCGCCTTCGGGGCGGCCTCATCCTATGATGAGGATGTTAACGGGTGTAACTGGTTTCCATATAACAAAGGTGGCGGTGACAAACGCTGGTTTGGTCACAACGACTATGTTGTGAGTTACGAAGATCACGGGCAAGTTCTGATAGACCTCGTCACAGGAAAGTATCCAAAGATTTCTGATCCGGAGTTTGTGATAAAAAATCGTTCATATTACTTCCGTCCCAGCGTAACTTACTCTGCCCTTTCAGGGGGAGCTTTCGCTGCCCGCCTTAGCGAACAGGGCTTTATTTTCGACACAAAGGGTTCGTGTGCATTCGCCCAAAATGGCGCGTCTCGTGCAGGCATCGCGGCGCTTCTGAATAGCCGCGTTGCGAGCCAGTTTATCAAGCTCTTGGCTCCGACTTTGGATTTCAGCCTGTTCGCTTTGTCAGGCATCCCTTACCCAGACACAGTGCCTGCGGCAGCTGAAACAACTGCAAATGACGCACTCCAGATAGCAAAATCCGACTGGGACGCCTACGAAACCTCCTGGGATTTCACAACGCTCCCGCTGCTTTCACCCGATCATCGGGCCGAAACGCTCGAGGCCACCTATGCCCGCCTGCGCGCCCATTGGCAGTCCATGACCGACGAGATGCGAGCCTTGGAGGAAGAGAACAATCGCATCTTCACCGACGCCTACGGCCTGCAGGACGAACTGACCCCCGAGGTGCCGATCGAGGAGATCACCCTCACCTGCAACCCCGCCTATCGCTATGGCGTGAAGGGCACGGAAGGTGAGCGCGAAACCCGCCTGCGCGCCGACACCATGGCCGAATTCCTGTCCTACGCCGTCGGCTGCATGTTCGGCCGCTACAGCCTCGACGCGGACGGTTTAATCCTCGCCAATCAGGGCGAGCGGTTGGAGGATTACCTCGCCCGCGTTCCCGAACCCAGCTTCACGCCCGACGCCGACAACGTCATCCCCGTGCTGGACGAGAACTGGTTCCCCGACGACATCGTCGAACGCTTCCGCGTGTTCCTGCGGACGACCTTCGGCGAGGCGCATTTCCGCGAGAACCTGAAGTTCATCGAGGGCGGCCTTGGCAAGGATATCCGTAAATACTTCACCCGCGACTTCTACGCCGCCCATGTCCAGCGCTACAAGAAGCGCCCGATCTACTGGATGTTCTCCAGCCCCAAAGGCACGTTCAACGCGCTGATCTACATGCACCGCTATCGGCCCGACACCGTGTCGGTCCTGCTCAACGACTACCTGCGCGAGTTCATCACCAAGCTGGAGGGCGAGCGCACCCGACTGGACAAGCTGGCCGATGATCCGACCGCCACGCAGGGCCAGCGCACCAAGGCGGTGAAGGACGCCGCCAAGCTTGGCCTGCAGATCGACGAGCTGCACGAATGGGAGCGCGACGTCGTCTTCCCGATGGCCCAGCAGAAGATCGAAATCGACCTCGATGATGGGGTGAAGGCCAACTATCCGAAGTTCGGGTCCGCCCTGAAGAAGGTCGCGGGGCTGTCATGAGCGACCGGATCGCCAACGGATTGAAGCGCCTGTTCGAGGAGCACCGGATCGTCTTCTGGTACGATGCCGCGCGCGACATGCGGAGCGAGTTCGAGGCGCTGGACCTACCGGGCGTCGAAAAGGTCGAGATCGCCAACAACGAGTTCGGGCTGAAATACCGGATGCTGCGGCAGGAGCCAAAGCAGCGGTTCCTGGCGTTCCACGATGGCCCGGAGCCGGAATTGAAGGACAACTGGCTGCTGGACCTGCAGCTGGCCCATGCTGTGTTCAAGGCCGACCAGGCGGCCATCTGGCTGGCCGAGCTGGGGCTCCCTGCCCAGTTCGAAGACGTCGTGCGCGACCACATGGAGTTCTACCGTTCCAGGCACCGGATCGAGCATCTCAAGCGGCTGATCACGCCGTCGGACACGAAGACGGATGTGCTGCGCCGGATGCTGACCGTCTGCGCCGGCGCCGATGGCGCGCTGGACACCGTGATCGAGGAGTTGCTGGGCGAACTGGCCGAGGGCCGCGACGACGCGATGCGCCTGATGGAGCGGGC
>SL_7KL_010_BRINEDRAFT_10001723_pt1 | contig 10369 bp, 10 predicted proteins | sample SodLak_010_BRINE_FD_10663 | JGI IMG/M metagenome (IMG submission 10663)
CTAAAATGCTTATCATCAAAGGAAATTCGTTTTTGACGGGCAACAAATGTAAATCCATTACCAAGTTCTAATAAAAAATCTTCAAGTTTGTTTATTAATTCATTTTTCAAGGTCGCTTTCTGAATAAGACGAATGTTCTGGAAGTCCAATAAATTCTAAAATGTAAGGGTCTTTAATGGCATCTTTTGGTTTGTTAAAAACTAATCCTTTTTCAGATAATTCCTTTACTTTTTCCTTATTCCTACTCAACACCAATCTTGTGTATAAAGCAGTATCAAACTGACGCTGTAATTCACGAACACTCCAATTGTTCTTATAGGCTTCAATTTCGTAGAATTTTCGCTCATTTTCATCGTCAATTCGCATTAGTTTTAAGTAATGCGACCAACTCAAATTAAAATTCCGAGACAATGTTTCGCTAATGGCATCTTCAGATTCCGCAGACAATGTTTGCGCTATTTTAAAATCCGCAGACAGTGTTTGCGGTTTTGAATAAACAAGGTAAAATTGCCTCATTTGCTCTATGTTTCTCTCTGAAAATCCTTTGCCAAATTCATCAGTCAAAACTTTCGAGAGTTCTTTTATGACTTTCTTTCCGTAATCTGCTCTTTTCTTTCCGCCTTGTTCTTCTTCTACAATCTTTCTACCAATTTCAAAGTAGGTTGTTACCATTGTTTGGTTAACGGTTTGAACTACTTTTTTTCTTGCTGATTGTAGTAATTCAACAATTTGAGAGAAGAATTTTGTATTTGAAGGTTTGTTTGACACAACTTATCTAAATTTCTTTTTCAACAAGGCCCAAATTGGCTGGTAAAAAGCTTGTTTATTTTGTATTTATTTTCTAGACTCATCTTAACTCTCTTAGCTAAAAGCATTCTCATTTTTAGGGTGTGGGTGTGGACAATAACGGGTTTATCTTTTCTAAAAATTCGAACAAGTTTAAAAAGTGCTAACAAATCTTTGATTGGCGTAATCTGCCGGCTCATGGCTACTTCGCGTACCTCAACACCTTCGTTTTTTCTAACAAAGTCATTTTGTTCACCTGGGCTTGATACACCAACTACATCAAACCCATTAGATTTCATATAGCTTAACTGGCCTTTTAGTAAGCCTTTTAACGATTGTGGTACAGTTGTTATGCGGAGGAGTTTGGGGTGCTTCATAGGAATTAAAAGCTGTTTGCATTAATTGTTCTTTAAGATGGCTAGCCGGTTTTTATGCATTGATTTTTTTCGGTTCTACTTTGTTTTTAGTACTAGCTTTCCCGTTCGTTTATTAATCGTTTCAATTCTTCTTTACTTGGTAACACAGTTTGATATTTACTTGCAAAAATCTGTTCATTATTTTTAGGCAAAGTGTATTCCACTACCGATTCGCTTTTATCTTTGCACAGTACTATTCCAATTGTTTTATTTTCATCTTCAAGTCTAACTTCTCTGTCATAGTAATTTACATACATTTGCATTTGACCGAGGTCTTGATGCTTGATTTCTCCAATTTTCAGGTCAATCAATACAAAACACTTCAAAATACGGTTGTAAAAAACCAAGTCAATTCTAAAATGCTTATCATCAAAGGAAATTCGTTTTTGACGGGCAACAAATGTAAATCCATTACCAAGTTCTAATAAAAAATCTTCAAGTTTGTTTATTAATTCATTTTCAAGGTCGCTTTCTGAATAAGACGAATGTTCTGGAAGTCCAATAAATTCTAAAATGTAAGGGTCTTTAATGGCATCTTTTGGTTTGTTAAAAACTAATCCTTTTTCAGATAATTCCTTTACTTTTTCCTTATTCCTACTCAACACCAATCTTGTGTATAAAGCAGTATCAAACTGACGCTGTAATTCACGAACACTCCAATTGTTCTTATAGGCTTCAATTTCGTAGAATTTTCGCTCATTTTCATCGTCAATTCGCATTAGTTTTAAGTAATGCGACCAACTCAAATTAAAATTCCGAGACAATGTTTCGCTAATGGCATCTTCAGATTCCGCAGACAATGTTTGCGCTATTTTAAAATCCGCAGACAGTGTTTGCGGTTTTGAATAAACAAGGTAAAATTGCCTCATTTGCTCTATGTTTCTCTCTGAAAATCCTTTGCCAAATTCATCAGTCAAAACTTTCGAGAGTTCTTTTATGACTTTCTTTCCGTAATCTGCTCTTTTCTTTCCGCCTTGTTCTTCTTCTACAATCTTTCTACCAATTTCAAAGTAGGTTGTTACCATTGTTTGGTTAACGGTTTGAACTACTTTTTTTCTTGCTGATTGTAGTAATTCAACAATTTGAGAGAAGAATTTTGTATTTGAAGGTTTGTTTGACACAACTTATCTAAATTTCTTTTTCAACAAGGCCCAAATTGGCTGGTAAAAAGCTTGTTTATTTTGTATTTATTTTCTAGACTCATCTTAACTCTCTTAGCTAAAAGCATTCTCATTTTTAGGGTGTGGGTGTGGACAATAACGGGTTTATCTTTTCTAAAAATTCGAACAAGTTTAAAAAGTGCTAACAAATCTTTGATTGGCGTAATCTGCCGGCTCATGGCTACTTCGCGTACCTCAACACCTTCGTTTTTTCTAACAAAGTCATTTTGTTCACCTGGGCTTGAGACGCCTACTACCTCAAATCCATTGGATTTCATGTAGATTAATTGACCTCTCAATAAGCCTTTTAAAGATTGAGGTACAGTAGTGATGCGGAGGAGTTTAATTTTATTAAGCATCAAAAATTATCTAATCTTTTTTTTCTAATTATTTTCATTAAAAAATGAGGGATAAAAGCTTTTATAAGATTTGGCAAAGCATAAAAAAATGCGTTTTTAATACCTAAGTCTTGCATGACTTGATATTTGGTTACAAAACCATTATATCTGACCATAAAAGTTCTTCGACCCATAGCATTTCTATCGTCTCTCATTTTATATAAAGGCTCTTCAAGATTATAGCCTTTATAGCCTTTTTTGTACATTTTATACCATAAATAATAATCTTGCCCTCTCTGCATTCTTTTACTCACAGTGTACCCTTCAACACTTTTAATTGCAGAAGTTCTAATCATGGACGGGGCATGTGAGTGGGGTGTTCCTTTTTTAAAATCTTGAATTGAAGGAGTTGGATTGTTTTTACCTCTACCCCAATCACCTGTTTCATCAAAATAAATCATAGGGCTACTAACAACGGCAAAAATTTTATTGTCATCAAGAAAATCTATTTGTTTTTCAAATCTTGTGGGAAGCGAAATATCATCGCCATCCATTCGAGCAACGTATTCTGTATTGGCATGCTCCAAACAATGATTTAGGGATGCTGCTAATTTTAAATTTTCTTTATTTCTAATAAGCTTTATAAAATCATACTTTTCAGCATAAGATTTTGCAATCGCATACGTGTCATCTGTTGATGCATCATCACAAAGAATAATTTGAAAATTCTTATAAGTCTGGTTTAGCAGTGATTCTATAGCTTCAGCTAAAGTGTTTTCGCAATTATATATTGCCATTAAAACGGATATTCTAGTCTTCATTACTTTAAAATTACACTTAATAAAAAGCTTATTGAAAAATAACCAACAATTAGTAATCCTATTTTTTTATGTTGGTTAGGGATAATTACTTCTTTTAATAGCGGATAGCAAGCCACCAATGCAATCATGAACCATGACAAGTAGGCAAAACGGTTAGAAAAGTTAGCACGTATGACTAATATCCAAAAGGCATTGGCAAATAAATAAGTATTGAATAGCAAAAAATAGGTGTTGTCTTGAAAGTTACGCTTGAATATATAGTACCAACCTAAAGCAACTGCTGTTGCACTGTAGAGTAAGAAATCCCAACGGAAACCTTTACTAGAAAACTTTTCTTCATCTACTTCTGCTGTAAAATATGCCATACGCTCATCTTCAAATCCCAAAGACTCAAACAAGGATTCCCAAAAACCACCTGCTACCAAAGAAAGGGGTATAGAAAACAACCAAAGGGATAAAAATACTTTAGGTTTATTGTAGAAGTAAGCAATCCCGTAACCTAATGTAGGGAGTAACATGCTTTTGTGAAAGCCTATGGCAATGACTATCCACACAACTTTCCATAGGTTTTTATCTCTTGATATCCCTAATAAAAATAAAGATCCTGCAATGCCGTTCCGAATACCATTGGTGCCATATGCCCAAAAGGAAAAGGCTGTGGCTAACATTAAAAAGGCATAAAACCAATAGTCTTTGAACCATTTTTTTGAAATCAGGTACAAGGGATATATGTATAAAAAAGCACACAATAAAAAAAAGACCTCTACACTAATTATCTTAGCCATGAATGACATAAATTTATGGAAATAGATATCTTTTCCTGTATTAATCAATGCATAATTCTGATAAGCTTCAAAAATATTTGCATATGTTCTCATATCTACAAAATACTTCCCACTAATTGGTCTTAAGCCTATGTAAAAAAGTGTAAACAAAAAAAATATAAAAATAAGTTGATTATATTTTGTATTGCTTACACTAAGAATTGGGGTAGTTGTGGTATATACATAGGTAGAAAAAACCACTAACATAGCTACCAAATAGTAAATGAGGGTATAGTATTCTAAAGGTATAAAATCAATCATTACTTAGATTAAGTCGTAAATTTTTTGAATCTCATCTTGGTTTGAAAAATCTCCATTTAGACAATTGTTAATCAGTTTTTTTTGAAGCTGAGTGTCATTTATGAAGTTTTTTAATTCTGCTGCAAAGGACTTAGTTTCCATTGGTAAAATAACTCCATCTATCCCATCATTTAGTTGACTACTTGCACTATCAAAATGAGTAATTACAACAGGCTTTGCCAAGGTTTGAGCCTCTCTAACCGTTACGGCTTTGCCTTCGTAACGGGAAGGCTGTACATAGATATCACATGCTTTAATGTAGGGATAGGGGTTGGACTTTTTTCCTAAAATAATGACCTGCTCTTCTACGTCAAATTCTTTGATTTTAGCTTTGATTAAGTCTTCATCCCCGCCATAGCCAATTAAATACCACTTAGCAATAATATTATTGTCTAATAAATATCGCATTATCTCTGGTACGGTATCAAAGTTTTTTTGGTAGGTAAAGCGACCCACCGAACAGAGATTCACATATTCTTTTTCAAAATTTACTTCAAACGCATTGCTTCTTTCTACTACAAATTCTTTCGGTAGGATATTTTCAATAAGCATGACTTTTTTTTCTAACTTTGGAAAAATCTTTTTAAATGTTTTGGCTGAACTCTCTCCTATGGATGCAATATGGTCAAAAGATTGCCACATTTTTAATTCTTTATTGATATCAAATTGAAATTGAGAGTAATCGGTATGAATCCATGCAATTTTAGTTTTGGCATTGACTTTACTGAGAACGGTAAAATGAGGGGTTAAAAAGCTTATTGCTAAATCATAGTTTGTATCTGAAATATGTTTTAAAAAATAGTGTGAAAAGTAATGGAAGTTAACTTTATAAACATAGTTCTCTACTTTAATTCTTTTTATTTTTAAATACAAAAAACTATAAATTTTTGCAATAATTCTGGAAATCGCTACCTTAACCGTGCTTTTGGTTAAAGGCTTTAATAAGCTTGAGTAGTCTTTGTTTTCAGGAAGAAGGTTAACTTTTGAAGGGATCTTACTTAACAAATCGCCATCATGTAAATACAAAAAAAGATCTACGCTGTATTTAGTATAGTCAATGCTATTTAAAAGACCAAGAAGACTCGTTTCCACACCTCCAATTCTCATGGTGTGGCATACGATAATTATCTTTTTCATTCTATCAAAGATTTAAACAAATTATCCCACTGTTTTACAATTTTATCGGCATCAAACTTCTTTACACTTTCTTTTGCATTAACACCCATTTTTGATCTCAATTCAAAATTTTCTATTAGTGTTATGATCTTTTCTGCTAAAGCTTCATGATTGCCATTTTCAACTAAGAAGCCATTATATGCATCTGTGATTATATCTGCTGGTCCATGTGGACAGTCAAAAGAAACGCAGGGTAAGCCACATTCCATAGCTTCAATAAGAACCATACCAAAACCTTCAAATCTTGATGACATCACATAAATATAGCTTTCTAAATACTTTTCTTCAATGTTTTTGACTGGCTCATGAAAAAAAACATTCTCACTTAAACCTAAACTTTCTACCTGTTTATTAAGATTTAATTTTTCATCTTTTCTACCGTAAATATGAAGTTCCCAATCTGGATGTATATTAAAAATTTGCTCAGAACTTTTGATTAATAAATCGTATCCCTTCTGATAAGCTTGCCGACCTACGGATATTAGTTTTTTATTCCTTAGTTCATTCATGTGTGTAGACTTAAATGAATTAGGGTTTCCTATAACTTCAACGTTTTGATTTTTAATCCATTCTTTTCGATGACCATCTGTCAAAACAACAAATTTATCGAAGTTATTGCTCAAATAATTCATTGCTTTAAAAACCAAAAACCTTTTAATTTTGGTGACAAAATCTTCGTTTTTAAAATTTACACTTTTTGAATTATGTCTCTCATAAATTACACATCTATATTTCAATATGATTTTAGGTAAAAAAAATGCCTTCAAACCATTATCACAGACTGAAATAATGTCTGGATTTACAAGCTTAACAGTCTTTCGTATTCCTGAAACATAGGAATAAATATAACTTACAGGATTACCTTTTACATTTATTGAGTGAAAAATAATGTTATCTGAAAAATCATAAAATGGTGATTTACCAGCTTCATTTAATGACAATATATGTACTTCATAACTAAAATCTTCAGCAAGCTTGGATGCTTTAATAGATAAAACACGCTCCAGCCCAGCTGATGCAGTAATGCCATTAGTTATATATAGAAGTCTAATTTTTTTATTCATTTATTAATTCCTTTAATGTTTTGTCTAGTATTACTTTGCATTCAAAATCATTAAAGTTATTTTTAAACCACTCAAACTCTAAATCTGTATTGTGAGTGTTATGATCTGTAATCATTTTTTTTGCACTTTCGAGAGAAATATCTCTATATACCTTACTGTGCGGGGTTTTTAAAAAGGTGATACCTGTTATATACAATTCTTTGGGAGAAGCATTTAGAATTCCAAATAAGGCTAAAAACCCTGTAGTAGGTAAATAACCATTAATAGCTTCTTTAGCTCCATCTAAGTTTTTCTTGTCCAACTCAGTATAAATAGCTTTGTTTTTAAAATATTGATATAGAAGGTTCATACTTTTAACATTCGGCTTGTAATAAGAAGCCTTAACTATCTTGCTTACTCCCTTTTTTATCCACAATTCAGGTGTAATAGGACTCCCTGATAATTTTACATCTTCAAAAAAGCAATGAAATAAAACATCTGTTTTTGATCCTATATATTCACTGTTTGCTTGAATAACTTCAACTCCCTTATTAATTCTTACTACTACATCGAATGAATTAATAAAATTGCCTAACTTATCCTGATAAGCTGAATCTGCTCCACCAATAATAGCAACCCTTTTGCTCTTAAACCAATTATAATCAAATTCATCAAATATGCTAGGTTTCCTAAAATACCAAAGAGTAAAATAGTAATGATATTTAATTCTATTAACTATTCGTTTTAAAATATTCATTATTTAAATTTTCAAAATAATTTTTTGAAATCAATTTTAGACTTTCATTATTATAACCAAAAAAAGTGATTTTATTTACTTCAGCCGCTTCATAATCATTAATCGAGTCGCCTATTAAAACACATTCTTCTAGTTTGTACTTCTCTTTTTCTAAGATATCTGCTACTAACTTTTTTTTAGGAGTGGGAGAACCTTCAATGCTTTTGAAGTATTGATCTATGTCAACACCTTTACAAATCTTTCTGAGTTCATTCCCATCTGAACCTGATACGATATGCATCTTGTAATTTTGGTCATTGGCTTTTACAAAATCATTGGTTTCTTTGATGAGTAAGTCTTTATTAATTAAGTTGGCTAACATAATTTCTGAGAATTTATCTGCCCAAACTTGCACTTGCTCATCATTAATTTTTTCACCCCTAACTTCTTCAAAGAAATACCTAAATTTTACATACCTCGATAAGCCTCCATTGGCTTGGTGAAAATCCATGAGTTGTTTTACTTGGTCTTTAGGATAATCGGCTAATACCAATTCAAATCCTTTGTCCCGAACCGCATTGGAATTCATTAATACACCGTCGAAATCCCAAAAGATAGTTGTTATCATCTGTATGTTTCTTTGTAAATGGGTAGCATTGCTTTTGCAAATTCAAAATCTTCATACTCATCAATATCTATTCCTGCTACTTTTGGAAGTATAGTCTTGTAAGGCTTAGGTCCTAAGAAATAGCCTTCCTCTAAAGTAGATACTTTATCTCTCATGTAAAGACCATTGGTCACTTTAAATATGTCTGGCAATTCTTGACTTATGGTATGATTTTTATCTGCTTTGTAATTTAAAGGCTTATCTTCTAACCAAAAGTATTCTTTGAGAAGATTTACACTTACTAAACTATCATGCGAGTTGTTTTTTATGATGTGCTTAAAATAATCTTCAAAACATTGCTGAAACATTGATTTCGACATATAAGGAACCACAACGGTGCACCAAGCAAAATGCTTCGTTTCAATATCCTTAACAATTCCAGTGATTACTTCCGAAAAACTTGCCACATGACCTTTACACAGGTAAGGGTCTCTCTCGTGGTAACCTACTCCTAAGTTTTTAGCAATAGATTTTACATTTTCTGAATTAGAACTTATTAGAATGTTTAAATCTTTCCGGTAATCTAATAGCTCGCTGATTTTCCATTCTAAAAGTGAAACTCCCTCTTCAATTTCTAAGTAAATTTTATCTTTCACCCTTGTACTTCCTTCTCGTACAGGAATGATAATTGTCAATTCATCTTTTAAGAAACTTTCCATTAGTATTCGTTTTTTATGCTTTTACAAAAGTTAGCAAAAAGATTTAAATCCACTGAATAAGCTATGTACCTAAACCCTTTTTCTTTGAATATTTTAATTTTATCAAAACTATCCACAAAGGTTCCTAATATTTTCCCCGATGCTTTTACTTTTTTAGCTAACTCTTCAATGGCTTTTACCACTTCAGGATGGTCAACTTGTCCTGGGTAACCTAAGGATTGTGATAAATCATAGGGTCCTATAAAAAGTACATCAAAACCCTCTAACTCAAGGATACCGTCTATACTATTCATCCCATCTTTGCCTTCAACTTGCAAAATAAGTTGTTTAGTGTTTGCATTGGTTAGGTATGTTGATTTTTCTGTTGTACCGAAGTTGGCAGCTTTTACATAGCAACAAACTCCTCTATTGCCCTTGGGGTAAAACTTAGCGGCTTCAATGGCTTGCTTAGCTTGTTCTACGGAGCTTATATTAGGTACTTGAACCATATCGGCTCCTGTATCAAAGGCACTACCAATTTTATTGTGGTTATTTTCTGCTACTCGTATTACGGAAGTCATCCCTCCCATTTTTGCAGCTCTTACATGGTTTTGAATAGTCGTTAAATCTACTGTACCATGTTCTTGATCAAAAATCATAAAATCTAAGCCTGAATAACTTATGGCTTCAACTAAATTTGAATCTATCGTTTTTGAAAAAATTCCTACCATATTTAAATCTGTGAATAAATGGATTGGCTTTCTAATTGTTTGTAACCTGTACTTGTTAAACTGATCAATTTTGTCTTTGTTTTTGCCTTGTAAGCTTTAAACAACTGAACATTTTCATTGAACAATTCTTGTTCTTTCTCGCTTATGTTACCACTGTAAGCATCATAGCCAACTACAAATAATTTAGTAATCCTTAATTCCAATGCTGTTTGCAAGGCAATTGTGGTGTGTGAATCTTTGAATTCATTTGTAAAATTGACTTCGTTTAACTCATAGGCGTTATTTTCCAAAGCTACAGGAATGTAAGTACCCATTTTTCTTGGAAAAGGGGGTAAAATACATTTCCCCTGAATCTTTCTATCTCCAAACACTTCTTCCATACGGTGTCCTTCGTTACCTACTAAACAAAAAATTTGTTCGTTCGGGACTTTTGTAAAACTCAACGCATTTTTAGAGCTGGCATGAATCACTAAAATATCAGGATTTTGAATAAGAAATTGATCAATTGCAGCTGAATGTTCTACAGGACTTGGACCACCGCCAACTAGTAAGGCACGTTGGTATTTGGTTTCATTAGTAGCTAGTTTTGGTAAAGCAATATTGTCTTCTTTTCCTTTACTTTGATTATTTAAAGCCCTAATAATGGAATTAAACGAATAGTAACGTTTACTTACCCATTCCATGACTTGCTTTTGTGGAAGTGAGTTGGCACCTGAAACCATGTAGGGTAAAT
>SL_7KL_010_BRINEDRAFT_10001725_pt1 | contig 10363 bp, 10 predicted proteins | sample SodLak_010_BRINE_FD_10663 | JGI IMG/M metagenome (IMG submission 10663)
GCCGCCGCGCGTCGACGCCCCGCCGAGCCGCCCGCCGAACTGCCCGCCGAGGTCGCCAGCGCCACGAACAGGCTCAAGACCGTGACCAGCACACCCGAATACAGGAACGCCCGGCCCGAGGCGGCATCCCCGGTGACAAATCCGAACCCCGCGGGCAGCAGCATCGCCACCCCCAGCGCCCCGATCAGCAGCGGCAGCACCGGGGCCTGACGCAACAGACCCGCCATTCAGAAATACTCGACCGCGACCTGCAGCAGGTGCTCCACCGCCGCCACATCACCTGCAAGCGCGAAGATCACCACGGTATCGCCCTCTTCCAGCCGCGTGCCGCCGTGCGGGCGCAGGAACGCGCCCTTGCGCAGGACGCCTGCCAGAAGCGCGCCTTCGGGGAATTCGATGTCGCGCACCACCCGGCCCGCCAGCGGCGATGTCGACAGCACCTGCGCCTCGATCACCTCGGCCTCGTTGTCGCCCAACGAATAGACCGCGCGCACCCGCCCGTGCCGGATATGGCGCAGGATCGACGACACGGTGGTGGTGCGCGGATTGATATAGGCGTCGATGCCCAGCGGCGTGCTCAGTTCCACAAGCGAAGGGTCGTTGATCAGCGAAATCGCCAGCGGGCAGCCCAGCGCCTTGGCCCGGACCGGCACCAGCATGTTGGTCTTGTCGTCATCGGTCACCACGACGACCGAGTCCGCGCGCGCGATCTCCGCCTCGGTCAGAAGGTCGATGTCCATGCCATCGCCGTGCAGGACGATGGTGCGCTCCAGCGCATCGGCGGCGCGCTCGGCACGCTCGCGGCTGCGTTCGATCATGCGCACACGGACGCGTTCGGGGCGGCTTTCGAGCATCCGCGCCACCGACAGGCCCACATTGCCGCCCCCCACCACAACCACGCGGCGCAATTGCGGGCTGGTCTTGCCGAAGATTTCCAGCGTGCGCGTGGTGTCACGCGCCTCGGTGAAGACATAGATGGCATCGCCCGCGAAAAGCTGGTCCATGGGTTCGGGCGCGAACAGCCGCTTGCCGCGGCGCACGCCGACCACCGTGGCGCGCAGGGTCGAGAACAGTTCCGTCAACTGCCGCAGGGGCGTGTTGAGCACCGGGCAGTCATCATCAAGCGACAGGCCCAGAAGCTGCGCGCGCCCGTCCATGAAATCCTCGATATCGAAGGTCGAGGGGTAGGAGATGCGCTGCAGCACCGCCTTGGAGACCTCGCGCTCCGGGCTGATGACGATGTCGATGGGCATGTGCGTGCGCCGGAACAGCCCGGCGTATTGCGGTTCCAGATAGGTCTGCTCGCGCAGCCGGGCGATCTTGCGGGTGACGTTGAACACCGAATGCGCCACCTGGCAGGTGACCATGTTCACCTCGTCCGAATGGGTGGCGGCGATCAGCATGTCGGCGTCTTCGGCGCCCGCTTCTTCCAGCACATGCGGGTGGCTGGCGAAGCCGGTCACGCCCACCACGTCCAGCGTGTCGGTGGCGCGTCGCACCAGCGCTGGGTTGTTGTCGACGATGGTGACCTCGTTGGCCTCACCGGAAAGATGGCGGGCGATCTGCCAGCCCACCTGCCCGGCGCCACAGACGATGATCCGCATCTCTGTCGTTCCTCTGCCATCGGCACCTTGCGCCGGTGTGCGCAGTGTTACCATCCTGCGCGGCGCTGTAAATGCAGCAGGGTGTATCCGTGGGTGTACCCTCCGGGCGGTTCAGCGCCGGGCGGTGATCACCGGCGACTGTCCGGCGTAGAAGATGACCGTCCCCTCACGCCCCAGATCGAAGCGCGTCACATCATCCAGCGCATCCAGGAAGCGCCGTTCCAGCGTCATGAGCGCCGCCGGACAGGCAACGCGCGTGCTGGCCATCTGCCCGAAGCGCAGACCGGCGCGGTCCGCAGTCACATCGCCGAAATAGAGGTTGCAGGCCGCCCGCCCGCTGACCCGACCGCTGATGAAGCGCATGGTCAGTTCCGGGAATTCCTCGAGCGTGGCATCGACCGGGATGCCGAACAGGCTGCTGACCTGCCATTCCGCGCCACGCAGCAGTGACACGGGGTCACCGCCGCAGCCCAGCGTCACATCACCGTCGCGGTCTATACTGACCTGCACCGGGAACGGCATACCGCTGGCGCGATCGTTGCAGATGGCATCGCTCAGTGTCACCTCGAACGCGCCGGCATCAAGAAGCAACCTCCCCTCCTGCGCCACGATATCGGGCCTGGCGCGGGTGATGGCCTCGGTGTCGCCGTCCAGTCGCAGGGCAACCTCGTCTCGGGTGATGCGCAGCACCCATTCGCCCGCGCGCCCCGCTGCCTCGAACGGGAACAGCGCAGGGCCCAGAACCGGCACGCATTCGCCCAGATCCTCGCCGTCCAGGGTGATCTGCAGCCGGTTGCCGTGCAGCCAGGCTTCGGAGTTGTCGGCACCGAACCAGCCCGGCGGCGCTTCAGACATCGGCGGCAGCACGAAGTCGTCGCGACCGCGACGCAGCCAGAGCGCCCCGTCGGCTGCGATCGAAAAGGCGACATCGGTCTGCGCGCAGGCAAGCTGCTGGGCGAAGCTCTTGGCCAGGAACGGGTCGGCGGTCACCGGGTCGAGCGTGAGCGAGCGTGTTTCCGCCATGGTGATACGCGGGGTCAAGGCCACCACCTGCGCCTCGTGCACGATCCCGGCGCGCATAGCCGCCGCCGGTCCGGGAATGTCGGTCAGGGTGGTGTTCAGCGCCGTCTCGCCCGCGTCCAGCGGCACCCGGCTGCGGCGCAACGGCTCGCCGTCGGCGGTCTGGAATTCGAACACCGCCTCGGCCCGGTCGGGCACGGGGCCCAGGTCCGGCCAGTCAAGGGTGACCCCGATGTCGCGGGCCATCACGGGCGCGGCAACCAGCCCGAATGCCAAGATTGACGCTGCGAGACCGCGCATCGCGGAACTCCATCTGTTCGGTCCGCGCGCACCCAATCTTGAACGGTCAGGTCGGAAGGGTCAGGCGCGTTCGGCGTATTCAAAGGTTTCGGTGTTGACCACGATCGCCTCGTCCGTGCCGACGAAGGGCGGCACCATGACCCGCACCCCGTTGTCCAGTATCGCAGGCTTGTAGCTGTTGGCGGCAGTCTGGCCCTTCACCACCGGCTCGGTTTCCACCACCGTGAACACGACCTTCTGCGGCAAGGTGACGTTCAGTGCTTCCTCGCCATAATACTCGATGGTCACGGTCATGCCGTCCTGCAGAAACGGGCGGCGGTCGCCCAGGATATCGGCGGGCAGTTCAAGTTGCTCGAAGGTCTCCATGTCCATGAAGACGAGCATATCATCGTTTTCGTAAAGAAACTGCTGGTCCTTCTGCTCCAGTCGCACGCGCTCGACCTTGTCATCGGAACGGAAGCGTTCGTTCAGCTTGCGCCCGTCGCGCAGGTTCTTCATCTCCACCTGGGCAAAGGCGCCGCCCTTGCCGGGCTTCACATGGTTGACCTTGACCGCGACCCACAGCCCCGCATCGTGCTCCAGCACATTGCCGGGGCGGATTTCGTTGCCGTTGATCTTGGGCATGGGACACCTTGCAGACGGTTGCAGCTTCGCTTGGCGGTCCTATATCTTGCGGGCAAGGCCCACGCAAGATCACGTTGTTCCGGGGAAAGGACTCGCCGATATGCGCCAGCGGCATGACTGATATGCGTTCACGCCGTAGCGAATCGGCCCCTCAAAGCGTAGGAACGGCGGACGAAAAAAATGCAAGTGCAAGAACAAAGGACGTCAGAATGTTCGATTCCACGGATGGCACAGCGTTCAACCACGAACAGGGAGCGCGTGCGCGCAAACTGTTCGCTGCGGTAGTGCTGGCCGCGCTGGATGACGCCATTGCCGATGACAAGAAATATGGCAACGGCCCCGACCAGATCGCCCGCTGGGCGCGCTCGCGCGATGGACGCGAGGTCCTGTCCTGCGCCGGGATCGACCCGAACGAGCGGGTGGTTCAGGGCCTGATGGAATTCGTCGGCCGCGGGGTGCGCACCTCGGTCGCGCTGTCGCGCGAGGAGAGCGAGCGCCGCACCGCCGCCGCCGCTGCCGAGGCCGAAGCCGCCTGAGCAGACGCGCCACCCGGCCCTGCCGGATATGGATTGCCCCGGCATCGACGATGCGGGGGCTTTTTCTTGCGCATATCAACAACGCCTGCGGTTATGTCTGCCCCGTGACGCCCCACCTGTCGCGCGCCTGCGTCAGGTTCTCAACCGCTGGCACGGCGTTGGTCTGCGGAAGGTGCCTCGCCTCCGAACCGGAGGGCCACGGATGCGGAGTCCGAACTTGATCGGCGCGGTTGATCGGCACCCGACCGGACCGGATGGGCGGTTTCCTTTCGCAGCATTGCCGGACATGAATAGACACGAAACAGAATCGGAAGGGTGTCGTCATGAATTTCGCGTCGGACAATACCTCGGGCGTGCCGCAGCAGGTGCTGGAGGCACTGGCGCGCGCTAATGACGGCTATGCCATGGGGTATGGCAATGACGCGCTGAGCCATCGGGTCCAGGACCTGGTGCGCGACCTGTTCGAGGCCCCGACCGCGCAGGTGCGTCTGGTCGGAACGGGCACGGCCGCGAACGCACTGGCGCTGGCGCTGCTGTGCCCGCCCTGGGGCGCTGCATACTGCCACGCTGCCGCGCATGTGGACTGCGACGAGTGCGGCGCGCCCGAATTCTTTACCGGTGGCGGCAAGCTTGTGCTGGTGCCCGGCGCGCATGGCCGGATCACGCCCGAGCGGCTGGACGCGGTGCTGACCCGTGCCGGGCGATCGGTGCATCAGGTCCAGCCCTCGGCGCTGTCGCTGAGCAACCTGACCGAGGCCGGAACCGTCTATGACCCGGACATGCTGGCGGCGTTGACCGGGGTGGCCCGGTCACACGGTCTGACGGTGCATCTGGACGGTGCACGCTTTGCCAACGCCCTCGCAACGACCGGGGCGACGCCCGCCGAAGCCAGTTGGAAGGCCGGAGTCGATGTTCTGTGCCTGGGCGGGACCAAGAACGGCCTGATCGGCGCCGAAGCCGTGGTGATTTTCGACGGCAACGGCGGCAATGGCGGAAACCGCGCGCGCGAATTCGATCTGCGGCGCAAGCGCGCGGGGCACCTGTTCTCGAAGCATCGCTATCTGGCCGCGCAGATGATGGCATGGCTTGAAGACGGGTTGTGGCTGGACCTTGCCAGACAAGCGAATGGTGCCGCCGCCCGCCTGGCCGCTGGACTGTCAAAGCTGCCTGACGTCCACCTGCGCCACCCGGTCGACGGCAACGTGATCTTCGTGGATTGGCCAACGCCCCTGGCCGAGCGGCTGCGCGCCCAGGGTGCGGCGTTCTATGACGCGCCAGCCGAAGACTGCACCCCAGGCGCGCGACTGGTCGCGTCATGGGATACCGGTGAGGATCAGGTCGCGCGCTTCCTGACGCTGGCCCGGGAGGCCAGGTCACCGTGACGTCACGGGCGGCGCGCGCAGTCATCCCGGAAACCGGTTCAACAGAGCGGACAAAGTGCCTGAAGGCGCTTTTGCCAACCCAGTGATTCCAGGCTCACAGGCGCTTCGAGGCGACTGGAAAAGCGTGCAACGGCGGTGCTAGGCTCAGGCCGCATTGATTGTCTTGGTGCCGCTTCCCCCGCGTGATTCAAGACCCTGCGCTGACAGGGGGCACAATGAGCAATCTTTTCTGGCTGACGGAGTGAAGCGGATCAGAAAACAGTCCGGGGAGGCTGTTGAAAGCCCCATGCCTCTGATTCACTTTGTGTATCGGTGGATGGGAGGCTGCGATGCTGGGTCGGAAGGAGCGTGGGCAACTGGAGCTTTTCATCACCGGGTCGTTGCGGGAACTGATCCCCGATGACCATGTGCTCGTTAGGATCGATCAGGTTCTCGACCTTTCGTGGCTTCGCGCCGAAGTGGCCGATCTGTATTGTGCCGACAACGGTCGCCCTGGCATCGATCCCGCAGTTGCCGTGCGCCTGATGCTCGCGGGTTTTCTGCTCGGCATTGGGCAACTGGTATCTGCGCAGGCTGCTCTACCCGGGTGCCATCGCACAAGTCAGCGCGCGCCGTCGGGGCGAGGCCGGGGATGGCTTGCTGTGGCAGATCATCCAACGCAAGAAGCCCAAGCAGGCCGCGATCGCCTTGGCCAACCGCATGGCGCGCACCGCCTATGCGCTGATGAAGACCAAAACGGAATTCCGGGCGGCGCAAACCGCCTGAACAAGACAGGAGGTCGCATCCTCCGCCCCGTGTTGCACCCGTGTTGCACGCTTGTTGCACGGACCTGCCGGAAAATCGCGGAAACGCCGGGAAGGCGTCAGAAACAAGAAAATCGGGCCGTCTTGGCCCGCCTAGTTTAACACTTCAGGGTGTTAAGTATTTGATTTTCTTGAAACGGGGTTTCAGGAAATGACACAACAGATCAGGCTGGCTGCTTCGGCAGCTCTATGTTCAGCGTCCGGAACTGGTCCAACTGCTACAGGAAAACTGTGCTACAGATGTGCTACGCACAGAGCGCGTCAACCTGAAATTTAAGTCACTGTTTTTAGGGGGTTTTTGGTAGCGGAGGAGGGACTTGAACCCCCGACACGCGGATTATGATTCCGCTGCTCTAACCACCTGAGCTACTCCGCCACTGGCGGCGGGATAGGTGAGCGGGATTTGCGCGTCAAGTGGAAAAGGGGCGCTTGCTGCACCGGGTGCAGGGGGCGGGCCGGGCGGGGGCGTTGTCGGCGGAGCATTCAGCCTGCGCGACCCAATCGGTGCCGGAAAATGGGGTCTGCAGGACCGCCCGAGGCGGGCCAATCCCAACCCGGATGGGGCTGCGCTGCATAGGGGCTTTCAGGGTCCGATGGGGAAGGTGCCTGGCGCAGATTGACCGCAGCCTGATGACGCGAGCCTTGCAAGCGGTGCCGCCTTCCTGCAGGCGTTCTGGTCGGGGCGGCAGGATTCGAACCTACGACCTACGGTACCCAAAACCGTCGCGCTACCAGGCTGCGCCACGCCCCGACGCGGCCCTCATACCCCGTTCCCGAAACCGCGAAAAGCCCGAATGCACACGCGCGCGCGATCATTCGCAGGGCCAGAGGGCGATCTCGGGGTCCAGCCCGGGGTGACGCAAGGCACTGCCCGGGTTGATCCCGAGGTCACGCGCCATCCCGCCGTTGATTTCCAGCACATACTGGATCCCGTCCCCGCCGCTGATCGGCGTCCGGTCATGGGGGATCGCGCGGTGGTGGACATGGGCCACCCGGCCCTCGGGCGTGACGAACAGCATGTCGAGTTCGATCAGCGTGTTCATCATCCAGAAGCTGCGCGTGCCGGGGCCATCAAAAATGAACAGCATCCCTGACCAGCGCGGCAAATGTTCGACAAACATCAACCCCTTCGCGCGCGTCTCGTTGGTGTCGGCGATCGCGACCCGGAAGCGGGCGCTGCCCCAGTCGCCGCGCAGGTCCACATGATCTTCGCTGCACGCGGCGGCGGGCGCGTCGGCCCGTGCCGCGCTGCCCGGCATCGCGAACGCCAGCGCCACCGCCGCAAGGAGCGCGCGCCACCCGCCGGTCACAGGCGCTCCCGCAAGGCACTTTCCCAGGGCGCCACGGCGGCAGCCATGCGCCCGCGTTCGCCGTCCACCACGCGCACGCCGATCCCCTCGCCCGGTTGCAGGTCGGCGTAGCCCGACCGGCGCAGCACCTCCATGTGCACGAACACGTCGCCCGCCTCGCCGAACACGTTGCAGAAGCCGAAACCCTTTGCCTTGTCGAACCATTTCACCCGCGCCGGGCGCAGTGCTATGCCGTCCAGCGCCGGGTCGGCGGGCTGGATGTCAGTGTCGGACATGACCGCATCGGGCGGCGGCTGAATGTCCAGCACCTCGAGCGTCTGCAGCCCGCGCGGTGTCTCCTGCACGCTCACCATGATGACCGAGGCATCACAGACCGAGCTTTGCCCAAAACAGCGCAACGCATTGGCATGCAGAAGGATGTCCGGCCCGCCCTCGTCCGCGACGATGAAGCCGAAGCCCTTGGAGCGATCGAACCACTTCACCGTGCCGCGCACCTGGCGCCCCTGCATGTCACCATCGCTCTGCGTCAACGTCCTGTCGCCCCGTCTCGTCCGTCGGTCTGTGGTTCAGTCCGCTGCGGCCCCCGCCGCACGCAGTATGCCTGTTGCAGAATGCGATAAATCCGCAACCAAATTACCAAACACCAGAAAGTGACCATGCGTCAAGGGGACAGGCGACTGACGCTCCAGGCGGCCCCGGGGTCGGTACGGGTCCAGCGGAAACGATCATGCAGGCGGAAGGCGCCATCGGCCCAGAATTCGATCTCCACGGGCGTGATCCGATACCCGCCCCAGAACGGCGGGCGAGGCGGGTTGCCCGCGTGGCGCGCGGTCTGGCGCGCGACCTCGGCCATCAGCGCGGTGCGGCTTTCCAGCGGCTGCGACTGGCGCGAAGCCCAGGCCCCCAGCCGCGACTTGAGCGAACGCGAGGCGTAATAGGCATCGGCCTCGGGGCCGTCTTCGCGGGTGACGGTGCCGCGCACCCGGATCTGACGGCGCAGCGACTTCCAGTGCAGGACGAAGGCGGCCTTGCCCGCGCCTTCGATCTCGGCCGCCTTGGCGCTTTCGTAGTTGGTGTAGAAGACAAAGCTGTCGGCGGCGATCTCCTTCAGCAGCACCATGCGCACGTTGGGCAGCCCGTCCGCATCCACCGTCGACAGCGCGATGGCATTTGGATCGTTGGGCTCGGTGCCCTCGGCCTCGGTCAACCAGCGCTGCGCGATGGCGAACGGATCGTCGCCCGCGAATATCCCGGTCCTGTCGCTCATCGCTCCCCCTTCCGTTGCGTCGGCTGGCGGCTTGATGCCGCATCCCCTTTGGCCTAAACGACCAAGGATAATCCGTCCGGCGCAGAGGCAAGGCAATGTCAGAGAAATTGATGAGCGGCAAGCGCGGCCTGATCATGGGGCTGGCCAACGACAAGTCGATCGCCTGGGGCATTGCCCGGGTGCTGGGGCAGCATGGGGCGGAACTGGCGTTTTCCTATCAGGGCGCGGCGCTGAAGAAGCGCGTCCTGCCGCTGGCGGAATCGCTGGGCGAGCCGCATCTGTTCGAATGCGACGTGGCCGATCCGGAGTCGCTGGATGCCCTGTTCGCGGGCCTGCGCGACCTGTGGGGCAGCATCGATTTCGTGGTGCACGCCATCGGGTTTTCGGACAAGTCGGAACTGCGTGGCCGATATGTCGATACCTCGCTCGAGAACTTCCGCATGACCATGGATATCTCGGTCTATTCCTTCACCGCCGTCTGCCAGCGCGCCGCCGCCATTATGCCAAATGGCGGCAGCCTGCTGACCATGACCTATTACGGCGCCGAGCGGGTGATGCCGCATTACAACGTGATGGGACTGGCCAAGGCGGCGCTGGAGGCGTCGGTCATGTATCTGGCCGAAGACCTGGGCAAGGACGGCATCCGCGTCAACGCCATCAGCGCCGGGCCGATCAAGACGCTGGCCGCCAGCGGCATCGGCGATTTCCGCTACATCATGAAGTGGAACGAGTTGAACTCCCCCCTGCGCCGCAACGTCACGCAGGAAGAGGTCGGCAAGGCCGCGCTCTACTTGCTCTCCGATCTGGGCACCGGCACCACCGGCGAGAACCTGCACGTGGACGCGGGTTACCACGTGGTCGGCATGAAGGCGGTGGACGCGCCGGACATCGACGCGGTGACGGGCCGCAAGGACGCCTGAGCCGATGACGCTGGCGCATCTCATCGCGTTCAACATCACGCTTCTGGCGGCGTTCCTCAGCCCCGGCCCGGCCATGCTTTACGCCTTGCGCAACACCCTGCGCGGCGGGTTGTGGCTGGGCGTGGCGACGGGCTGCGGGCTGGCGCTGGTGGCGGCGGGCTGGACGCTGGCGGCGTTTCTGGGCCTGCAGGCGGTATTCGTGCTGGTGCCCTGGGCCTATGGCGCGCTGAAGCTGGCCGGGGCGGCATACCTGATCTGGCTGGCGTGGCAGATCTGGCGCGACGCGGGCGCGCCGCTGGCCGAGGCGCCCGACCGGCCCACCGGCCGGGTTGCGTGGCGGGCGTTTGGTATGGGAATGCTGATCAACCTGGCAAACCCCAAATCGGTACTCTTTGCCGCCGCCGTGCTGGTGGTGATCTTTCCCGCCGGGCTGCCGCCCGCGCAGGTCGCGCTGATCGTCGGCAACCATCTGTTGCTGGAAGTCGCGGGCTATGCGCTCATCGCCTGGGCGCTGTCGCGCCCGGCGGCGCGCGCAGCCTACATGGGCGCGCGGCGCTGGCTGGACCGGCTTGCCGCGCTGGTGCTGGGCGCATTGGG
>SL_7KL_010_BRINEDRAFT_10001726_pt1 | contig 10362 bp, 11 predicted proteins | sample SodLak_010_BRINE_FD_10663 | JGI IMG/M metagenome (IMG submission 10663)
CAGGCGCTGATCCGGGGCGACATGCAGCAACAGCCCGTCACGGTCCCCCGAATGCGACAGCTCCAGCCGGTCGCAGAACCGCGCGCCGGGGATGACATGCTGGGCATGGGCATGCGCGCCATGTGCCTGCCACAGGTCGAACGCCACATCCTTTTGCGCGACCGCCGCGATTGCAGGCAGGGCTTGCGGCGCGACAGCGTCGCCCGCGGGCCGCGCGGATGCGCCGGGCAACCGCGCCAGCAACTCGGCCTTGTCGCTGTCCATCCTGCGCGACAAGGACCTGAAATCGCCATCGACCTTCTGCCAGATGGCGCTGGTTTCATAATTCACCTCGGCCAGCAGATCGGCCAGCAGGCTGCGCATCAGTGCCGCCTGCGCCGCGGGGGCCTGCAGGTCCGGGGCCGGGCGCGCCAGATCCGCATAAAGCCGCCAGTCATAGGACGGGTTGTCGAGCGTGTTCAGCAGGGCATTGCGGCTGTCATCGGTCTTGCGATTGGCGCGGCGGTGATGAAAGGCCAGCTTCTCATCCAGCACCCCCATCCGATACTGCGCCAGCAAACGGTTCAGAAAGGCGCGGTCTTCCATCACGTCAAAGGTTTCGGGAAAGCCGCCCACCGCCTGAACGGCGTCGCGCCGGATCAGCCATTGCACCGGATACAGGTCCTGCCGGTAGCAGGCATAGGCCAGCGGGTTGACGAAAAACTCTGGCCGGCGGAAGGATGCGGGCAGACCCTCCTCGCCGATGATGCGGATCTCGCTGCCTGTCTCTGTCTCGACAATCTCTTCGCGCAGAGCGGTGACACGCGCCGACACGCCGCCCAGATCGGGCACCTTGGCCATCGTCTCGGCATAAAATCCGGTCAGTCTGGCCAGAAACTCGGGCGCCCATGTGTCGTCATCATCCAGACAGGCGACAAGCTCGGTTTCCAGCGCCGCAACGCCCGCATTGAACGCGGCTGAACGCCCGACACCGGGCGCCAGATGCTTGCGCGTCAACCGCTCGTGTAGCGCAGGCGGCAGGGCCGAGGCGGCAATCGCCGCGTTCAGCTCGGTCGGATCGCCGCCATCATTGACCAACACGATCTGCCAGTTGTCATGGGTCTGGGCGGCAACACTCGCCAATGCGCGCAGCACGAAAAGCGGCCGGTCGCGCGTCCGCATCACGATCCCGACCGAAACAGCCCCTTGCGCGTCACCCATGAAATCCCTGCCCTTGCCGCACTACATCGGAGGCGGTTCGAAATACCCAAATCAGCCGCGCAGACGTTGGCCCCGTGGGGCTGGGGTGTCAAGCATCGCGGCCCGAGGCGTCACCGACCGGTTGCGCCCCCAGATGGCGCGTCCCGCGCATCTCTGCCAGCGCGATCTGGCGCTGACGTTCGCGAAACGCGGCACGCCGCTGGGGCGTGAATTCATCCACGCAATGGCGGCATTGCACCCCATGTTCGTAATCCGGGCGCTGCGTATCCTCTGGCCAGAGCGGGCGGCGACAGGCATGGCACATCACATGCGGGCCGGGGCGCAACCCATGCTCGACCGAGACGCGCTGGTCAAAGACGAAACAGGCCCCGTGCCACAGGCTGTCCGCTGGCGGGACCTCTTCCAGATATTTCAGGATCCCACCTTTCAGGTGATAAACTTCCTCCACCCCTTGCGAGATCAGGTAATTGGTCGATTTCTCGCACCGTATCCCGCCCGTGCAGAACATTGCGATCCGCTTGTTGTGAAAGCGGTGTCGATTGGCCTGCCACCAATCGGGGAATTCGCGGAAACTGCGCGTGCCGGGGTCAATGGCGCCGTCAAAGCTGCCGATGGCGACCTCATAATCATTGCGGGTGTCGATGACCGCGACATCGGGCGCGCTGATCAGGTCATTCCAGTCCTGCGGGGCCACATAATGCCCCGTGCCCGCGCGCGGATCTACATCGGGGTGGCCCATCGTCACGATCTCGCGCTTCAGCCGGACCTTCATGCGGCCGAAGGGCATGGTGTCTGCCGGGCTTTCCTTCCATTCCAGACCCGCGCATCCCGGCAGCGCGCGGATATGGGCGAGAACCGCGTCGATACCATCGCGCGTGCCCGCAATCGTGCCATTGATCCCCTCGCGCGCCAGCAGCAGCGATCCCTTGACCCCCGCCCCCTCGGCCCGCGCCAGAAGCGGGCCGCGCAGGGNGGCGGGNTCATCNAGCCGGGTAAAATGATAAAGCGCGGCAACTGTCAGCATGGGGGCAGCATTTAGGGGCTGCAGCGCCCCCGCGCAAGCCATCTGCATTGACCTGCCCCGCCGCTTTGCTTAGCTCTTGCCCAGACAGGAGGGCCGCGCCATGCGCCATGCATTGATCGTGATCGACATGCAGAACGATTTCTGCCCCGGCGGCGCGCTGGCCGTCGCAGGCGGAAATGAGATTGTCGCGGGCATCAATACCCGCATGGCGGATGCGCCTTGCGTGATCCTCACCCAGGACTGGCACCCGGCGGGCCACAGCTCTTTCGCCAGCCAGCACGCGGGCCGCGCACCGATGGAGGTGATCGAGGCCCCCTATGGCCCGCAGGTCCTGTGGCCCGACCATTGTGTGCAGGGCAGCACGGGCGCAGCGTTTCACCCTGATCTGGACACGACCCGCGCCGAACTGATCCTGCGCAAGGGGTTCCGGCCCGGGATCGACAGCTATTCGGCATTCTTCGAGAATGACCAGCGCACTGCCACCGGGCTGGAAGGGTATCTGCGCACACGCGGGATCACGGAGCTGGAGTTCGTGGGGCTGGCCACGGATTTCTGTGTGGCCTGGTCCGCGCTCGATGCCGCGCGGCTGGGGTTCAAGGCGCGCGTGCTGACCGAACTGTGCCGCGGCATCGATCTGGACGGCTCGCTTGCGCAGGCCGTGTCGGATCTGCGCGCCGCAGGTGTGACGGTCGTCTGACCCATGGACATCGCCACCCGCGTCTATAACCATCGCTGGAAGCTTGATCCGATCGTGCGGTCACTGATCGATACGGATTTCTACAAGCTTCTGATGTGCCAGTCGGTCTTTACCAATCATCGCGACACGCAAGTCACATTCAGCCTGATCAACCGCGCCGATGATGTGCCCCTTGCCCGGCTGATCGATGCGGGCGAGTTGCGCGAGCAGCTTGACCATATCCGTTCCCTCTCACTCTCGCGGGGGGAATCGACTTTTCTGCGGGGCAATACCTTTTACGGTATCCGCCAGATGTTCCGCCCCGATTTCATGGAATGGTTCGAGGGGTTTCGCCTGCCGCCCTATCATCTGGAACGGGTGGGCGATCAGTATGAACTGACATTCGAGGGCGCCTGGCCCGAGGTCATGCTATGGGAAATCCCGGCGCTTGCCGTTCTGATGGAGCTGCGCTCGCGCGCGGTGCTGGGGCGGATGAAACGGTTCGAATTGCAGGTGCTCTATGCCCGCGCGATGACCCGGCTATGGGAAAAGATCGAACATCTGCAGCGGCTGGAAGGGCTGCGCATCGCCGATTTCGGCACCCGCAGGCGGCATTCCTTTCTGTGGCAGGACTGGTGCGTGCAGGCCATGATCGAAGGGCTGGGACCGCGCTTTGCCGGGACATCCAACTGCCTGATCGCAATGCGCCGCGAGGTTGAGGCCATCGGCACCAACGCCCATGAATTGCCCATGGTCTATGCCGCGCTGGCCGGGACCGACGACGACCTGGCCGATGCGCCCTACCGCGTTCTGGCCGACTGGCAAGCCGAGCATTCGGGCAATCTGCGCATCATCCTGCCCGACACATTCGGGTCGGACGGGTTTCTGGATCGCGCGCCTGACTGGCTGTCGGACTGGACGGGCATCCGCATCGATTCGGGTGCACCAGAGGAACGCGCCGAGGCTGCGATCCGCTGGTGGCAGGAACGCGGGCAGGACCCGCGCGACAAGCTGATCATCTTCTCGGACGGGCTGGATGCGGATCGCATCGCGGCACTGCATGCGCGGTTTCATGGGCGGGTGCGGGTCAGCTTCGGCTGGGGCACGCTTCTGACCAATGATTTCAGGGGCCTGGCGCCAGGGGACGGGCTGTCGCCCTTCAGCCTGGTCTGCAAGGCTGTGGCCGCGAATGGCCGCCCGACCGTCAAACTGTCCGACAATCCCAACAAGGCGATGGGGCCAGAGGCGGAAATCGCGCGCTACAAGCGCGTCTTTCATGTCGGCGCGCAAACCGCGCAGGATGTGCTGGTCTGAGCCGTTCAGCCGGAATCAGCGCAACTCACACCCGGTCGCACCGATTTTAGGTGACAGATGCTTGACGCTGTGGTGCAATCAACCTGTTCACAAAAGAGCAGGAGGATACCGAATGTCGCTAAGCTCCCACATCACCGAGCTCCGCCGCAAGCATGAACACCTTTCCGAAAAGGTCGAACTGGCGCAGCGTAGTCCCGGGATGGATGACCTTGTGATCGCTGAACTCAAGAAACAGAAGCTCCGCCTGAAAGAGGAAATCGAGCGGCTCTCGCACGCCTGAGCGCACTTTCCCCCAACGCGAAATGTCAGACGGCCCGCGCATGACGCGGGCCGTTTTCCTTTTCCCTCCCCCCCTGCCTGCCCTTTCCGGGCGCGCGGGTGGGAGGGTGGGGCGTGCCCGGACAGGGCAGGCAGGGGGTCAGGCGAAGAACTGCGCCCCGTTCGCGCTGATGGTCGAGCCATTGACGAACCCCGCATCATCGGCCACCAGAAACGCCACGCAACGCGCGATTTCCTCGGGCTCGCCCAGGCGACCGGCAGGGATCTGCCCGATGATCGCCTCGCGCACCTTGTCGGGCACGGCCATCACCATCTCGGTCGCAATATAACCCGGACAAACAGCATTCGCGGTGATGTTGAACCGCGCCCCTTCCTGCGCAAGGCTCTTGACGATACCCAGATCGCCTGCCTTGGTCGCGGCGTAATTCACCTGACCGAACTGGCCTTTCTGTCCGTTGATGGATGATATCACCACCACGCGGCCGAACTTACGCTCGCGCATTCCGGGCCAGACCGGGTGGATCGTGTTGAACACACCGGTCAGATTCGTGTCGATCACTTCGCGCCATTGCTCGGGTGTCATCTTGTGAAAGGGCGCGTCGCGGGTGATCCCGGCATTCGCCACCACGATATCGATAGGGCCCAGTTCCGCCTCGACCTGCGCGATCCCGGCCTTGGACGCGTCGTAATCCGCAGCGTTCCATTTGTAGGTCTTGATGCCGGTCTCGCTGGTGAACTTCGCCGCTGCGTCATCATTGCCGGCATATGTCGCTGCCACTTCGCAGCCCTGCGCCTTGAGCGCCTTGGATATCGCCGCGCCAATCCCGCGCGATCCGCCTGTGACAAGTGCCACTCGTGCCATGGTGATCCCCCTCCTCTTGGGTAAATTTCCTTACGAAACAAGAGCTATCGAAATAGACGGCATTGCGCAAGATTATTGCGCAATGCCATGCGGATTACCGCTCCAGGCACATGGCGACACCCATGCCGCCCCCGATGCACAGCGTTGCCAGACCTTTTTTCGCGTCGCGGCGGCTCATTTCAAACAAGAGCGTGTTCAGGATACGGCAGCCAGATGCGCCAATCGGGTGGCCGATGGCGATGGCGCCGCCATTCACATTGACCTTGTCCACATCCCAGCCCATGTCCTTGTTCACGGCGCAGGCCTGCGCGGCAAAAGCCTCATTCGCCTCGATCAGGTCCAGATCCTCGGGCTTCCAGCCTGCTTTCGCCAGCGCCTTGCGGCTGGCATGGATCGGGCCGACACCCATGATCGACGGGTCCAGACCGGCCGTGGCGTAGCTCGCGATGCGCGCCAGTGGGGTCAGGCCGCGCTTCTCGGCCTCCTCAGCCGTCATCAGCATGACGGCGGCGGCCCCATCATTCAGCCCGGAGGCATTGGCGGCGGTCACACTGCCATCCTTGGTAAAGGCGGGGCGCAGCTTCTGCATCCCCTCCAGCGTGGCACCGTGACGGATATATTCGTCATCCTCGACCACGATATCGCCCTTGCGGGTCTTGACGGTGAAGGGAGCGATCTCGTCCTTGAACCTGCCGGCCTTCTGCGCGGCTTCGGCCTTGTTCTGGCTGGCGACGGCAAAGGCGTCCTGTTCGTCGCGGGTGATCTGCCATTTCCCGGCGACATTCTCGGCGGTCTGGCCCATGTGATAGCCATTGAACGCATCCCACAGACCATCCTTGATCATGGAATCGATCATTTTCATGTCGCCCATCTTCTGGCCCGCGCGCAGATGCGCGACATGCGGGCTGAGCGTCATGTTTTCCTGCCCGCCTGCCAGCACAATGGCCGCATCGCCCAGCTGGATATGCTGCGCCCCGATCGCAACGGCCCGCAAGCCCGAGCCGCAGACCTGATTGAGCGACCATGCTGCCGACTCGATCGGCAAGCCCGCATTGACATGCGCCTGGCGTGCGGGGTTCTGGCCCTGACCCGCTGTCAGCACCTGCCCGAGGATGGTCTCCGAAATCTCGGCCTTGTCCACGCCAGCCCGCGACACGACGGCATCCAGCACAGCAGCGCCAAGATCATGCGCCGGTGTAGTGGCAAAGGCGCCCCCGAACGAGCCTACGGCAGTCCGCGCGGCAGAAACGATAACGACATTGGTCATGGCAATTCCTCTCCATTCTTGCATGGCCGGGTCAGGCGGCACGCCATCCCGTCCATTTCATCCCGTTCTACCATGCTGAGGTTACAGCGCAACGCAAGTTCAGTGCCTGTGGGCGCTAACCTGCGTGGACAGATCGCGGCATAAACCATGCCTTTGTTCGACAAAACCTCACAGTTTGTTTCCGCAATACTGCGGCGCAATGGTGGACACGCCCCTTTCGCATGCATTAACCTGATGGTAGGGAAGCACCATGCAACATAACCTCGCAAAATATCACCTTGGTCAGGTTGTCCGGCACCGTCGCCACGCGTTTCGTGGGGTGATTTTCGACGTTGACCCGGCTTTTTCCAATACGGAAGAGTGGTATAGTGCCATCCCCGAGGAAATCCGCCCCCGCAAGGATCAGCCTTTCTATCATCTTCTCGCAGAGAATGACGAAAGCTTCTATGTCGCGTATGTATCCGAACAGAACCTGATTCTCGACGAGTCGGGCGAACCGGTCGAGCACCCGGATCTGGCCGAAATCTTCGGGGATTTCCGCGATGGCCATTATCCGTTACAGATTGCACTGAACTGATCCGGCGGGTCTGCGCGCGACCAGATAACAGACGATTCGCAAGATTTCCGATGAATGGCCGCGCCCGTTCAGATCAGGTTTTCGCCCGGCAACCAACGCGCTGAACGCAGAATTGTGCCCATCGAGGGCGGGCGCATCACCTGCTGATGCCCGGTAAACAGCCCCCTCATCTCAGGACAATTCGCGCAGCGGCATCGAAAACCGTAACACATTGCTGCCGCCCTCGCGCCGGTAGCAGACCTGGCTGGCAAGCTGGCGGATGATGAACCACCCGAACCCGCCTTCGGGCAGGTCCATCGGGCTGGGCGGCGCATGGCCCAGATGCGCAGGCTCGAAAGCCGCGCCATCATCGATGATCTTGCAATCGATCGCATGGGGAGTGAGCGACAGGCTTAGCGAAATCGTGCCCGTGCCATCCGGATAGCCATGGCGGACAATATTGGTCATCGCCTCGGTCAGGACCAGACCGAGATCCTGGACGGCGCCTTCGGGCAGCGCGTCGCCTGCAAGAGTTGCGTCCAGATCCTGCAGGGCCTTGCGAATAGCCTGCAAGGTTCCGGCGCATTCGATCAGCATGATCTGCCTGTCTTCCGCCATCCTTGCCCCCTTGGGTCGAGCCATCTTGCCATATGCAGCGCATCGTCACGCATCGTGGCGTGCTATTCCGCTGCGCGAATTGCCTCGGTCTTCGGGGCGTGATCATGAATGCGAAAGACCGTATCCATTCGGGTCAGCCGAAACAGCTTGCGCACACTTTCCGACAAGGCCGCGATTTCGAGCGGACGATCCGGGCCGAGCAGCTTCATCACGCCGACCACCGCACCCAGGCCAGAACTGTCGATGAAACGGACCTGCGCCAGATCAAGGATGACCGGAGTGCCGGGTTCTGCGATCGCGTCGCGCACCATGTCCTTGAAGGTCAGCGCGACAGCGGCATCCAGCCGTTCCTCCAGCACGGCGATGACCAGCGCCTGTTCCGCACGACCGAGCGTGATCTGCATGAAACTGTCCTTTCCTGTGCCCAGATTTGCTGAGAGTATCGGGAAAATGTTACCGATTGGTTGCGCGCAGCTGGGACGTCGGGCCAAGACGGAACAGTGTGCGGCCTTGCCCCCCATCGAGGGGGGACGCGGCCGCGTCGCGACTGCGCGCTCCGGCACCAAAGAGAGGGTGGGACATGGTGGACTACGACGCGCTCGAGGCACGCATCAATGCACTGACCGAGGGCGAAAACGATACTGTCGCGCTGATGGCGACACTGGCCTGCGAATTGCATCATTCCGATGCGCGGTTTGACTGGACAGGGTTCTACCGGGTCACGGCACCGGGGCTGCTGAAGATCGGCCCATATCAGGGCGGGCATGGCTGTCTGGTCATCCCGTTCGCGCGCGGCGTCTGCGGTGCCTGCGCGCGCACGGGCGAGGTTCAGCTTGTCGCAGATGTCGAGGCCTTCGAGGGCCATATCGCCTGTTCCAGCTCGACCCGGTCGGAGATCGTGCTGCCGGTTCGCGATTCTGCGGGCACGTTGATCGCGGTGCTGGATATCGACAGCGACCAGCCCGATGCCTTTGCCCCGGCAGACGCTGAAGCGCTGGGCCGGATACTGGATGCGGTCTTTGCGCGGCGAAACCTGACATGACGCATCTGTGGGTGCGCGCCGAGCAACGGGCGCAGGAAGAGCGTGTGGGCATCATTCCCGAGGGGGTCCGCGCCCTGCGCGGTGCCGGGATGCGCGTGACGATCGAGGAAAGCCCGCAGCGCGCCCTGCCCCTGAGCCCCTATCTGGAAGCGGGCGCCGAGATTGCGCCCTGTGGCGCCTGGCCCGATGCCCCGCGCGAGGCGATCATCTTCGGACTGAAGGAACTGCCCGATGACGGCACGCCCCTGATCCACCGGCACATCATGTTCGGGCATGCCTACAAAGGCCAGTCTGCGGGTGCGGCGCTGCTGACGCGGTTCCGGGCCGGGGGCGGGGTGCTGTATGATCTGGAATATCTGACCGACGAAGCCGGGCGACGGGTCGCGGCATTCGGCTACTGGGCGGGCTATGCCGGGGCGGCAGTGTCGCTGCTGGCCTATGGCGCGCAGGCACGCGGCGGGGTCTGCGCCCCGCTTGCGCGTTTCGCGGATCAGGCCGAGATGCAGGCCGCCGTCGCGCGCGCGCTTGACGGGCTGGCACCGCCGCGCGTGCTGGTGATCGGCGCGCTGGGGCGCGTGGGCACGGGCGCTGGCGATCTGTGCCGCGCGCTGGGGCTGGAGGTTACGGCCTGGGATCAGGCCGAAACGGCGCATGGCGGCCCGTTCCCCGAAGTGCTGTCGCATGATGTGTTCCTGAACTGCATTCTGGCGCACCCGGGTGCGCCGGTCTTTGTGCCGGAAACGGCTGCCAGTGACCCGCGCGCCCTGCGCGTGATCGGGGATATCGCCTGCGATCCGACATCCGATTTCTCGCCCGTCCGGGTGTATGACCGGGTGACGGATTGGGCGCGGCCCGTGCTGCGCATAGCGGGTCAGCCCGTGCTGGATGTCATGGCGATCGACAATCTGCCCTCGCTGCTGCCGGTGGAGTCGTCGGAGGATTTCGCGGCGCAATTGCTGCCGCATCTGCTGGCGCTGGGCGATCTCGACTCGGGGGTCTGGGGGCGTGCGAAAGCGGTGTTTGAGCAGCATATCAGGGGGGCATGAGGCTGATGGGCAGCGGGATTGACTGGGACGACGCCTTTGCGAACGGACCCTATATCGACGGGGCGGAGGCCTATCCAGGATGCTGGGGGCGCCAGGCTGACGCCTGGCGCGCGGCATCGCGCGGGCGGCTGGATATTGATTACGGCAGCGGGCCGCGCAACAGGCTGGACCTGTTCCTGCCCGAGGGCACGCCGCGCGGGTTGGTTGTATTCGTCCATGGTGGCTACTGGCTGAAATTCGACAAAAGCACCTGGTCGCATCTGGCGGCAGGCCCGGTCGCGCGGGGCTGGGCCGTTGCGCTGCCCAGCTATACGCTGGCGCCCGAGGCGACGCTGCCGCAGATCACGCACGAGATTGCGCAGGCGACCACCGTTGCGGCAGGCAAGGTGGCCGGGCCGATCCATCTGGCCGGGCATTCGGCGGGCGGGCATCTGGTGACGCGAATGGTCTGCGCGGATGTGGCGCTTTCGGTGCGGGC